>AMFJ01008438.1_pt1 | contig 19210 bp, 23 predicted proteins | sample 427208 | NCBI WGS metagenome assembly AMFJ01 (sample SAMN02954298, study PRJNA114691) | groundwater metagenome | biome: aquatic; feature: subsurface aquifer; material: sediment; isolation source: subsurface aquifer sediment | place: USA: Rifle, CO | collected 2008-08 | reverse complement strand
AGCTGAACCCTACCACTTTCATCTTTGATATCCATAAAAACAAGTTTGCCATGGACTCTGATAGACATAACTCTGCCCGCAATAATAACAACACTGCCGTTAAGTTTTTCAAACTCTTTAACCACACTATCAACTTGAGTGTTTTTATTAGATTTCGCAGGATACGGATTTACTCCAAGTTTTTTTAGGGAAGAAAGTTTCTCTAACCTTACATCTCTAAGTTCCTTTAACGTAGACATACGGTCAGTATAACACCTGATTACTCAATCTTTAAGACGGTGTAAGTTAATGTACCAACGGGAGCTTCCACGTCAATTTTATCTCCAACTTTTTTGCCAAGCAAAGCAAGGCCAATAGGAGATTCATGAGATATTTTATTTTCTTTTGGATTAGCTTCAGGAGCACCCACAATATGGAAAATCTCCTCGTCGCCATCAATATGTAAGGTTACTTTAGCGCCCACGACAATAGCGTCTTTTTTAGTAACAGCAGCAATTTTGGCATTTTTAAGGATCTCTTCAAGCTCTTCGATTCTACCCTCAACAAATGATTGTTCTTGTCTAGCCGCATCGTACTCAGCATTTTCAGAAATGTCACCCATCTCACGGGCTTGCTTGATCCTGTTCGCAACTTCAGGACGCTTTGTTTCAAGAAGCGCTTTAAGTTCGTCTTTTAATTTTCCTAAACCCTCTTTAGTTAAATATATTGTGTCATTATTCATATAACTCCTTGCAAAAAAAAGTCCCCTAACAATTAGAGTTGGGGAGATTCTTAAATGCTTGCCAAGCATACCACCCAAGCATGGATTTGTCAAACTATAAAAATCTATAAAAGCCTATAGCTACAAGGAAAAACAAGGTTTATCCACAATAAAAGGTACCAATTGTTACTTATTGATTTTAATAATTCTGGCAAAAAAGAGCTTACCGTTTATGAGATATTCAAAGGCTTTAACCTGTGTCAAATATGGCCTGGATTCGATATCTAGGGTCATATCAGTATTATGTTCATTAGTAAGAATTAAGTAGTCAAATCCTTTATTTTGCAATACGCTATAGTCAAGATCTTTCTTTTTTGCATAAGAATAAAAGACCCCCGTGACGGTCCTTTTTGGAGGCCACTGGTTTAGATACCAGTCCGACACACTGCTTACATCATTATAGCCAACAATTCCGCTTAAATTATTGGAGGCATACTCTGCCGCGTTTTTTATTGCAATAAAATTAGCTTTGTGAAGCCAGATAGTGGAAAAAGACCAAATAAATACTGATGCCAAAAGAAGCGTCACAAAAAGTTTATATTTTTTAAAGAAGATTGGATACAAAAGCGCCACCTGCAACCCAACAGTAATAACAAACATACTTTTTACAAGTACCAAAAACTGAAGTTTTAAAATATATTGCCCAACAATATACACGCCAATCAATGCAACGTGTGTTACCAAAATCATAACTCTCTCGCGAGTAGTCGTAGTGTTTGAATCAAAATACTGTTTGATGGCAAGTACTAATGCCACAAGCAAGAAAGGAATAATCGGTACAAACAATCGAGGAATAGCTGCAGGCCAAATTAATATCAGAATTAACTCAAGAATAATAAATACGCTGATGGTAAGGTTTTCCTTTACCGTAACAATAAACCTGCTTTTTATATAAGGTAAAAGAAAAGCAAAGGCAGAGGTAAACCCAAACATAAAAAGTATAGAAACAATATAAACGACTAACATTTTTGCGTCATAAGCTCTGCCGGCCGGCTCCTCAAAATAACTGGACGTAAATGGGTTTCTCCAAATTAAAAAGGGTAACACCAAAATTAAAGAGGTTACACCATAAATAACAAGGGGTTTTATTTTTTTAAATAACAAAAAGCCAAACCCTAAGGCAACCGCCAGTAGATACCCCTCAAATCTGGTCAAAACAGCAAGTCCGACTAATAATCCACACACTGCAGGTAAAATCCAAACACAGTACTTGTTTATGTACCCATAGTCACGTTTCCATTTCTCAAAAAGATAAAATGCCAACATGACTAAAAGTGAAAAAGGAACATCTGCATATATTCTCAGAGACCAATACAAATACACCGGATTTAATGCAAATAAACCAAGCGCTAAAGCCTGATATTTTTTATCTTTGATATAAAGACCTACTAGTTTAGCAAATACAAAAAAAGCTACTGAACTAATAACAAGCATCTCAATTCTTCCCCATAAAATTGGGTCAACTTGGGATGGTCTTATCGATAAAATAAATGAAAACAAAGGAGGACGCTTTTCATCAGAAGGATAACTTAACTGCCTGATATATTCGGAGGCTCGTAAAATCCTGTAACTATCTCCCCATTCGGCAGAGTTAATATTTAACAAACATAAGTGGATAACCAAAAAGAAACCAAATATAATCAGCCCCTTATGTTGAGGAATTAAGTTTTTAAATTGAATTAAATATCTCATGCTTTATTGAATATCTCCAAAGTTTTTTGAGCCGTATTCTCCCAGGTATGTGTACCTGCCTGCTGTTTAGCTTTTGTCACCATAACCTCACTGTATTTATCCTGCAAAAGTACTAATAATTTATTTTTAATATCTTCGGGATTGTTAGGATCGCAGTATAAAACATTTTCCCCACCAACCTCTCTAAAAGCAGGAATATCCGAAACTACGCAAGGCACCTCGCAGTTCATTGCCTCCAAAAGAGGAAGGCCAAAACCTTCTTCAAAAGATACATTAACAAAACCAACGGAACCTGAAAGCAATGTTGCAACATCGACCGCCGGTAAATAACCTGCAAAGATAACGTTTTTCTCTACACCATATTTTATAGGAGCTTCAAGAGATTTCTCGTAAAACCAGCCCTTTTTACCGATTATCAGCAATTTGACATTAGGTAGATTAGCCTCTTTTAATGCCATACTAAAACCTTGAATCATTCCTGGAATATTTTTGCGTGGTTGAACTGTGGAGATAAACGTAAGATATTTTTGCCCATTTAAGTCATATTTTTTCTGAACAGCTTGGGTCTCTTCCAAAGATTTTTTTGTATAAAGTGGGCTCACACCCTCACTAACCACGTGGATCTTTTTTGCCGATAAAACCCACTTACGTTTTAAAATCTCATTTTTTGTAGCTTCGGAGGGGGTTATAATTATGTTAGAAAACATACAAACAAACCACTCAGGCTTACCTTTAAAAAGTTTTTTAAAAAAACCCCGATAGTCATTAAATCTATATTCCAATCCATGAATCATGCCCACATATTTTGTTTTAGGATGCCTAATTATTGGAAATGTGTGCACGGCTGAAAAAAACACATCTACCGGATGGGCAAGGAGTTCAAAAGCCAGGCCAAACTGTGTCCAAAGACCAAGTTTTCTTACAACTTTATAGCTAAGATTTGGATTATTTCCCACTAAGTCATGCCAAAATGCATCTTCCGGCACAGTAGTTAAATAAACTATATATTGATTTTGCAAGTCAACCTTAGCAAAACCCTTTATAATATTTACAGTATATAGTTCCGCCCCCGCCAACTTATCCAGTAATAATCTCTGACCGTTTATTCCAATTCTCATATGTCCATTATATAGGATTTTTTGGAATGGTGATAAAATACAGTCATGAAAAAAATTGGTATTGACGCAAGGTTTTTTGGCGAAGCAGGCCCCGGAAGATACACAAAGGATATAGTAGAACATTTAGAAAAACTTGATACTACAAACAAATATTTTATCTTCCTGAGAAAGAAAAACTATAATAATTTTAATCCAAAAAACCCAAACTTTATAAAAGTCTTAGCTGATTACAGTTGGTATTCATTTGCGGAACAAACTTTATTCTTAATTAAGATACTAAAATATCGGCTGGATTTATACTACGTACCCCACTTTAATATTCCCATTTTTTATCCGTTTAAACTGGTAACCGCCATTCCGGATATGATTATGCACACTTATAGCACAGAAAAAGGAACCACTTTACCCAAACCCTACTTTAAATTTAAAAAGCTAGTATATAAGGTAGTTTTTTTATGGGCTGTAATAAGATCAAAAAAGATTATTGTTCCGACCAAAGATGTTATTGAAGATTTTAAAAAAATCTACCCTTATATTAACTCTTCAAAATATGTTTTAGCTTACGAAGGAGTCGATCCGGATTTACTGCAGCTAGATCCTGCTGTCAACCCGCAAGCTATTATGAACAAATACCACGTTCAAAAACCTTTTTTACTTTATGTGGGAAGTGCATATGAACACAAGAACATACCTATTTTGGTAGACGCTTTTAAACTTTTGGTTGAAAAATACAACTTTTTGGGACAGTTGTTGATTGTTGGTAAAAAAGATAAATTTTCTCAAAGATTAAAAAATTACGTTGATGAATTGGGCTTGTCCGACAAAGTTCTATTACCAGGGTTAGCTAATTTCGTTATTGATAAAGAAGTTGTGGCTCTTAGAACCCAGGCTGTAACTTATGTATTTCCCTCACTTAAAGAAGGATTTAGCCTAACACCAATGGAAGCGCAGGTTTTAGGCATACCCAGTGTGATTTCAAATATTTCATGCCACCAAGAGATTTATGGCGACTCAGTCCAATATTTTGATCCCTATAACAAAAAGGATATTGCCCAAAAGATCAATTTGGTACTAACAAACGAGGATTTAAAACAAAAACTTATTCAAAAAGGTTATGAGACTGTGAAAAAATTTAACTGGGAAGAAACTGCAAGAATAACCTTAGACGTTTTTGAAAAAGCGTAAGATGCCCGCCTAAGCTTTGGTTAACACCTTTTGGTAAACAACCTCTAATTGCCTAGCGCGCATGTCCCAGGAGAACTTTTCATGAATATACCCAACATCTACCTCACGGGGACCCTCAACAATTTCTCTGATTCTTTGGGCAATATACTCCGGTTCCAATTTTTCCAGATAATACAAACCCTTGATGGGATCCTTTGCTTTAAAACCCGATACAAGAGCAGGTACACCACAAGCAAGACTTTGGGTGACTACTTTTGGAAAACCTTCAAAGCCAGAAGGCAACACAAAGATATTTGCAGCCTGAAAAGCAACCGGAATTTCCTTATAGGGAGTATAGCCGACCCTAATTACCCTATCTTTAAGTTTGCTAACCTCAATCGAGTCAGTGATTTTTTGCAAGTATAAAACATCTCCCGGGCCTACCAACATTAATTTATATTCTTTTGGCAAGAATTTTAGCGCTTCTACCAACAGATGAATGTTTTTTCTTTCTACCATCGCCCCGTTATTCAGAACTACTTTGTCATATAAATCCAAATTTAGGTCTCTTCTGGTTTTTTCAAACTCCTCCTGACCAATTGGCTTAAACATGCCGGTGTTAACTCCTGATTCAACCAAAAAACACTTTGAGCGATCCGCTTTGTAATAATTTATTGCATCTTCCAGATTATCTTGGCCAGCAAAAATACAAGCAGAAGCTACTTTCACCGCCAATTTGTCTGATAGTTTTGCAAGGGGCCAATCCAGATATTTTGAAACCGGCTTAATATCTATATCCTTATCCTTAGCGGCTTTCCATCTTCCGGCTACCGTGTTATGAAAATGTACTACCAGCGGGGTCTTAAGCTCTCTAGCCCATGGAAAAATCTTGCTTAATATAAATCTATGTAAATAAATCCAAATACCAAAGTGACCGTGTGAGTGAATAATATCCACATGATTTTCATCGTCATCCCGCCAAAAAATATATTTAAAAAACATTAGAACAGCAGTTGTTAGCATCATCGTCCCCTGAAAGGGTGCTCTAAAAAAAGGGTAAACCGATACCCCAACGGGAGTTTCCACCGACCCAGCTTTTGGCCACCTACCACAAAATACGGTAACCGTATGGCCTAATTTGACCTGAGCGTTAGTTAGTTCATAAGGACCGGGAGCAAGACCATCCCAAGGAGGAGGCCAATCATATATTAAACGTAGTATTTTCACGCAGTATCTCCTTTTGCCAAAACTTTTTGCATTTCTTGTTGGTACTTATTTAGCATCGTTTCTAATGTAAACTCGTTCTGAGCCTTAATTCTACCATTTTGACCGAGGGTAGCTCTAAGGGATGTGTCGGCGATCAGTGTCGTTAATTTCGCTTTGAACCCCGATAAATCACCCACTTTAATTAAATAGCCTGTCTTTGCATCTTCAACTGCATCGCTAATCCCACCAATATTGTTGGCAATTATGGGTAGGCTTGCAAACATAGCTTCAACTAAAGTCATTGGAAAACCCTCCGCCCTAAGAGTCGGCATGACATATATATCCGACTGAAGAAGGCGTTCGGTAACCTGCTGACGGTTAAGCTTGCCGTGAAAAACAAATTTTTCTGACAAACCAAGCCGTGTAATATTGTTTTTTAGCTCCGTTAAATCCTCCCCATCTCCAACAATATCCACAGTAAAAGGCATGTCCTTTACCTCCCACACAATCTTTACCAGTTCAAACACCCCTTTAGAACGAATAACTCTACCGGTAAAGATCAAATGTACTTTGGTGTCATTATGCTTTTGAGCCGTCTTTGCTGATTCAACAAAACTGCTCGGATCAATTCCATTGTTTATAACCGTAATCAATTCCTCCGGTGCAAAAGTCTCATCCAACAATTGTGTTTTTACAGCATGGGAAACAGCAATTACTTTGTCAGAACCTAAGATATATTCCCGTTGTCTTCCAAAAAATTGGCGCAAAAAATACTGGGTATTACGGATTGCCCAATAAATGTCTTTAAGATTTTTAATATTTTGAATTTGAGTTTTTAACTCCCCCGCAGATGTACCATGAGCAATAGAAATAACTTTCACACCTAGCTGTTTCTTATTTTTAATAACTCCAATACCGGCAGTGCTTTGACTCAAAACAACATCAAAAGGCTCCTTGGAGTGATATTCAGAAAAAACTTTAAGGGATTTTTTCTCCCAACTATTAGGATTTATAGATGAAAACAGGTATCTGAAAGAAGCGGCAATAAAAACATAGTTAACGCCATTATCTATCTTTGTTGTTTCAGTCAGCTCCTTTTGTTGAGTAAACACCGTCACTTGGTGCCCTCGCGAGACCAAACCGTCACACAAGGTTTTATTCTGAGTCTCAAGTCCTCCGTAATCTTTATGGAAAGTAGTATTTTTAATTAAAACAGCAATCTTCACACTACAATTGTACAACAAATGGGTATTAACAGTTCATAGCAATAATAATCTTTGCAGCTGACCAATATTTTCTTCCATATTAAACATCTCTTTGGCTGTTTCACAGGCGTTTTTACCAAGAGTCACACCTAAATCGGGATCTGCCAAAAGCTTGTTAACAGCAACAGCAATAGCCTGAGCATCTCTTTGAGGAATAATAAGACCTGTTTTGTTATCAGTTATTAGATCAGTAATACTGCCTGCAGCTGTTGTAACAATAGGTAGGGAGGCTAAAGAGGCTTCAATAACAGCTGTTGGAACTCCATCAGCATCACCCTCACCTGTTTCCAAGCTTGGTAACACAAACATATCAGCTGTTTTATAAAAAGAAACCACTTGGCTGTAAGGCACCCCTTTGTCAGCACCTTCAATAAACACTCTATCATTTAGATTCTTTTGATTAATAAGATCCACAAGTTTTTGATACAAATGACCGCCACCACCCACAATATGCATTTCAAAATCCACACCTTGTTGCTTTAAAATATCTGCCGCTTCAACCAAATACTCCAAACCCTTCTTCTCAACAAACCTACCTTGAGTAAAAATATACGGTCTTACAGGTTTTTGAATATCGGACACAAAGTTAGCAATATAATCAGCATCAACCCCGTGATACACCATAAAGATATTCTCGTTATCCCCAGCAAGTTCCTTACACTTTTTGTACGCGGCTTTATTACACACACTCACAAACTTAGCTCTAATGGCTTTTTCTTTAACCAGCGTCCCTTCCACAAAAACATCTTTAGCATGCCCCGATACACTAAACGGAATATCCAAAATAATTGAAGCAACCATAGCAATAGTAGAAGGATCAGACATAAAATGTGCATGAATATGATCTACATGAAAATCTTGGATAATTTTAGTATAACCAACAGCCTTAAGAAAAAAGTACACTCGTTTTATAGGATTTTTAGTAAAATCCTGCATTACAAGTTTAAAAGCTTGCAATACTTTTGCAGGTTTTGCAATAAAAAAACATAAAGCTTTAATAGAAAGCAGTAAACTCAATCTCTTAAAACATGTAACCTCCTCAACCCCCTTGTAAAACTCAGCCGAGGCTTTTTGCAAAGACAACACTTGAATATCCAAATTACCAAACTCAATAAGCTTAGCTATTTCCCTTTGGATAAAGGTCTCCGTACGCCTGGGAAATTCAGGCACGAAATACAAAACTTTTTTAGCTTTAGTTGTTGCCATTTCCATTAGATCTTAAAAGGGCAGAAACCGTCATATAGCTTTCGTCTTTTTGTCTTTCTATACCATTGGTACGCTTGCCAATAGCAAAATACTCAAACTCCATATCCTGAACAATTTTCTTATCTAACAAGTTTCTACCGTCAAAAATTACCGCCTCTTTTAGCAAAGATTTCACCTTGTCTAAATCGATGCCTCTAAACTCATCCCACTCTGTAAGCAACAATAAAGCGTCAGAGCCCTTTGTTGCATCATAGCAATCCTTGCAATAAGTAATGCCAGCATCCCCTAAAGCTTTTTTAGCATTATCCGTAGCTTGAGGATCAAAAGCCCTAATATTTGCACCTAGCCCTCTTAAAACGCGAACGGCTTCAATAGAAATAGACTCTCTGATGTCATCAGTATCATTTTTAAATGCAAGCCCAAGGCACGCAAATGTCTTACCGTTTAAGTTTTCACCAAACTTTCTAGTAACCTTTCTAATAAAACTCTTTAACTGAAGTTTGTTAACTTCCATAACACTTCTTAAGAGTTTAAAATCATACGCCTGATCGGTTGAGGTCTTGTACAAAGCCGCTACATCCTTTGGAAAACAGCTTCCGCCATAACCTATGCTGGCGTTTAAAAAGTACCTACCTATTCTTTTATCCAAACCCATACCGTACGCCACTTTACTCACATCAGCCCCCGCTCTTTCACATAACTGACCTATTTCGTTAATAAATGAGATTTTAGTTGCCAAAAAAGCATTAGAAGCGTACTTAATCATTTCAGCTGAACGTAAATCAGCATCAACAATAGGGGTGCCCAAGTGTTCGTATAACCTTGTCATTACTGCCAAAGCTTTGGGTGAATCTGATCCGATTACAGTTCTATCTGTGTTTTGCATATCCTCAACAGAACAGCCCTCTCTCAAAAATTCCGGATTGGAAGCAACATCAAAATCCGTCTTATGCTTTAGATTGTTTTTAATGATCTCTTTTACTTTTTCATTTGTACCAACAGGAACCGTACTTTTGGTAACAACAACCTTATAATCTGATAGGTTTTCTCCAATCTCTTTTGCAACTGCCCAAACAGAAGACAAGTCTGCGGCGCCGGTATCGCTTTGAGGAGTACCCACACAAATAAACACAATTTCAGCATCCTTCATGCCTTCCGCAAGAGACGTCGTAAACGACAAGCGATTTTCCTTGATATTTTTAAGAACTATTTCCGAAAGTCCCGGTTCATAAATGGGCATATCGCCGGATTTAATTCTTTCAATCTTTTTGATATCAATATCAACTCCTTTAACATCATTTCCCCAATCTGAAAAAATTGCTGCTCCAACTAAACCTACATAACCTGTTCCAATTACACATAATTTCATAGAAATACCTCCTAAGTATTAAATAAAAACTAGAAATGGTTTGTTTTGGGTTTATACTTACCCTTCAAATCCATTAAGCGTATTAAAACAAGATCTCGACTCATCTTGTAAGTATTTTGCAAAAAGTTGAATCTATTGGTTTTTACGTATGTCCATGTGATGCCTACTGCCTTTATTTTATAACCCAATTTTCTTGCAACAAACAGCACCTCAACGTCAAGTGCTCCAAAAAAAGGTTTTTTAATAACTTTTGTATTTGGACCGTACACTACTAATTTGCTAAAAATTGTTTTTGCTACCTCTGACTTATAAAGTTTAAACCCGCATTGGCTGTCCTGAATTCCGGGAAGAGTCAGTATTCTTACTAATAAATTAAACACTCTACCCACAAAATGTCTGTAGAAAGGCTCGTTTATTCTTACAGCCCCGGGACCCTCTCTTGAAGCAATCACTACATCAAAATCCTGATCTTTCATCCAAACTGAAAGTTTTTTAAGATCAGAAATAGGTGTCGCCATATCAGCATCTACAAGACAAATATACTGACCCGAGGCCTCGCGAACTCCCGTTATTAAAGCCCCCGATTTACCAAGATGAGGATTTTTAATAAGTCTTATTTCAGGATTTGAGATCGCATATTCCTTAACAATATCTGCGGTGTCATCCACACTTCCATCATCTACCAAAACAACCTCAAATGATGGTGAAAAAGACCTCATAAACCCCAAAACTTGAGTTAATGAAGATGTGATATTACCTGCCTCGTTATATGTTGGGATAACAATAGAATATTCCATAATTTTTTTATTTGGAGATAGCCTTATTTGGATCCGGCATCCTTCCTCCAAATAATTTTACTATATATGGTAAAGTTCCACACCAATCCCAAAACTATACCTACAAAAAACGCCCCATTAGCAACAAAGATACCGGTACCAAATGTGTTTACGGCAAATCCTACAAGCCAACTTCTAAATAAAATAGGTAGGTATGAAAAGAAATAGTACATGCCAATGCTAATTAAAGTTTTGGAGAAAGACATGATCTTGCGATCCTTAAACGACCAAGTGTTGTTTAAAACATAAGTTGCTGTCATAGCAACAAGTCCGGAAATTGCGCTTGCTGCAGTAGTGGCAGAAGAATTACTACTATTTGAGGAGGATAGAGCGAGACGAAGGGCATTAAACAACAGTGTATCTGTAAAAAGCCCGGCAAAGCCCACCACAATAAATTTAACAAAATGTCTGCTTTCGTGGAGTCGTATTTGCAAGACAGCCTTAAGGGAGTCGATTGCGTTGTTACGCTCCATTTTGGATGTGCCACGATCCCTTAGGCCAAAAGCTATAGGAACTTCTTTAAATTTGGCTCCAAGTTTATGAATTCTAAACAACAGTTGAATTTTATAGGCAAAACCGCGAGACAGTTCATCAAAAATACCAAGTTGATCTGCAAATCCTTTTACGCGGGTAACTTTAAATCCAGAAGTAAAGTCATTAACATCAAAAATCCACAGGACTAGTTTAGAAACAATGTTTCCTCCCCAACTTTGCAACTTGCGCATAATCGCCCATTCTGAAGGAATACTTCCACCTTTGGTAAAACGGGATCCGATAATGTAGTCGTAACCCGCATCTAACTCAGCAATAAGCCTGACTAAATCTTTGGGATCATGTTGAAAGTCCGCGTCCATTTCAACTAGAGCGTCAGCTTTTAATTCTTTCATCGCGTACCTAAACCCGTAAACATATGCAGCACCTAAACCTGCCTTTTTCTCCTCGGGCAATAAATGGAGATTTTCGTACACCATAGCCAGCTGAGTAACAATTTGCCCGGTGTTATCTGTGGAATTACCGTCAACTACCAAAACATCAAATGTATGCTTTGGCATTTTTTTAAACTCCTCAAATATAATCGGTATTAAATTTTTGATATTCTCCGCCTCATTGTAAGTCGGAATAATCACTGCAATTTTCATAGCTATAGCAGATTTAATACTATAAAAATAAGAGCAAAAACAAGTGCACTGAATAGTATATACTCCGTAACCACTTTTGTCTTCAGCCGCTCTTCTTTTTTATGGTGAAACACACCCCACAGAACAAAAAATAAACAAATAAGTCCGCCAATAATAAGCTGGTAAGTAAAACTATGGCTAAACAAAACGAACAGAACAACTAAGGCAATTAAACCAAGCCCTAGCAAAATATATTCGGTTAAATGCTTTTCATGTTCTATCATAAAATTTTACCAGGCAAAAGAGCGAACAACATACCTGTGACACTAACAATTAAAAAGATTAAATGAGCGAGAGAATGTCCGCTCACTTTTACAATAGCATGTCTGGCTGAATACCAAATATCCAGTAACAAAAGCGATATTAAAAATAATATAAATACTACAGCTAAACCCTTTATTGCAAGAGTAACGCTAACTGCAGGAAGCACAGATTTGTTCTCCGAAACAACAGGGGTTATTGCAAACGGAGACTCGGTTAACGCACTGGCAGGCTTAACAACCGCTGAGTTTTCACCACTTTGAGTAGAATAACTATCTAAGATTCTTTGACCTTCTTCAGCTGAAGCTAGCAAACTTGGGTCTCTTGGTTTACCGAACATTTGAACCACCAGAGTAGTCTCATACCCATCCAAAACACCGTTAACAACAGCAAAGCCAATCTCATCGTAATTTTTGTTTAGTAAGTTTTCTCTATGAGAAGGAGAGTTGTACCAAGCATCTACAACATCCCTTGAGTTTGAAAAGTTTTTTGCCAAGTTTTCACCCGCATAGCTGTAATCGTAATTTGCACCTAAAATAAAATCCCAAGGTTCAGTACCTGTTGGGGAAATATGGGCCCAATAATTGTTTTTAAACATATCTTTAGCTTTGTTTTCAGCAGCAGCTGTCAACGCGGTATTTAATCTTAACGGCTCGAGACCAGCGGTTTCCCTTTGGCTATTAGTCAATTCATAAAGCTGTTTGATGGAAATATCCGAGGCATAACCCAAAACTCCAGGATATATATGAGTAAAAAGCTTAAACCCAGCAAAGAGACCAAAGAACAACAGAATATACAAAACCATTGCTGAGGATGAAAGCAGTTTTGCTCTAGTTCCATGCTCAGGATGGGGTAAAAAGTGGTACACAAATCTAAATTTCTTTATAGCACTAGGATTTTTTCTCCATTTAGGAATATTTAAAGTAATCTTTGCAGACTTTGGCATTAGAAAAATTATACAATAATTATGGGAGTTACGGGTTATTTAAAGTTTAGTAATTACTACAGACCCATTTTTTGTAACAGCAACCGTGTGCTCAAAAAGTCCGGATAGACTCCTATCGGCAGTTCGCAGAGTCCACCCATCTCGCTCAAGAGCTAGCTTTGGTGAACCTTTTTGGTAAATTACTTCTATTGCAAACACCATGCCTTCTTTAATCTCAGGTCCGGTATTCTTTTTACCGTACCCCGGTATATAAGGATCTTCGTGCAAATCTTTTCCAACACCGTGACCCACAAGTTCCGTAGAAACCGTATAACCGGCTTTTTGAATGATTTGTTGAATAGAGTTAGAAATGTCTCCTATATGCTTGCCAATTGTACAAGCGGCGATAGCAGCATTAAGCGCATTTTCACCGGCCTGCAAAAACTTTTGCTCTTTATTAGTTGCTATTTCAACAGAATATGATAAATCAGTATGAAAGCCTTTATAGAAGGCTCCGAGGTCTACGCTTAATACATCGCCATCTCTTAGTGCGTAGTTATTGGGAATACCGTGCACTATACCCTCATTCACATTTAAACAAGTTGTAAATTTATAATCCTCAACCATCTTAAAAGAAGGTTTGGCTCCCGAAGTTATTATTATTTCCTCCGCGATTTTATCTAAATCGGCCAGTACCGCACCTGTTTTTGCAGCATCTAATACTTTCCTAAGAGCTAACGCAGTTATTTTTCCACCCTCAACCATTAACGCAATATCTTCAGGTTTTTTAATTTTTATTGCCATACAAGTGTTAAACTTCAAGTGCCTTTAAAACTGACTCAAAAACACTATCAGGAGAGGGTTCCGCATCGATTTCAATTAAAATCCCTTTTGCCCTAAAACCTTCCAACACCTCTTGTGTATCAGAATAAAATACAGCCAATCTCTTTCTAATTCCTTCTTCAGTATCATCTTCCCTCTGATACAACTCGCCACCGCATACGTCACATACATCTGCTACTCTCGGAGGTGCTGTGACTACGTTGTAAATCTTGCCGCATTTTCTACAAGTACGTCTGCCACTTAATCTTGCAATTGCAGTTTCAGGGGATATTTTTAAAAAAATTACTTTATCAAAACCCGGGTCAAAGTATTCAAGATCAATCTTCTTTCTTCCCCAACCGTCAAAAATAAAACCACTTGCACAATCAGGTTTTGAAACACGGTCTCTCAGTAATTCGGCAATAAAATCTTGCGGTGCTAAATTACCACCGGCAATTAAATCGGTTATTTCTTTGTATCTTGGATGTTCTTTGGGCATTGTCCTTAATGTATGCCCCGTGGAAATTATTGGAATATTAAGTTTTATACTGAGCATTTCACCAATGGTACCCTTACCGCAACCCTGTGGCCCCATCATCAAAAGCTTCATAAACCGATATCTCCTAAACCTAAATCGCTTAGTTGACCTCTCATTTGCTTTTCAACCTTCTTATCAACCTCTTTCATGGTATCGTTAAGTAATTCTCTAAGTTCCTTTTGATCCTCGCCCTCAATAAGAAGTTTTTCTATCTTCTTATCACCCCTAACTACTATTGTGTAATCATTTTTTTCCTTGGAAACAAAAATCTGCTCAAGTTGTTTTTTTATTTCAGCTTGAGTTTTTCGAAGTTTATTTAAGTCTTTTAATTTATCAAACATATAATTCTTAGCTTAAAAAGCTCTGGTAATTTTTTGTAACCATCAAAGACTGAATTTGCCTAATGGTTTCTAACACAACTGATACTACAATAAGAAGTCCTGTTCCGCCAACTGCAAAATTACTTACCCCACCCAAAGTTTGAACTAAATAAGGCATGATTGCTATAAGACCCAGGAATAAACCCCCCGCAAGTGTAATTTTTTTAATAACCCCGCTCAAATATTTTGTGGTAGAAATACCGGGTCTAATACCTGGTATAAAACCTCCACGTTTTTTGACATCCTCTGAAATTTTTTCAGGGTTAAACGAGATGGAAGTATAAAAATAAGTGAAGGAAAATACTAAAAGGAAATATACAATGTTGTAACCCAAAGCCGTTGACTTAAAATTGACAGCCAAAAACTGACCTATCGCTTGAAGTGTGCCATTAGAGCTTTGTACAAACGACCCACTTAGTAAAGACGGGATCATTACAACCGAAACAGCAAAAATTATGGGTATAACACCTGCCTGATTAATCTTGATCGGTAAGTAGTTGGTTACTTTATTGGATTTAACACCCGTTCTGCCATATTCAATAGGAATATTTCTAGTGCCTTCATTAACCAAAACAACGCCAGCAATAACCAATGCGGTAATTGCCAAAAACACCAAAGCGTTAAATATCCCGTTAGATTGAATGGTTGAGAAAAACTGAACAGCACTTGCCGGAAGTCTGCTTATAATACCTATAAAGATTAATACCGAAATTCCGTTACCGACGCCGTATTCAGTTAGTAAGTCGCCTATCCACATTAATAGCATTGTTCCTGCTGTAAGCGTGCAAATCAATACTATTAGTCTTGTAATATCCAACCCATTAATGACACCTTGTTTGCTTAACAAAAAGTAAACCCCATAAGCCTGTAAAAGGGAAAGGGGTACTGTTAAAAGTTTTGTGTACATATTAATTTTTTCTCTGCCGGACTCACCTTCCTTGGACAACTCCTCAAGGCTGGGGATCATCATGGTAAATAATTGCAAGATAATTGAAGCATTGATATACGGGTTTAAAGATAAGGTGACAATTGAAAAGTTAGAAAACCCACCACCGCTAAATAAATCAAAAAGTCCAAAAACGGCGTTACTGGTTAAGAATTGTTTGATTGCTGTGGTATCTACACCGGGAACAGGTATGTGTGTTAAAACACGAAATATCACAATCACAAGTAGTGAGAAAAAGATTTTTTTTCTAAGTTCCGGAGACTTAAATATGTTGGACATGTATTTTGTTGGCAAACAATAAACTTCGTACTCTTATACTTACTCGACAATTTTAACACCGGCCTTGTCTAAGGCTTTCTTGGCTGACTCGGAGTAGGTTAACCCTTTTAATGTCAATTTCTTGGTTAACTCACCGCTACCTAACACTTTTACGGTTGTTTTTCTACCCAGTTCTCTAATCAAACCCTTAGCTGCCAAGGAGTATACCGTCACTTCGCTACCTTCCTCAAAAATATTCAACGCACCGATAGAAAATGTGTAAACACTTTTAGCTCTAAAATTTTTAAAACCACCGATTTTTGGCATTCTTTTGTACAAAGGTATTTGGCCACCCTCAAAACCGTTTGGCAAGTTATAACCGGTTCTGGATTTTTGGCCTTTGTTACCGCGACCTACTGTATGGCAACCTTTTCCCGAACCAACTCCTCTACCAAGTCTTTTTTTGGTTCTGGATATTCCATTAATCTTACTTAATGTATGTAATTCCATATTTAACCTTTAAGTTTTAACAAAGCATTAATTGTGCATCTTACGTTAGTTACTTTATTATTTGATCCAAGCATTTTACCTGAAATATCTTGAATACCGGCAAGTTCCACAACGCTTCTCACTGATCCGCCGGCAATAACTCCCGAACCTTTTGGTGCGGGCTTTAACAATACTTCGGCAGAGTCATATTTACAAGAAACTTCGTGAGCAATAGTGTTTTCTTTTATCTTTATGGTAACCATATCTCTTTTTGCAGCCGTTACAGCTTTTTGTACTGCAGAGCTAACATCAGAGGCTTTACCTATAGCTGTTCCCACTTTGCCCTTTTTGTCACCAATCACTACCAAAGCTGTAAATCCAATTTTATTACCACCCCTGGTTTTTTTAGAAACTCTTTTGATTTGAATTACTTTTTCTTCAAACTCTTTTGGAGCTGAAAAATTTGTTCTTGGCTGTCGTTGATTATTTCTGTCAAACATATTAAAAAACAAGGCCTCCTTCTCGTGCACCATCAGCTAAACTTTTTACTCTTCCATGATATCTGTAACCATTTCTATCAAATACAGCTTTTTTAATCTTTTTTTCTTTGGCTTTCTCGGCGAGTATCTTACCCACTTTAAAGGCCACCTCAGACTTTTTGCCTTTGGCTTCAGCAGAGTGTGCTTCGACTAAAGTTTTGCCGGATACATCATCAATAAGTTGAGCGTACACATGTCTTAATGATCTAAAAACTGTAAGTCTTGGGGTCTCACCTGTTCCGGTGATTTTACCTCTTACTCTTAGTTTTCTTCTTATTCTGTTGTCTGATACCAAATTTACTTTATACATACGTTTTTAAATCTTAAACTTTGCCTGATTTTCCGGCTTTTCTTCTTACAACCTCACCTGCGTATCTTATACCTTTACCTTTGTATGGTTCAGGTTTTCTAAGTTTTCTAATATTTGCTGCAACTAATCCCACCAACTGCTTATCGACACCGCTAATAGTAATATTTTGTGTATCGATCACATCAATTTTTATGCCCGCCGGTGCCATAAATTCTATCGGATGGGAAAATCCTAAAGATAAAGAGGCGCCGTTTGCAATGCCTTTTGCTCTATAACCAACTCCAACTAGCTCCAACTTTTTTTCATAACCTTCAGTAACACCCTTAATCATTGAAGCAATCAAAGATCTAACCAGTCCCCAGTAAGCGTTTGATTCTTTGGTTTCTTTAACGATCGAGGTCACAACTTCAGTATCTTTAATTATAACCTCAATTTCAGGTCTGGCGTTATAAGTAAGTTCACCTTTAGAACCCTTAACCGCCACAACATTACCGTTAACGGTTACGGTTACTCCCTGTGGTATTGAAATAGGTTTTCTTCCAAGTCTTGACATATTTTTACTTAACTTCGCAAATTAACTCCCCACCTAATTTTTTCTTTCTAGCTTCTGATCCGTCCATAATGCCACGAGATGTTGAGACAACAAATATCCCAAAGCCACCCATTGATTTACCAATATCTTTGTATGATTTATAAACTCTTCTTCCCGGTTTAGAAAATCTCTTTAAATCTAATAATTTAACCTTACCGTTTTCTTTAACCAAATCTAAGTGTAAGCCCTTAAAAGAATTACCTTCTTGTTTGAAAACCTTCACTTCCTCTAAAAATCCTGCCTTCTTTAAAGTTTTTGCAACTTCTTCCAATTCTTTGGTGTGAATTGTCTCCACAAAAGCATTGTTTGCCATTGAGGCGTTTTTTATTGAACTTAACATGTTAGACAAATGATCCATACTCATATTTTTACCAGCTTGCTTTCTTTACTCCGGGAAGTTCACCTTTATGTGCAAGTTCCCTAAAGCACTTTCTACAAATTTTAAATCTACCCATATAACCTCTTGGGTTGCCGCAGATTTCACATCTGTGGTAATTTCTAACCCCAAATTTTGATCCTCTTTTATGCTTTGCAATCAAACATTTTTTAGCCATAGTTAATTATCCTTCTGATCCTCTCTCTTAAAAGGAAAGCCCAAGTGTTTAAGTAACGCCAGATTTCTCACTTTATCCTTGTTGTTCATTACAACTGTAACCTGCAACGATCTAATACCTTTTACAACGTTGGGGTTCACCTCAGGAAATATAACATGTTCTCTAATACCAACGGAGTAGTTACCCATTTCGTCAAAAGCTGTGTCGCTTAAACCTCTAAAATCTCTTACTCTAGGCAAAGCGATGCTCACAAACTTATCTAAAAACGCCCACATTCTATCACCTCTTAAGGTTACTGCATATCCAACAACATCGTTTTGTCGCACTTTAAATCCTGCCTCGCTTTTTTTAGCTTTGCGAGGAAACGGTTTCTGTCCGGCGATATTAGCAAAATCCGAAACAAAAGCATCTACAGCCTCTCTACTGTCTTTAAAAGCCCCTATACCGGCATTGACACTTACCTTCATTATTCTAGGTACTTCCATAGCGTTTTCAAGCTTAAACTCTTTTATTAAGCTAGGCGCGATTGTTTTGTTGTATGTTTCTTTTAATCTATTCATTTCTTTTTAGGTTCCTCGACCGTATCTCCGGTCTTTTTGTTTATTCTATATTTTTTACCGTCAACTACCTTAAATCCAAGTTTTGAAGGCTTGCCAAGCTTAGTATCAAAATACATTACGTTAGAAACGGTAATAGGTTTCTCTACCGAAATGATTCCGCCTTCTTTGGATACTTTTCCCGGCTTAATGTGTTTTTTAACCTTATTTACTCCTTCAACCAAGACTTTGTTGGCATCGGTTAA
>AMFJ01034559.1_pt1 | contig 19308 bp, 16 predicted proteins | sample 427208 | NCBI WGS metagenome assembly AMFJ01 (sample SAMN02954298, study PRJNA114691) | groundwater metagenome | biome: aquatic; feature: subsurface aquifer; material: sediment; isolation source: subsurface aquifer sediment | place: USA: Rifle, CO | collected 2008-08 | reverse complement strand
TTGAATATCCTTGTAATTAAAAACATCAGAAGCAATCTGATGAGCAGATTTGTAATCATATAACATCCTACCATTTTTTAACATCCAATCATAAGCATCGGTTCCGGGGTAGGGTATTAAAAGGGACCAGGCCATCGAATCAAATTTTAATTTTGAAGCTAAATGATAATTTTTCAGTGCATTTTTGTATGTATCTCCGGGCAAGCCGATAATAAAAGAACCGCTTAATTTAATCTTATGGTTTTTAATTAATTTTATAGCATTATATAAATCTTCCAATGTTTGTTTTTTGTTAATTCTATCAAATACTTCAGGTACTAATGACTCTATCCCGATTTTAATTTCAATACACCCTGATTCTTTCATGGCAACAATTGTTTTTTCATTCAGTAAATGAGCCCTCAAACCACTGCTTGAAAACCACGGTAAATTAATATTATTTTTTTTTAAGAGACTGCAAAATTCTATAACACGTTCAGGTATCAGATTAAATACAGGTTCAGAAAGCATGAATTTGTTAATATTAAAAGTTTTCTTTGCAAATATCAATTCGTCTATTACGTTTTGGAGTTCTCTTTTCCGCCAAATCATACCACTCATTTTTGGATTGCAAAAAGAACATTGAAAAGGACAACCTCTGCTAGTGGCTATTGGGTAAGGCTCATTAATTTGGCTGATTCCAAAAAGTGTATAATCCGGAAAAGGTAAATCACTGATCTCTTTTCTAACAGGTCTATCCCCAGTATAAATTATTTTGTTGTTATCTCTAAATATTAGTCCTTTAACATTACTAAATTGATTTCTACCACTTAAACAATCAATTAATTCTAAAAAAGAATCTTCAGCTTCACCAACAATTGTAAAATCAATATTATTATGTTCTTTTAAAATATTTTCTTTTTCATATGCGGCATGAGGACCGCCAAAAACAACAGGTATGGAATATTTTTGTTTTATATAATCATTAAGACTGCAAGCAACCGTATAGGTCGTACAATGAATGCAAAAACCAATAATATCTGGTTTAAAATTATTTACAATGTTACTTAGATATTCAGGTGGATTTGATATGTTTCTATTAACAAAATCAAGAACTTTAACCTTATGCCCTGCATTAGCAATGCTTGCTGAAAGCCATCCAAGACCGGTATTCAAGCCTCCGCCTTTAGTAGCTTTTGGATCTATTAGTAAAATATTCATTTATAATTAACAATCATTGAAAAACTCCGTATATTTGGTATTGATTTTAATTGTCAAATGACCAACAAATACCTTTATTGATTACTTAAATCTTAATTTCCTTTGCAAATACCGCAATGTATTATCAAAGGTAATTTTATTTTGAATAAGTTTGTACATCAAAATTAAAACTAAATTTGACTCATAAGATGAATAATCACGGAAAGTATTTGTCTTCAGATTCATTATTTGTTCAAATTCCTGCATATTGATTCCCAATTTTTTGATTACGTATTCTAGTTCATTGTTTTTTGTTTGATAATCCCACAAAGGTACTTGAATTTCCTCCAACGCTTTTTCTCTGCTAATTTGCCCTGAGCATATTAATGAAGACAAATGAGCTCTTCTTTTATCAAAATGAAATTTTTCCGGAAAAATATAATTTTGTACAAACCTGGTATAAATTGACTCAGAATGTTTCCCTTCATATTGTTGCCATTGTAATTTTTCTTCTAAAATCCTGATGGATTCACTTTTCTGATAATCCATGTAATTTAAAATCGGAATAATCTTTAAATCCTTTAAAATTATATAATAATAATGGTTGAACAGGCTTACATGAGGAAAGTTGTTTATTTTATTTCTTCCGAATTTCTTTTGAACATTTTTAATGTATCTCCAGTCAAAGCAGCCATGTGACCACATTCTCGGATGCACAGCTTCTGTTTTGAAATTATAACCACTTATAATATATTTCACATTATGATTTATGGCAGTTTGAAATAAAACGGCATAAATTGCATGATCTGTTGGTATTTCAATATCCGGAGTTGAGGCTTTCAAGAATGATAATTGCAAATCCTTGAATTCACACCAATCAAGAACCTCTGTATGAAGATCAATTTTTAATTTTTTTAAAGTCTTTTCAATATTTTCAACTGCCAGTTTTGAATTCCAACCGTTATCCATATGAACTGCAAGAGGTCTTAAACCTAACTCTTTTGCCTTATATGCGCAAAATGTACTGTCAACCCCTCCGCTTATACCTAACACACAATCATATGGTTTATTTTTACCATCAGTTTTTATTTTATTTATTATTTCATTTAGTTTTTGTGAACGTTCTTCATTAGAAAACAACTGTTTTTTAGAATCCTGTTCATACCTTTTGCAATGAATACAAACTCCTTTTTCATCAAAAGTTATTTCAGGGTCTGATGTATCCATGATACAGCGGGTGCAGATTTGATATGTTAATGACATATTTTAAGATTTCACAGCTTCATTATATACATTTATTAAACGATTTGTAATTACTTCTTCTCCGTATTTCGATAAACAATCTTTTCTAATTGCGATGCTGTCATATTTTTTATAATTATGTATCATATAAATCATCGCTTCAGATAGTTGTTCTATATTATTTTTCTCAACTAACAAGCCATTAGATTCGTCAATAATTTCCTCAGGTCCTCCGCATCGCGTGGAAATAACCGGTTTTCCACAAGCTAGAGCTTCGATAATTGCCACTCCAAATGTTTCATAATTACTGGATAAAATAAAAGTATTACATTCTAAAATTTCTTTTCGTACATTTTCATTGTTCAAATAACCAAAGAAAATAACTTTATTTAAAAGATTTAAATGTTCAACCAGTAATTTACACTTATTTAATTCCTGGCCATTGCCAATTATTCTTAGCTCACAATCATTATATAAATCAGCAACTAGTTTAAAAGATTTTATCAATAAAAAATGATTTTTAATTATTGTTAGACTTGCAACATTCAAAAAAATCTTTTTTTTATTTTTATGTATTTCACATTCTTCCATAAAAATGGGATTTAAAACATTAGGAATCACAAGCCAATTTGAACTATTGTTTTGCAGCTGTCTATTTACTTGAACTGACAAGTATTTACTTACAGTTATAAATCTTTTCGAATTGCTAATTGCAGATCGCATTAATTTATTTTCGAGTTTATTAAGCATATGTGTTGAATAATATGAACTATGTTCAGTTATGACATAAGGTATTCCAAATTTTTGGTATATATTATCAGCTATTGCCGGAGCAATAAGAAAACGGCTATGTGCATGAATGATATCAGGCAAACCTAGAGTATTTTTATATTTATGGAAAATCTTCAAACCCATATTCAAATATTGTTTATATGCAGAATAATTATTTCGTTTTAAAAACTTAACTACAGAAAGACCCTCAAATATCTGAATTCCATCAATCAAATGAGTTTCCGTGTTTTTTATGAAAAAGTAATAAATATTGTTATATAATTTTATAATTAAATTTTTAATTGCATCATCTATTTGTTTTCTTAAAATTATTTTATTAAATAATGCTTTGATTATATGTAAAACAGTCCTTTCTGTTCGCAAAGAAATAATGGCAACATCATGACCTTTATTTTTTAATGCTTTTGCTTGAGTTAACTCAAAAGAGGATGCAAATACATTTTGAGGATTTAATTCTTCAGAAGTAATTATCAAAATTTTCATTTTTTTTCTTGAACTGCGAGTTTTTCTTCATTGAAACAATTTCCGTAAACTTCTTTTCATCATAAACCATATCCATAACAAATAACATTTACAGAACATTATTTGTTTCTTAATAAAAAAGAATTTATTTTTAGGTTTATAATAATATAAGCAGAAAATTGCAGAATCAAACAATTTATGACTCGTTAAGAAAGTTACTGAATCTTTAATAAAATTATTTCTTTTATCTAAACAATAATTTTCCAATTCACTTTCAGAAATTTTTTTCATAAAAGAAATAAACATTGCATTAGATTCCTTTAAGTGAGAATCAATCCTTTTATATGTGGTACGACTTTTGTGTTCTCTGGATTTAACGATGATTTCAGGCAGATGGACAAAAGTATATTTGTAACTAAATTCAAACCAGAGACTGTAATCTTGTGTTGTTCGTAACTTTTCATTAAAAAAACCAACCTCATAAAAACAATGTTTTGGTATTAACAAAGAACATCCATCTACACCGTTGCCTTTCATTATTTCTAATCGAAATACTCTAGGTTCAATTTCTTTACAAATAAACTTTTGAATGACTTTCTGATTTTCATCAATCTTTTCACTGTCGGAATATATAATTAAATTTGAAGCAAAATTTTCTTTTTTAAGTAAATCAATTTGTTTTTCAATTTTTTCTGGATAATATAAATCATCATGACTTAACCATGAAAAATATTCACCCGTCATTTCTCTTATACCAAGATTCAACGCAGTTGAAACACCGCCATTTTTTTTAAAGAAATATCTAATTTTATTCCCATATGATAATGCTATTGATTCTGTTTGCCCATTATCAGAGGAGCCGTCGTTAACAACTAAAATTTCTATGTTTTTATAGGTCTGAGCTAAAGCACTATCAATAGCTTGGGCTAAATAATTAGATCCATTATAAACGGGAATAATGATTGATACTTTATGGTGAGAAATCATTTATGAAAAACTAAAATTTTAATGAAGAATCTAAATAAGTCTTCTTCATCCATTCTATGGTTTTTGGAATTCCCTCTTCTAAAGGGACAGTTGGGTAATGATTTAATTCCATTTCAGCTTTTGAAACATCAACTTTTTTATCTTTTGTTGTGAAAGGCTCACCTTGTACATAAGTTACAATTTTATCACTTTTATTTAAATATTTTAATATTATATCTGAAAGCATTTTTATATCATGATATTCTTTTCCACCAATATTATATACAGCTCCTGGATTGAATCTTTCACATATATTTGCAAGTGTTTTTACAGTGTCTAGAACATAGCTGGAGGTTCTATGATGATTTAAAAAAACTGTATATGGAATATCCATTAACGCACAGTATATAAATCTGCAAATAACACTTCTATATGGTGAGTATAATTCTCCGGGGCCATATGTATTGAATAATCTGACTCTTACAGTTTCAGTATTAAACATTTGTCTTGAATTTATTATTTGCATTTCTGAAACCCATTTTGTCATAGCATAATCATTTAATTGTTTTATTTCATATTTATCCATAACTTCTTCTTTCATCACACCATCAAAATCGCCATAAACTTCAGAACTACTAAAAAAAATCATTCTAAATTTAAGTTTTTCTTGGAAACGAATAAGATTTTTTGTCCCAATAACATTTGTTCTCCAAAGTGTGTCATAATAATCCTCTCCATTCCATCTGCCAAATTCAGCTGCCAGATGGAACACATAATCAAATTTATTCTCATCGAATATTCGCCTTAACTGCCCAATTGAACTGACATCACATTTTATGTATTTCGGATCATAATAATGGGATAAATCCGCCATCCAAACATCAAAATTCCTGATTCTTAACTCATTCACTAGAACGCGTCCAACAGTTCCTAAAGCACCTGTAACAAGAATCTTCATTTTTATTAACTCCTTTTTACTTATATTCACTTAAGTTTTTCCGTAATTTTTGATATAATTTAATATTAAATTTTTTAATTTTAAAATAATTCAACTTTTTATTAATTAAATTGTAATTATATCGCGACGCTTTATTTACCATTTCATTATCAATTAGAGCTTGACGAATTGCTTTTTCAACTATTTCAGGATCATTAGGAGAGACCAAAAAACCATTATTTCCATTTTTGATCCATTCACAAAACATTGAAGTATCTGATTGGATTGGAAAAGCGCCCATTGTCATCGCTTCAAATACTGATAAAGGCAAACCATCACTGATTGACAGTCCGATATAAATTCGAGCGTTCGAAAAATACTCTAGCATAGTTTCATTTGAAGAATCAACTGGAATAAAAGATACGGAAATCTTAAAATTATTTGCCATGATTTCTGCTGCAATCTTAACATCAGAAGTTTCTGCTGAAAAAATTTGTATTGTATAATCACTTAATAAATCCGAACATTTTTCTAATGCACGCAATCCCACAAGGGCTCTTCCGGTAATACCCTGATAACCTTTTAACATAATAATTTTTCTCTCAGATGTGATTACAGGATTAAATAATTTGTGATATTTATTGCAATTAAAACCACCTGCAACACTATGATTAATAAATATTTTTTTATTAAAACCCAGATTTCTTGCTAAAATTTTATCACGGTTTCCTTCACACAATAAAACATCAATTGAATCCAGCATATTTTGTATTTTTAATTTATGTTCATATAGTTTCCCAAATAAAAACAAATCATTTCCCCATAATGAATGAATCCATAATGGGTTTTCTTTGAACAAATTCTTAGCCTCTCCCAATAAATATCCCGCATGTTGGCTTTCAAGGGTATGAATTATATCCGGTTTAATTTTTTTAATAAGCCTGGTCAAAAGAACTTTTCTATATGATGGAAAAACTTTATTTAGAAGTTTATAAAATATTTTCACTAATTTTTTATATAATGGTATACCATGTAAATTAATTTTAATATTTTTTATCAAATTAATATCATAAAATAATAAATGGATATGAATGTCTTCTAAATCCTTATGAATATCATTTGAATTATTACTTGGAAATAAATGGATTTCCCAATTCATGTTTTTAAATTGATTAATCCATCTTGCTGTATGTACACTGTCAATAAAAGCAATAAATAAAATTTTCATTATTATAACTTCTTTTCTTATACTTGAATCAAGTAATTTCGTTCATATATTCTTCAATAAAACAAAATTATTATATACTTTCCTTAGTCCCAAAAATGTTTAATTGCAAATCCATTCCAAGGTAGTTTTCCTGGGAAATAAAAGGGTTAGAAGAGCAAAAGCCAGGTTGAATGTGTACCCTGAATTTTGCATTCTGCAAAATTTGTAGAATACTATGGAGTGTCTGAGGAACATTAATAAAAGAATGATATTCTACAAATATATTATTCACATTATATAAAAGATCTTTACAGTCAATTAAAACCTCAGTTTCGGCACCTTCTATGTCAATCTTTAATAGATTTATTGGCTTTTCTAAATAATTTCTTAAACGTACTGTTTCTACTTTTTGTCTGGTTTTATTTGGTTCTAATTCAACAATACGACCGGCGTCTGCTCCTTCTTCCATAAAAAACATTGAAGATTCAGAACTCCATAATGCTTTATTTATTAATTGGACATTATTGAAATTGAATTTCTCAATATTTTTCTTTAATACTGAAAAAATCTTTATATCTGGTTCAAACGCATATATATAGCTATCAGGATATTTCATCTTAAAATAAATTGTGCTCAAACCAATGTTTGCTCCACAGTCTATAATTAACACCTGTTGGTTTTCTGATTTAAATTTATATATTTCTTTTTCAAATATAGCTGAATACATTGACAAAAAAGATACAGAATCAATCAATTCAATATCATGTAAAAACAAATCTGTTTTAATTAAAGTATATCGGGGACATTTACGGATTTTTTCCAGACAACAATATTTTCTTCTATATTCCGTATTAAATATTAAATTGGAAAGATGTTTAATATATTTTGAAATTATCATAGTAAGATTAAATACTTAATTTATTAATTCCTTTATAACTTCTCCAAAAGTTTTTAACCCTGTTATGTTCACATTTTCTTGATAAAATACTTCTGCTTTATTTTTTAAGTTTTCAGCAAATAAGTTATCGTTGAAAAATCTTTGTATTACCGGCCAAAACTCATCGGTATTAGTAATTAGCAAGCCTGAATTGAGATATAAATCAGCGTATTCATAAGGATCTACTTTTCCAAATGTATTATCTGTTAAAAAATGAATAATTGGTTTTTTATTTCTTACCGAATGAATAATTCCTACACCTGAATAGTTTAAAGCAATAACTAAATCACACATTTGAAGTGCTTGCTCTAAGGGCATACTTATCGGTAATATACTTTTTGTTAAATTCGTACTTGCGGTTTTAATTATTTCAAGATCTGGAAAACCGGGATGGACTTTGATAAAAACTGATATTTTATCAATGATATCCTTTGGAGGAGCCTCAATAATTTTAAGTGCTTTAATTTGAGCTCCTGGATAAATAGAAGGAAAAAAAATACCTGGATGATTTGTAATTGCAGTTAATACAAGTATCTTCCACTGTTTTGAATTATGATTTTTTTTATCATAAAAATTCGATACTGGATATTCATTAATAGACATAAGATTATTACATCCTACAAGTGTATTGGGATGTATTCCGGAACGTATATAGCCTTCTTTATCAGTATTAAAATTATAAAATATTTTATTTGTATTCATTAAGATTTTTCTTGTTATGCCGACCCCGTGTGGGAGACTAAAAGTTGGAATATTTAATTTATTTGCAGCTTCTGCAGCAACCATTGATTCAGCAACTTCAACGTTGCTTATAAATAAAGCGGAAGCTTTATGATATTTTAAAATATCATACCAGACATTGAATAAAGCATTTAAGCAAGGCCATCTTTCTATAAAGAAATATAAGAAATGATATTTGGTACTTTCTAAAACTCTTTTTAGAAATCTATCATTATTAAAATTACAAACCGATTTATAAGCTGAAACAAATCTTTTATATGTGTTATTATATCCCTTAGAATTAAAATTAATACAATAAAAAGGTATTGAATATTTTTTTGAATATTCATCGATAATTTTCTGTTCGGAATCAATAACAAAAACTATTATTCTATTTTTAAAACATTTCTGAATCTCTTTAATGTGATGTTCTAATCTATATAAATCAAAAGCATGAGCAACTAGTAATAATTTTTTGTTGATTTCATTAATATTTTCTTTGCTAATACCGAAGGTGTTATTTTTTTTATTTATTACATATAAATAATATTCTTTTAAATATTTCCTGATCTTTTTATAAAATATTTTAAATTTAATTTTGACCAATCTTTGGGGGCTTAGTTTTAAAATACTTATTTTTATTTTCTCTTTAAGTGTGTTTTGTATATAAACACCATGAACATCATTTGCTTCAATATAAACAGAAGGACGTAAAGGGAAATTTTGAAATAATTTAATTTCTTTTATTCCTTTTTCCAATACGGCAACACAGAAAGCGTCGGCAATACATACTGAATTCCAAAACCAGTACATGGCATGTCTGTCAAGAAGAGGCCAGCATATTCCATTTATTGTGAATAGTTCTTTTCCACAAAAAAACCATTCTAACGAGTAGTTAGACGCTTTTTTTTTGGCTTGCATCATTTTTTCTTCATTAATCCAAGCATCTATCATAGTATATGGCAACTTCATTTCTTCCGCAATAAAAGATGCCTTCGAATCTAATGCTATTAAGTCAAAACCATCTTTTATTGCTTTTCTTAAGATTTCTTTGGAATATTGACTTAAGTCGGCACCATAAAAAATTAATAGCTTATTTGACATGAGGTAAAAAAATTAAATTATAAGAAATTTGTTTTTTGAATAGATTTATAAATTAAATTTTTAAACTAATGAGTTTCTAAGAAAATCTGCTTTTAAAAAAACTATTGTTTTATTCCGACAATCCATAAATGACTGGATAACATATTTTGTTTTAAAAAACTTTGGAAGTTATTTTTTGTATTATCTGAACAATTGGTCAAAATATGTTTAATAAATATTTGTTTATCTAGTATAGTTTTATTTTCTTTTAAAGTATTGTTCAAATTATCAATATCTAATTCACCTGGAGTATTGATTTCTAATACCGAAAGACCACAATTTTTCAATAACATTTCGATAGAAAAAGGATTAAAATAATTAAGGTGCTCATGATTGACATAATTAGCTTTTTCTTTTAAAACAAGAGTGCCAATTCCTTCACCATTGGGACAGGTGCAAATAAATATTCCATCTCTCTTTAAAAAATCTACACTTTGTGTAATAAATTTTAAGGGATTAAATAAATGTTCAATTACTTCAAAATTAATTATTATATCTACAGAATTTTTATCTATTTTAAGATTTTCAACCGTCGATTCAATTGTATCAATTCCTCGAGCTCGACAAGAATAAGCAAGTGAAGGAGTAGGTTCAACTGCAATGATTTTTCTAAAAAAACCTGAATCCTTTGCTATTTCACAAAAAGTTCCAAACGCAGCACCTATCTCTAATAATATTCCATTTTCTATTTTATATTTTTTGCAAAGCTGAATTATTTTTTCTAATCGTGGTTTGAATATTTTTTCTTTTCTAACATTTTCAGAGGCAGGAAATATATGTTTGTTCCAAAATTTGTAATTCTTTGATTGAAGATAAAATTCTTGTAGCATGCCTTCTGTTGCCCTAGGATTCATAAATATTGTTCTACAATTTAAACATTTTTCATAATTGAACCCTGCTTTTTTACTCCAGTGTTCACATGTTGATAATCCACATGCCGGACAATTAATTTTAATAAATTGAGTTTTTTTCTTTCTAAGATATCGGATGTCGTGCTTAAGAGCGGGAATTTTTAAATTCATTAATGATTCAGGACGAATATCTTTTTCTTGCATTGATTTCATTTCTTTTAATAGTTACAATTTAAATACATTGATATAGAAACTCTTTATAATCTCCAAAATGGGAATGAAAAAGATCATAATTTTTATATAAAATTTTAAATTGTCTTTTATCAATAGGATATTCAGAAGCCGGAATTCGATTAAATCCTCTGTTTTTCACTCCTTTTCTATCCATGTTATTATGTAAGAAATAATATTTTGTGGTCCTTGCAATTTCCTTAATATACGCCTTATTAGTTTCTGGTGACATTTCTGAAAGACTGAAACTATTGAAAAAAACATCGAAAATTTTATCAGAAATCATTTCAATATTATAATTGGGGATAAGAAAAATATCATATTTTTTTATCACATTTTTATTGATTGGCAATTCTATCCCTAGAAATATCTTCTTTTCAGGGAAATTTAACATTAAATAATATGCACAAATAATAAGAGTTTCAGGTAAATCAAAATTAAAATATTTGCAATTTTTTAATTCCTTGAACAAGTAATAAGGAAGTCCGCCATAACCACCTCCTATCTCAGCAATCATAGGATTTTCATGATTACTCAAAAGATTTTTTATTTGCATTGCATAAGTATGATACCGAATAGCTTTTGGAGCAATTAAAATCCCTTTAATCATGCATCCCCAAGGATTTCCAATGTATTTGTCCATTCGTAATACGGAATCATCTTGTTGAAAAACATCTTTCCAGATTAAATAATTCCTTCCTATAGATTGCTTGAAGTAATTTATAGTGTTAGTATTTCTTATAATAATATCTTCGAATTTTGCATATTCTTTGACAATTGCTCCTAATTCATTTCTCCAGAAATTTTTTAATTTAATACAAGCATCATTGTCTTGATTCTTTAAGATAAACTCATATAGGTCACATTTTTCTTTATAGTAATTTAACCACTCACCAGCTGGTTTCCATTTTTTTTTTACCAACTTTTGCTGTTTTAGCATTTTATTGTAAAATAGTTTTAATTTATTTAATACTTCGAAATGTTTTTGTTCTTCAAAACAACATTTTTTTTCTGAAATATCAATTGATATTTTTAAATCACTAAGATCTTTATTAAAAAAAAGTTTAGATTTCATTTATTCCATCCATTTTCTAACGAACATAATTTTTAATTTTTTCTGGAGGGAGATTAACTCTTTCATAGGCAGATGCTTCTCCCCATAAATTATCTTTCCACCACATTCCATCCTTTATCCACCATACTCGGGGATCCCGAAAAGTATCAGCTATCTTATCAAATTCTTTTTCAGTCATATCAACATATGTTAACCATCTTTTCAAATCTCTTTGAGGCTTTACAGAATCATATTTTTTTACTAAATTTATAGCCTCATCCCGTTTCATATAACCTGTTCGTATATCTTTTGATGCATGATCTGTAGCTCTTCCATAACCAAACTTAATATATTTTAAATAATCATGAATACCATTTTCATGCATATCATCCAAGTTAGACATAGTGCGATACGTTCTCTCAAAAGGCTTTTTAGCAAATTCAAAATCATATAATTTTTTCATTTCATATGCATGTTGATTAGGATCCCATTTAAAGAAATTTCCAATATAAATCCCTTTTATATTATTTTGTTCGAATTCTTTATCCGAAGGCATCTTCAACCAAACCAGATCTTTTTCAGAAAGTCCTTCAATTTTCTGTATTAAATCATAAATAGAATACCCCCTCATGTCATGCTCATAAACTGTTCGCTTATTATATTCCACATAGTCATTAATTGAAAACATTCCCGACACTGACCAGGTAATTTCCCCCCAAACAACCAAAGGTATTCCAAATTTCACAGCAATATGCATAGGATAAGTCTTAATACCAGCATGTGCGTGCCAATTCATATCCCCCATTATTTTAAAACATCCTTTATTTAGTTCAATTAACGTTTTAACTGAAGGACCAAAAATTAATTGATCAACCTGAAATTTGGATCGCATTCTTTCTAAATTCCTTTTCCCTTCTGGCAAATAGTTATTTCCATGATAAGTAACCAAAAGAGGTTTTAGACCATATTCTAGTACTTTGTGAGCTTGAAAATAACTATCTTTTCCTCCACTAACCGGAATGATACAATCATAATTCCCTTGAGAATGTGCTTTTGCCCATTGAACAAGTTCAATAAACTTATTTTCTCTTGCCTTCCAAAATTCTACAGTAAGAAGATCGAATTCCTCCTGAAGGCGACAAGCACTACAAATACCCTCGTCATCTAAAATTTGATTTACCGAAATTACTGGATAAACACATTTCTTACAATATTTCATTTTCGTTTCATTAGATTTCTACAAATTTTTTTTATAATCGGATAATTCTAAAGGTTTCCTAACCGGTAACCCGAGATTATAAAGATATTTTTTTGCATTATAAACACTATTTTCTGAATGATGAAATATATTAGCTGCAGCAACAGCACTTGCATTTGTTTTAATTAAAACATCTGCAAAATCCTCCCATTTGCCAGCACCTCCTTGAGCAACAACTGGAATTTTCACCGCACGTGAAACCATATCAATAACATCCAAATCAAATCCAATTCCAGTCCCATCCCTATCTACTGAATTTAAAAGTATTTCTCCAGCACCTTCACTTTCAACAATCTTTGCAAATTCCACAGGCGTAAATAAGGTGGGCTCTTTTCCCCTTTTCCAAACCAAAGGGAAATTGTTCTCATTTCTTTTTATATCAATTGATACTACTATACATTGAGAACCAAATTCTCTTGAACACTGGCTGATTAATGAAAGATTCTCCACAGCAATCGTATTTAAAGTAATCTTATCTGCTCCTAGTTGTACTCTTTTTAAAACATCATCTAATGTTCGAATGCCTCCGCCAAATGTTAAAGGCATAAAGCATTTTTTCGATACATGCCTGATAATGTCTATTATTGTTGCAAATTGTGGGTGATTTAAATCATTTCTTCGTATATCATAGTATGGTTCAGTGGAAATATCTAAATAAATGAGTTCATCTGAAGCCCAATTACTTAAGCGTTCAACAACTGCAGTAGGAGACCCAATCGTTTGATATCTTTTAAAATTTCGACTTTGAACAACAACCCCATTTTTAAGTAAAATTACAGGAATTAATCTTTTTTTTAACATATATCCAATTATAATCTAATAAAATTTTGTAACAATTGCAATCCGTACAATTGACTTTTTTCAGGATGAAATTGAACACCATGAATATTGTTTACAGATATCGCTGAACAAAAAATCGTGCCACAATCTGTTTTGACAAAAGGTAACAATAAATCTTGGGGAATAAAACAATAACTGTGAACAAAATAAAATGTAGCATCCGGATCAATATCTTTTAAAAGAGGCGTATTTTCAAAATCTTCTAAATTGTTCCAACCCATATGAGGTAATGCGCAATTTTTCCCATCCATATTAATCTTATCTACAGCCCCTTTGATAAATCCAAATCCTTTATGATGTCCAAATTCAGTACCATAATCTGCCAATATTTGCATCCCTACACAAATCCCAAGATATTGTTTTTTCTCTATAATGACCGCATTTTCAATTGCAGTAATGAAATTCAATCGTTTTAATCTTTCCATTACATTACCAAAGGTTCCGACGCCGGGAAGAATTAAATGAGTACATTTATTTATATCATCAGGGTTTTTTATCGATATGACATCAGATGTTATGGAGCACACTGCATTCCAAACAGAAGTAAAATTACCTGAACCATAATCAAAAATGCCAATTTTGTTCATAAACTTGCAAGGCTTGATTTACAAATATTAAATATTCTTTCAATTCCATTAGACGATATTAAATTCTTGCACCGAACATGCATTTCTAAGAGTTGTGACCGATTATGAAAAAGTTTTTCTATATCATCATTTAATTTTGCTATATTTGATTCAGTAAATAAACCTCCATAAAATGACACATTATTTTCAACAAGTTCCTTTACTAAAAAATACTGATCATCTTCTTCAAGAAATATAATAGAAGGTAATCCTGCATAAACAGCTTCATAACATGTTATGCCACCAGGAAGAATTAGAAGTATACAATTCTTTAAAACATTCCACATACTAATACTTGCATTAACTAAGATAATTTCATGTTTAGTATTATGTTTAATTTCCTTTATCAAACTATCATAAGAATGGGTATAGCCTTCCCCCAATATTATCCAAAATGTAGCAGGAACAGCACATTGCTTTAATATCTTTAAAAACATTAGAGTTTTATTAGCGGCATCCCCTCCTCCCATACTCACACCAACAGGAAAATATGATGATTTTAAATTTTCTTCGTAAACACCCGCATTAATTTTATGGCAGTTATTTTGTATTATAGAATACTCTAATCCAGAATATATTGACATATTGACATTTGTTTCCAAAGAAATATCCGGATGTAAATATTTAGTTCTCGAAAAAATAAAATCCATTTGTTTTTGTCTATTAAATAATGGAGATATACTTACAAGAAATTTTGCTGATTTTCTCATATGAATAAATAAGGCTTCATTCAAAAATGATTGCATATCAAAATAAATAATATCATAAATATTATTGATAATTAACTCCTCTTCAGAATTAATTATTGTCCATTTAAAAGATGCATCCCGAAGAAGATTTTTTAGAAATGAATTTCCAATTATAATCATTTCAGCAATCAAGTAAGGATCAATTTTTAAAAAACCTTCTATTAAGGTTCTGCTTCGAATTAAATGCCCTAATCCAATTTCAGTAGATGCTTTACAAATAAATATATAATTCATAATAATCTTTTTTGAGTTTTAAAAATTCTTAAAGTCCCTAGGATGAAAAGGTTGATATTGACTAACGTTTTTCTTAAGTTTTTTCCCGATAATTCTGTCTATATAATCAGCTTGCATAATATTTTCAGGTCTTACTATTAGTACATCCTCATTTTTCAAACATTCTCCCTTTTGCATATCTTTTGCAGCATATAGCGATCTCCGTGCTCTTTTCTTAGTGTAATTTTCTAAATCGGAAATTTTATCCTTCCTTAAAAGCAAAGACGCTCTTGCTTCATGAATATCGGAAACATATTGCAGAAGTTCTTTTTCTCCCAATGCATGAGCATGATCCAATCCTTTAAGTTTTCTGTTAAGAGTAAAATGTTTTTCAAACCATGTTGCACCAAGTGAAAGAGCCATACACGCAGCAATACAGCCTCTAGTATGATCCGAGAAACCAACCTCAAATCCAAAGTTTTTTTTCAGAACTTCAATAAATTTTAAATTTGTTTGTTTCAATAAGGCGGGATATAGTGAAACACAATGCATGAGAACTATATCGTGAAATCCAATTTTATCTAATTCTTTTAAAGTCCTCTCGATTTCTTTAAGAGTTGACATTCCTGTTGATAAAACCATCTTTTTTCCTGCTTGAGCAACTTGCCTTAATAATCGAATATTATTTAAATCACATGAAGCAATCTTAATATATAGGGGATTAAATTTCATAAGAAGATTTAAAGCATCAAGATCAAAAACAGAGCAAGTTACAGGAATATTTTTTAACACACAGTATTCTGATAATTCTCTGTATTGTGACTCAGAAAAACGAGTTTTTTCTCTAAGACGAATTACTTCTTTAATATCATAATGCCCATACTCATATATTCCTGGAAGATACAGTCCCCTCGTATTGATCATTTGAAATTTTATGGAATTCGCTCTTACTCGAACAGCAATATCTACAAGCTTTTTTGCAAGAGATATTTTCCCATTATGATTAGTCCCTGCTTCTGCAATAATATGAAGCGTTTTATCTTTGTTCATAAACTTTCTCTTTAAACCTTTCAAATCCCTTAATTATATTTGTTTTTAATTGTAGCCATGTTGTTTGCATTAACTTCTCGCGGTAAATATCTAAATCATGAATATTTTGAATTCTGATTTTGACTTCGTTTAAAAGATCCTGTTTTAAAAGATTAATATTCCAATCTTTCAAACCTATGGTATCTAACATACTGATAGCCCTTTCGTCATAACTGATTTTAATCGCTGGGATTCCATAAGATATACAAGGTAAAAAAGAATGAAGACGAAAAGTCAAATTTAATCTAGAGTTTCTCAAAAATGTAAGATAAGTAAAAACATCTTCTGTATAAAGATATTCAACATTTTTAAAAGATGCCGCAAAAGGAATATCCCTATGGTCATGACATAAAAATTTGATATTTTTATAATTAAAATCTCTCAACATTGATATAATGGCAACAATTTGCTCCCTTAATTCATACTGATAAGTAACAGGGATACTCATTAGAGTCGGCGTGCGAATGGAAATCAATACATCTGTTTTTGTTTTTGCTGAAACTGGGACATAATGCTGAGGCATTTCGTTAATAAAAAGAGTCGGACATCCACTCAAACAATTATTACAGTTTAATAAATCAAGATATTTTTTTGTAGCCAAATCTCTAGATAAAGAGACAATAGCTTTTTTATTTAGAAGAATTATCTTCTCATCTGTCATAACATCTGTTCTATCTACAAACTCTAGATTGCTATTGTAAATCTTCCCTCTGGATACACTGAAAATCATTTGGGGTTTTTCCAGAGCATTTAATGCTGTGGGATTAATTTCCAACTCACCATTTTCATAAAGATTCCCGCCACCGATTAATAATCCATGACCAAATTGATTTATTTCATAAACTGTTTGCGATGTTATTCCAGCTTTTTTCTGACTTTCATATTTACCCGTAGCTGGAATTGAAATGATGTTTATTCCTTCCTGAAAAGCATTTCTTATAAAATGCTGAACTCCAAGATAAATAACGTCATTTCCGATGTTAAATCCCTTTGGACGAATGCAATATATATTTATCATCCCATTAACTCCTGATATATTTGTACCATTTCATAGATATTTATATCTTTATTTTCAATAATATTCCACAAAGGTATTAATCGTTGAAGATCACCAGGTGTATCAATTGTCCAATGTAAGTTAGAATAATTTCGATTTAATAATTTAAATTCTTCTATGTGAAATAAACTGGGTTGTTTATAAAAAAAATCTGTAACATGCTCATAGTTTTCATTATTATAAAATTGCGCAATACTTTTTTCTAAAGTTGATGTTTTAATTATTTCTACACTAATTCCATATGGATAGGTACGATGCATAAGATTAGTAAGAAAATCACAATTTTGTTTTTTTGCTATGATAAATCCTTCATCTAATAAGGATTTTAATACAAATGGACTATCTCCATTAACACGAGCAAATCTCTCAAAATCAAAATACTTTGCGCAATCTAATGCCCTTTTAGCAACATTAAATGATTCTCCACGATAACATAAAATACCATTTTTTAAAGCTATTAATTCCAGAGGATCATCTATATCGCGATTACTTGTCGCAATAACTGTTTGATATTTTGCTGAAGCAATTATCCTACTTATGACTGCTTCTATAACTGTTTTTTTTCCAATCAATGAAAAAGCTTTTTTTGGAAAGCGTGAAGAATCCATTCGGCTAAAAATAATGGCGCCGTGCTTATGCATGGTTATGATATTTCCATTGGCTCTTAATATATAAACCGCCTGCTGTCATTTGAGAAAAGTCAAAGCTGAATTTATTTGATTGTATGATACGAAATTGAAGAACCCCTTCAATAAAATCATCACTACCTTCTAAATTATTCGTACGAAGCCAACAACATAGCAAGTAAGTATTTGGATATAACTTAAGCGCATCTATAGACACCCAAAAAACATACGTACCTTTTTCCATTGAAGGCAATGGAAAATCCCATTTGGTACATAGATGACTTAATCGGTGTCCTTTTTGATTTGTAATACAAATTCCAACTTCTGGAGAGTTTATTTTTTCATTTAAGCCAATTTTCATTTGAATTCCAAAATAATCATTGAACTCAAAAGTTTCCTTAAGATTATTATATTGATCCACTGTAGATATGGCAAGTATTTGCCCCCTTCGACGTAGACCATATCTTTGAAGTTCATTTTTTTCGGATGCAATATCTACAGTTTTCATATTTGATGCACAATTTTTTAAGTAAAGTTGAATTCCTTGAGAAACATCCCCATTATATTGTATAGTGCCTTTATGTAATATTAGTAATTTATTACTAATAAAATTTATTGTATCCATATTATGACTAACAAAAATAACAGTTCTTCCTTGTTTTATTGCAATTTCCTCCATTTTCCCTAAACATTTTTTCTGAAACTGTATATCTCCTACAGCCAAAACTTCATCAACTAATAATATTTCAGATTCTAGATGTGCCGCTACAGCAAAAGCGAGGCGCACATACATCCCTGATGAATAGTGTTTAACAGCGGTATCTAGAAATTTTTCAATTTCAGCAAAGTCTACAATTTCATCAAATTTTTTTTTAATTTCAGCCTTACTCATCCCAAGAATTGCACCATTTAGATAAATATTTTCCCTGCCGCTTAATTCAGGATGGAAACCAGTGCCTACTTCGAGGAGGCTTGCAACCCTTCCATGAAGAGTTACTTTGCCTGTTGTAGGTTCAGTTATCCGACTTAAAATTTTTAGTAAAGTGGATTTACCCACCCCATTTCTTCCGATTATTCCAATTCTATCGCCCTGATTTACTTCAAATGAAACATCCTTAAGCGCCCAGAA
>AMFJ01033707.1_pt1 | contig 19318 bp, 14 predicted proteins | sample 427208 | NCBI WGS metagenome assembly AMFJ01 (sample SAMN02954298, study PRJNA114691) | groundwater metagenome | biome: aquatic; feature: subsurface aquifer; material: sediment; isolation source: subsurface aquifer sediment | place: USA: Rifle, CO | collected 2008-08 | reverse complement strand
ATTTATGAAGAAGCCTCCCGATGGGCGCAACCAATATCAATTAAACAGTGCCGTTTCTTTCCATCAATGCTTCCAAACGAAGCCGGTCTATACGGAGCTGGCGCAATTGCGATAATGGGATGTATAAACGATGAAAGTAAAAAAAATTAAACAAGAGATAGCAATGAGCAATAAGAGTAAATTTCCCGTTCTTATAGCCGGTTTTGCCGGAATGGCCTTTTTTGGACTAGCTTTCGTGGTTATGGGGGCTGTCCTCCCCTCTCTCATATCCAAATTTGGTCTTGACACTTCGCAGGCATCCACCGTGGCAGGTCTTTTGCCCATAGGCATTTTGCTGGGATCTGTTGTTTTCGGCCCGGTCATTGACCGATACGGTTACAAAAGGCTGATGATTGCTGCAACAATTATTACAGTTGCCGGTATGGAACTGCTTGCTTATTGCTCTACAGTCTCTATGGCCAGAATTTCAATATTCGTAATCGGATTCGGCGGCGGTATTCTTAACGGAATATCAAATGCACTTGTCTCCGATGCCTCCACGGATAAGAACAGATCGGCCAACCTGAGTATACTTGGAGTGTTTTATACAATTGGAGCCATTACAATTCCTTTGTTGTTTGCCACTCTTTCGAAAACTATCTCATATACTCCAATTGTTGCAGGAGCCGGAGTTGTGATGACCCTATCGGTTTTCTACTATGCATTTGTCTCTTTTCCGGACGGAAAATTCAAACAGGGGATTCCTTTCAAAAAAGTATTGTCTATGGCAAAGGAGCCTGCATTGCTGCTTCTTAGCTTCACACTTTTTTTTCAAAGCGGTATTGAGGGAATTGCAAGCAACTGGACATCAAGCTATCTGGAGCTGGAGAAGGGATTCGACAAAGAGAGTGCCCTGTATGCACTTAGCCTTATAGTTATGGGTATTGGCGCCGGAAGGATTGTCCTTGGCTTTTTACTCAGAAAAATTTCAAAGAACATTATTCTCACTATAAGCATACTAATTGCTGCACTTGGTACACTCATCATGTATCTGTTCACCTCCCAGGCGGCTGTTTCTGCGGGTACATTCATGATTGGACTGGGATTTGCATCTACATTTCCTATTGTTCTCTCGGAGGTTGGCGAGAAATACAAGGAGATGTCGGGCACTGCATTCAGTTTTGCATTAGTCATAGCACTCACCGGAAACACATTAATAAATTTGCTTGTGGGAGTATTGGATTTTAAACAATTTCCTATACTTCTGATAATATGTTCACTATTAGTTCCTGTTATTTATTTAATTAATTATCAATATATTCGTTCAAAAAATTAAATTATGTTAGCACTAGAATGGTTAAAAAATGCCAGAGCCGTAATGAGCTCTATTGAAGAGTCTCAACTCGAAAATATTAAAAAAGCAGCCACAGTTATGGCCGACAGCATAGAGGCAGGCAGATGGGTTCACACCTTTGGTTGCGGTCATGCTACAATTCCAGTTGAGGAGATGTATCCAAGAATCGGAGGTTTTGTAGGATTCCACCCTATAGTTGAGCTTCCGCTCACTTTCTTCACAAGAATCACAGGGGAGATGGGAGTTCACCAGTTTCTGTTTCTGGAAAGAGCAGAAGGTTATGGCGATGCAATTATGAAGTCATACAACTTCGACAAAAGAGATACCATGTGGATATTCTCCCATACAGGAATCAACAATGTTAATATTGACGTTGCTCTTAAAGCCAAAGAGCTTGGCATGAAAGTAATTGTATTTGGCTCTGCAAGTGAATCTGCCGACAAGAAAACAAGACACTCATGCGGAAAAACTCTTTTCCAGCTTGCAGATATCGTTGTTGATTCGTGTGCGCCACTTGTAGATGCAAGCGTTCCTTTAAAGAACCACTATGATATGGTTGGTCCTGTTTCCACAATGGCCTTTATTACACTTGTATGGATGACTGTAACAACTGTTGCCGAAATACTTGCAGACAGAGGTGTTAAACTTTATATTCATCCTTCTCACAACATTCCTGGCGACAACACAGCGCACGACAGACTTGATGCATGTCTTGCTACATATAAGGAGAGAGTGGCAGGAATCTGATCCTTTGATGCCATTTAATCCATTTTTTGTATGTTTGCACATTATTATGGGCGAACAAATTATTAAAACCACAACAAAAATCCTGAGCATTGCAACCTTTTTGGCTGCGGTGCTCTCTTTTAATATACTTTCGGCACAAGAGACAGGTTCCATTACCACGGCCGATACCATAAAAAAAGCAACTCCGGTAATTGTCCCTCTCACTAAATATCAACTGAGAATCAGAGAAAAAGCTCAAAAAGACTCTCTTAGATATATAAGAGACAGCATAAAATCCGAAATACCAAGAATACTTGAGAGTTATATTATACCGGACTCGCTTAAATACAAGAAAATTATCCTCTGGAATTACGACAGCTACCTTAACCGGATAACCGGGATGCTAAAGCAGGACACTACTTTTAACGGAAACTTTCATTTTCTTCCGTTTATGAAAAAGGATGTTGGAGCCACTTACCTTGGAGTCTCCGGCTCGGCGGCACAGAGTTTTAACTATTTCCTCAGGGATAAATCCGATTTTTTTACTGCTTTTGATCCATATATCCCATACAGTTATACAAAAGAGAGCCATCCGTTTTACAATGTAAAAACTCCCCATACCGAACTGGCATATCGGGGAACAATTCTGGCAGAGCGGGCAAAGGAGGAGACGAATATTCACTTTCTAACAACTCAGAATATTTCTCCCCAGTTTAATTTTACTGTTTTGTATGAACGATACGGGGGAAAGGGTATTCTGAATAAAGAATCCACAGACAACAGAACATTCTCACTAACATCCAACTACCTTGGAAAACGATATGTGGCACATGCCGGCTATATTTTTCAGTCAATCAAAAGAGAAGAAAATGGCGGTATTTTCGACGACACAATGGTTTTGGATACTAATGTAAATCCAAAAGCAATTGATTACAGGCTTAATACGGCATACAACAGACTCAGGAGAAACTCTGTTTTTCTCACGCACTCATACGGAATTCCTATCCATCTCTCCAAGAAAGACACATTAAATAATAACAGCGGAACAGTGGCATACATAGGTCACTCTTTCGAATTCGCAACTTATTACCGTAGGTACACAGATGCAATTAATCTTTCAGATACAGAAGCAAGAAACTTCTACAACAACCGATTCTTTATAAACGCAATTGAAAGTAACGACTCTACAAGGTTAAACCTCATCGAGAACCGTTTCTTCATTCGCCTTCAGCCCTGGGCAATAGACGGGATAATATCTAAACTCGACGGAGGAGTAGGTCATCAGTATGTAAGCTACTACACTTTCCGCCCCGACAATTACATCGGAGGAATGCATAATTCAATTTACAATAATGTTTATGCATACTTTGGAGCTTCCGGGCAGTTTAGAAAATATCTTATGTGGGAAGGAAACGGAAAGTTGAATCTTGCCGGTTACAATTCAGGCGATTTTAATGTTGATGCAAAAGTACGCTTATCTGTCTATCCAATTAAGGAGGGAATCCACCTGACAGGAAAGTTGAAAATAGCAAATACAACAACAGACCTTTTTAACAGTTATTACTATTCAAACCACTTTTTCTGGGACAACAAATTTGGAAAAACCACAGAGACCCGTGTTGAAGCTTTGCTGGATATTCCAAAATTTAAACTGCAGGCTTTCTTTGGATACTCATTGTTAAACAATTATATATATTATAACAACCTCGGAGATGCCACTCAAAACGGCAATCTTCTTAATGTAATGTCTGCCTCTGCAAAATTTGATTTTCGCCTTTGGAAATTTCATTTTTTCAACAGAGTTCTATTCCAGCTTACGTCGGATCAGGAGGTAATGCCTCTTCCTCTATTGAGTGCAAATCTCAGATACTTCTTTCAGTTCGTTGTGGTAAAAAATGTTATGACACTTCAATTAGGCGTTGATGTGTTGTATCACACAAAATATTTTGCTCCGTCATACAATCCTGCTCTGGGTCAGTTCCACACTCAGAATGAAAGAAAAATCGGAGCTGTTCCTTATATAGATCCTTTCATAAACATCCAGTGGAAACAAGCCAGCATTTTTATTAAATACATGAACGCTGCTCAGGGGTGGCCTACCGGAGATTACTTTTCGGCAAATCATTATATAAGGCCTATGAGAGCAATTCAGTTTGGATTAAACTGGCCTTTCTACATAAAATAAAGCCTATGAAGGCGAACATCAGATACATATTTGCCCTTGCTGTTATAATGGTGCTTTTCTTGTTCGGCCCTTCTGTGAACAAGACAAAGTACGAAAGAAACCTGTTCTTCCTTGAGGGCGATACAATTGATGTTAAAGTAAACATTGCCGGTGGTATCTATATCCGGCAAGGCCATCCTTCCGGATTTCACTATGAACTTCTAAACAGGTTTGCTAAAAATGAAAAATGCGTTGTTATCCTTGTTCCCCAAAAGAGTGACGAAAGTTGGGATGCCTTACTTGCAGGCGCTATTGATATTTTAGTAATTAATGCCGATAAAGAAATTATTCCGGAAGAGTATTCCGATTTTTTAATTTCCAGTGTTGAAGTTAACGAAAATCAGGATGTGTGGGTTGTTCGTAAAGATGAAATTATTCTTCTCCAGCAGTTGAATTACTGGTTCAACTATTTTAAGCAATCCAAAGACTACGGCCAACTGGTTAATCGATACTACAGAAGATACAGAGGAATTTCAATCTCATCCCCGGGAGGAGCGTCGGTTCTTTCACCTTATGACGAAATAATTAAGCGTCATGCCAAAAACATAGGCTGGGACTGGAGGCTTCTTGCTTCACTTATCTATCAGGAGAGTAAATTTTCTATGAACGTAAGCTCCTCTCGCGGAGCTCACGGACTCATGCAAATAAGGCAGGCTACAGCAAATCAGTTCAATGTCGACAATATTTTTGACCCGGAACAGAATGTGAAAGCAGGAACACTTCTTATAAAGAGGCTTCAGAAAATGTTCAACGACCCTGCAATGGATTCACTCAACAGGTTAAAGTTTGTACTTGCGGCATACAATGCAGGTGAAGGGAGAGTTATTGACATGAGAAATCTGGCACGGCACAAAGGAGTTGATCCAAACGACTGGAATGTTATAAAGGAGTTAATTCCTCAAATGAGAAACAATCCCACACTGCCGGCAGGAATTCTTAAACTCGGATCTTTCAAAGGTAAAGAGACATTAAAATTTGTAGATGAAGTTATTGACAGATATAAGCTTTATGAAAATCTGGTCAGGAAATAACTCTATTTTATTCTGAGACTTTTATCGGGACTGATATTTGAAATAAATCTTGACGGGATATAAAGCAGTAAAATAATCAGAAGGAATGCCGTAATATTAACTGTGACCATCTTAAACCAGTCAATGTGTACAGGAACATATTTAACAAAATAATTTACAGGGTCAAGACCAATTATTTTGAATCTCTGCTGTAATAAGAGAAGAATAAAAGCGATTAAATTCCCTGCCAGCATACCTCTGGAAATAATCATCATTGCCCTGTACAAAAATATTCTGTGAATTGATGAATCTCGCATTCCAAGTGATTTTAACAGACCTATCATTGAGATTTTTTCAAAGAGGATTATCAGCAAACCGGAAATCATATTGGCCCCTGCAACGGTAATCATAATAATGAGCACAACCAAAACATTGAAATCCAGCAAGAGAAGCCAGTCAAACAGGTGAGGATACTGATCCATAGTTGTAACAACTGAAATTGAAGGATCGCTCTCCACCCCTTTGTTATGAATTATGTTTTTAATCGTTTCGGATGTCTCTTCTAACTTGTCGGGATCCGAAGAAATTACCTCGATACCGCTGACCTCGTTTCGTCTCCATCCATTAAGAGACTGTATCTCAGAAATATTAGCAATAACAAAAGTCTTGTCAATCTCTTCCAGTTGTGCATCATAGATGCCCGCAAGTGTAAATTTGCGAGCTTTTACAATATCTCCTACAAAGTAGACCTGTACCGGATCTCCAACCTTGATAGCCATCATTTTTGCAAGTCGGGAAGAGAGCATGATCTCTTTTGCAGAAGCAGAATCGGAGTAGTCTGGCAACTTTCCATCGACCAGAGAGTTCTTAAAAAAAGTCCAGTTATAATTTGAATCTACTCCCTTTAGCAGAATTCCTTGAATTTCTTCTCCGTTTTTAATAATTCCAGAACGGCAGGCATATGACTGAACACTTATAACTCCGGGAATATTAATTATATCCTTGATATAAGATAAGTCAGACTCAACAGGATATTGGTATGTTGTTGTTTCGATACCCGGAGAACTCAATACTATTCCTCCGGAGAATCCAATTGCCTTATCCCTGATTTCGCGCTTGAACCCATCTGAAATTGCAATAGCCAGCAACATTACAATCATACTTACTGCAACTGATATTCCAGCAACTAAGGAACTTGTACTGCCCAACCCCTTAATTGAACCATGTTTCCATAAAGTTTTTGCGATAAATATATTTGTTTTCAAAATTTTTCTATATTTGTATCAGTAATACTATTACTTAACCTATAACTAAACTATGAAGCGCCTCTGTAATCATTTATGATTATGGAGGTTTTTAGTTTATATACCTCTCTGTTCCAAAACAATCCAGCACTTTTTTCATAATATTCTCTCTGTTGGCATCTTTTACAGACTTATACAGATAAAGTAAATGGTCTGCATATATCGAAACCAGAGCTCTGTCGAGTCCAAGTTTTGCAAAAGGTTTCACACTGTCGCCTGAAAGTGACTCAATGTTCTTTTGCAGAGTATTATCGTTAAAAATCAACCCTTCCTTATAAATATTGATATAAAAAAGGATATTGCTGTTGTTGTCTATATAAGCCGGAGTAAAGGACTTGTTTATTATGACAGGATAAATTGGGAGTCCGGTATATCTTGCCAGAAGGAAATAACATATTGGTATTGTAAAAATATTACCTTGTTTTGTTTCAATAACCGTTGAAATGATTGCTTTATCAATTTCGACAACGCTTTCATCGGCATGTTTGAAACCTAGTCTGTGGAAAAATATATAATTGAATATTTCCAGGTTTTCTACGGCTGTCTTACTGTCACTCAACTCTTCCACAATCTCATCTGCAATATCCTGAACAATATTCAAATAATAAAACTTATCCAGTTTGTGATATATTGCACTGGTAACCAGCAGAAGACCATCCATGAGCAAAGGGTCGGGGTTTGAGAGATATCCCTTTAGTTTTTTTAAAGTATAGTTGAGCCTTAAATTTGAGAGATAATTAAAGTAAAAGTCTTCGTCAATCTTATCGCTCAGTTCGGGATAAAGATTCTCCATCTCGTCGAACAGCTCCTCTCCTATCTCAATAAGCTTATTTTCCACCGCAGTTCTAACTGTGATGTCGGCATCGTCTATAAGCGACAATAGCGATATAAGCTCCGGGGAAATTCTCATTGAGTAAGTTTCTCCAATGCAAGTGTTACAAGTTTCTTAATATAAGGTTTGTAATCGGGCTGGCTTTCGTGAAGATGCCTGTTTGCTATTATACAGCATACTGTTGCTGCATCATGGCCTAGAAGAGCGCATAAACCTGCAATTGCCGAGCCCTCCATTTCAAAATTTGTAATTCGGTCTCCTTTGTATCTGAAGCTTTCAAATTTACTCACCATATCCGGCATTGCAAGAGGAAGTCTTAATACCCTGCCCTGAGGTCCGTAGAAACCGGAGGCAGAAATAGTTACTCCTTTGATTGTGTCTTTTTCAAAAAGGTTGACAAGTTTCTCGCTTGCCTTTGCAAAATAGGGAGATGGTAAATTATCCGGCCAGTTAGAATGTTCCATAAAAGCCTTCTCATAGTCCAGTTGGGAAATTGAGTCGCGGCCGGCATACCAGTTGAGCAGTCCGTCGCAGCCTACAGAAATGTGAGATAAAACGAAAGATCCAAGCGGAATATCCGGTTGAATAGCTCCGGATGTACCAATCCTTAGCAAAGTGAGTTTTTTAAACTCTTTTTTAGGTTCTCTGGTGTTTAAATCGATGTTTGCAAGAGCATCCAGTTCGTTTACGACTATGTCTATATTGTCTGTTCCTATTCCTGTTGACAAGACTGTAATACGCTTTCCTTTATATCTTCCGGTTACGGTAACAAATTCTCTGGAAGAGCGGACAAACTCTTTACTGTCGAAGAATGAAGAAACAAGCTCTACTCTCCCCGGGTCTCCAACAAGAATTACTGTATCTGCCAGTTCTTCGGGCTTAATATGCAAATGAAAAATCGATCCGTCGCTATTGAGAATCAACTCCGATGATAATATCTTACTCATAATTGAATCCTTTAATCTGTAAAAATACGGTTTATTTTATACATTTGTGCAAAAATCAGTCCTATGATACAACGAATTCAGTCAGCATTTCTTTTAGCAGCAACTTCTCTTCTTGCAACTCTCTTTTTTTCCAATATGGCGGAAAATTTTCAGGAAACAGTTAAGTTTACAGACTTAGTTCCACTTCTGATTTTTGACATAATAACCACATTTGTTGCTTTTACAACAATCTTCCTTTACAGGCACAGAATGCTACAGATTAGGTTGTCGATATTCAATGCCATAATATTATTGGCATTCCAGGGATGGATAATTTATCTTTTCTTTATCCGTCCTGAAGGTACAATATTTACCATAAATTCTGTTTTTCCGATTATTGCGGCAATCCTAACATGGCTGGCTATAAGGTATATAGGAAGAGATGAGGCTCTGGTTAAATCTGTAAACCGCCTTCGCAAATAGTTATCGTTTTTCTTCGATGCAATATTTAGAAATAACCGGATAGGCATCTGTAATTCCCAGTTCACCGGCCTTACTCAGGTCTATGCAACCCTTTTCTTTATCCCTTAAATAGATTAGGATAAGGCCTCTGTTATAATAGGCTTCTCCCATAAATGGGTATAAATCAAGAGCTCTTGTGTACTGAATTATTGATTCCGGAAGATCGTTTGAGAGACAGTACAAATTTCCCAGGTTGTAATATATATACGGGAATTTCGGAGAAAGTTCAGCTGCACGCTTCATATCGTGTATAGCCGGAGTATAGTCATAACTTCTTGTTGCCTGTTCCTGAACTTTTGCCCTGGTTGCTCCGGCATTGTCCAGCGTGAGAACCTGAACATTGCTCTCTATTGAAGATATAAAATCAATCATCTCGGACTGAAGTGCAGCACGATTTATATAATAAAACGTTTGCTCCGGCTCCATTTCAATTGCCTGGTTGTAACATTCAAGTGCAGTGTTAAACTGTTTATTTCCGGATTCAATCAGGGCCTTTGCAAAGAGAGACTTGCTGTCTTTTTTCTCTGATAATTTATGGTCAATCTCATCCAGTATCTTCTTTTGCCTGTCCGGAGTGAGATCTTCATTTTTTGATGCAAGGCGGACAGGAAGTGGCAATGAAGCAATAAACCCATCCATGTTATTATCTTCATACCTGTTTTTCAATGCCATAAGAATTTCGTTCTCGCTGGCAGCACGGAATTTAAACAGTGGTTTAAGTCTTATATCAACATCTTTATATTGAAGCAATTCGTTTTTAAAGTCTTTTTTTGCAAAATCGGCATCCAATGTGAGAAGTTTGTCATACTTTTTCGTGGTGTCTGCAAATGCAGATATTAGAGTCGAATCTCCAATCCTGGATTTATATTCCCTAATTTTCTTTTGAGCAATTTCGTAGTCACTTTTGGCAGAAGTAAACTGACCCATCTGACTCTTTACATATGACCGGTTAAGGTATGCGTTTGCGAAGTCCGGGTATAGGTTTATTGCCTGTGAATAGTCGTCCATTGCATCGCGGAACTTTCCAAGTTGAAGAAAAAGAGCAGCCCTGTTGTAGTATGCAAGTACATTGTTTGGGTTTATTTCAATAACTCTGTCGTAGTCTTCAAGCGCATTGTTGTAGTCTCCTATCTGAGAGCGGATGAGGGCTCGGTTGTAAAGTGTGAGTGCATTTCCCGGATCGTCTCTGAGTACTCTTTCAAGATCCGAGAGCGCACCCATTATTTCTTTATTGTTATACCGGACAAGTGCACGGTTAAAATATCCGAAGGAGTTTGCAGTATCAAGCAGAAGAGCCTGGTTTAGGTCTTCAAGTGCTTTCTTGTTCTCATTTTGAAGGACATAAATTCTTGACCTTCTTATATATCCTTCGGGGTCGAACCTGTTAAGAGATATAGCAGTATTGTAGTCTCCAAGGGCTTTTGTCGTGTCTCCCAGAAACAGGTATGAGGCTCCCCTGTTTAGATATGCATCTGGAACTTTTGGCTCAAACCGAAGAAATCTGTTGAAATCCTGAACTGCCTTTTCAAACTGCTGGGATAAAAAATAAGTAACTCCTCGGCTAAAATAAAGTCCGGTATAGCTTGGTCTTAAATCCACTGCCTCCTCGAGATCTTTAAGAGCCAGGTCGTATTTACCTATACGGCTGAGGGTGATCGCCCTGTAATGGTATGCCGGAGTGTATAGCTGGTTAATTTTTAGTGTTTTGTCAAAGTCAATCTGAGCTCCCAAAAAGTCGCCGAGGTTATATTTTGCAATTCCTCTAAAGAAATAAGCTTCATAAAGTGTAGTGTCCAGCTGAGTGAGTATGTTGAAATTCTCAATAGCCTGTGTGTATTTTCCTTCTATGAGAAATTGTCTTCCCCTGAAGAAAAATTGCTGTTTATCGTATTGAGAATAGACAGTTTCAAAAGTTATTAAGGAAATGATAAAAACTAAAAATAGTCGTTGGCGCATATTTGATTTCTTGATTTACCTGTTTTTATTTTATTTTTTTGCCGGCTGTTTTACAAGCCATTTCGGTACCTCTATCATACCCATCATTCTTTCAATGGACGAAGCTCTTGAAGAAACATATGAACTTGGTCTATTCGCTTTTCTCTTCATGGGGTTAGGGAGAGATGCCGCAATGAGCGCACTCTCTCTGGGAGTAAGTTTGCTCGCCGGTTTTATAAACAATTCTTGTGCCGCGGCTTCGGCTCCATAAATTCCTCTGCCCATTTCCGCAACATTAAGATAAACTTCCATTATTCTCTCTTTCCCCCAAATAAGCTCAATTCCAAGTGTATAATATGCTTCAAATGCTTTTCTCACCCAAGACCGGGCAGGAAAAAGAAACACATTTTTTGCAGTTTGCTGGCTGATTGTACTGGCACCTCTTAGTTTTCTTCCTCTTTTGCCGGCATCAATAGCTTTGTCTATCTCTTTCCAGTCAAATCCTCCGTGAATGAGAAAACGGGTATCTTCACTTGCCATAACCGCCATTTGCATATTTTTTGAAATATTGTCAAGAGAGCGCCATGTCTTATGGGTTTTGAATGTTTTGTCGCTAATGTTCTCAACAGCGCGCACTAGCATCAGGGGTGTGTAATATACCGGAACCCATTTGAGAGCAAACATCATTAAGACAGAAAGAAGTAAAAAAGAAGATGGAAGGTATATAAACAGAAATTTTAAAAATTTCAAAAACTTATTTTTTAATGGTTTAACTCTTCCCGAGCTTTTTCTTGCTCCTTTCTTTTTCATAATCTTGTACAAATAGACTAATTTTGACAAATATAATGATTTATAAATGAAGTACTCCTCGGCCTTTCTCATTCTCTCAACTTTACTCATTAACTCTTTTTCATTTGCGCAGGTGAGGGAAGTTTCAAAATATGCCGAAATGGTTTCCCTGGAAAAACAAAAAGAGATCCTTTCATTTCTCGCAGACGACGCACTTGAGGGCAGGGCATCAAACAGTACAGGCGGTTTAATGACCGTTTCAATGGCCATAAACATGTTTAAAAAATGGAATATGACCCCATTTTATAACTCGGCTTATGTCCAGAGTTTCTCAATGGATTCTATTACAGGAAGAAACATAGCCGGAGTAGTACTTGCCTCGGGTTATTCAAAGGATTACATTATAGTTACGGCCCATTATGACCATCTGGGAAAAATTGGAGGGAGGATTTTCAACGGCGCAGATAACAATGCCTCGGGAGTTACAGTTCTTCTTACTCTGGCAGAAATCTTCTCAAAACTGAGGGACGAAGCTCCGGGACTCAAAAAAAATATTTTATTTGTTCTTCTGGACGGGAAAGAGCATAATATGGCAGGTTCAAAAGAGTTCGTCAAAAGGCTGCCGGTACCTTCTAAGAATATAGTTGCCAACATTAATATTGATCAGATAGGGACTGTTTTTGCACCTCCGGGAAAAGACTCCAGTTATATGATTGTATTAGGAGCCAATAAAAACAATGGATTTATAAGAAAAAGACTCGATGTGGCCAACAGATTCTACGGAATAAACATGAACATCGATTACAGTTTTTATGGCAGCCCCTCTTTTGCCGATTTATTTTACAAAACATCTGATCAATATTCATTTGCCCGAAAAATGATTCCTTCGGTTATGGTCACTTCCGGCATTCACATGCACACATATAAAACTACCGATGATTATCAGTTCATCGACTATCCCGTACTTGCAAAACGGACTCAGCTTTTATTTTATCTGATTTATCAACTCTCCCTAATTCATTAATTAACGAGTCTTTTACCCTGACCGGCTCTTACTTCAAAAAGGTCGAAACTAATAACGAAAGTTCCTCTCAATGGAATCATTTTATAGTCAAAAGGAGAATCTGTCTTAAAGATATCTTTTACTCCTGCCATTACTCTTAAACCCAGATTCAACTGGGAATTTATCCCAATTTCATATCCTATTAAAATACCGGCATCCCAGTTTGAAAGACTAGCGGAAAAATCCATGGTTCTGGAAGTAGCGGGTGTTATAACATCGTCCGGACTGTCCGGCGCTGCTCCTACAAACCCTTTTCTTGCTTCTGAAATGAAAGATGCATCAAGAATATATGAGTAATAGCCTCCCACACATACCCTGTGTTTGCGGTTTTTACCTATCATGTATTTTGCGTAAAGAGGCACCTCCAGCTGTGTAGCGGAACTCTCCATGTAAGCCGTACCCGTGAAATACTGGTCGCCATTATTGGAATCTCCTTTCATTCGCTGGTTCTCAACTCTTGCGTCTGCAATCATAGCAACAGTCTTATAATTAACTTCGGCAGCAAATGTCCACCCCTCGCGGAATCTGAAAGTAGATCTGGCACCTAAAGACGGAAGAATTTTCGGATAAGGATTATAGTCTCCGCCAATTAAGCTTATCGGAATAGGCGTTGGAGCTCCAACGTCGGTTCCAACCTGAGCGGCAAAACTCCATATGAAAGGAGACTCTTTTTGCGCCACTAAATTATTGGGCAAAATCAGAAAAAAGAGTATAGCGGCAAAAGCAATATGACCTCTTCTCATTCTCATTTATTTTTACAAAGTTACTCAATTATTGATTTTTCCAGCCAAAGCCTTTGCCGTAAAATTGTTTTTGAGTTTTACAAGGTCTTCGGGCCTGCCGGCAAATACAACCTCTCCTCCCATTTCTCCGGCGTCCGGCCCAAGATCTATAATCCAGTCGGCACATTTAACAACATCCATATTGTGTTCCACAACAATAATAGTATGTCCTCTTGATATTAGTTCATTAAAGGAGTCCATGAGTTTTCTGATGTCGAAGAAGTGAAGCCCTGTTGTAGGCTCGTCAAAAATGAAAAGTATCGAACCCGAAGAACTCTCTTTACCAAGAAAGGATGCGAGTTTTACACGTTGACTCTCTCCTCCGCTAAGACTGCTGCTGCTTTGACCAAGCTGCACATATGAAAGTCCAACAGCTTTGAGCGGTGCAAGCTTGTCTGCAATTCTTTTAGCCGTAGGTTCCTTTTGCTGTGAGAAGAATTCAATTGCCTCATCTACACTCATGTTTAATACATCTGTTATATTAACTCCCTTATACTTAACTTCCAGAATATCATCCTTAAATTTCTTGCCGTGGCAGGAGTCACAAACCATTTGTACATCGGCCATAAATTGCATTTCAATCTTAATCACTCCATCTCCCTGGCACTCAGGACATCTTCCGCCCTCAATGTTGAATGAGAAGTGAGAGTGACCATATCCGTTTGCTTTGGCATACGGTTGCTCAGAAAAGAGTTTTCGTATTTCGTCGTATACTTTTAAATATGTAGCAGGATTTGATCTGGAAGATTTGCCTATCGGATTCTGGTCTATGTATTCGATTGAAGAAATTTTGTTTATATCGCCCCTGAGCTCCTTATGAGCTCCGGGCTTTTCTCCACGCTGATTTATCTTACGGAAAAGTGCCGGATATAATATATCACGAACTAGTGTTGATTTTCCGGAACCGCTTACTCCGGTTACTGCAGTAAATATTCTGAGAGGAAACTTTACGTCAATCTCTTTTAGATTATGTTCGAATGCTCCTACAACCTCAACATAAGAACTCCATTCCCGGCGAAAAGCAGGCAACTCAATTTTTTCCCTGCCACTCAAAAAAGAGAGAGTAAGACTATTCCTGTATTCCTCTTCGGCTGGCAGGAAATTAGCCTTGCCGTGATAAACAAGTTCTCCTCCGTGCCTTCCTGCAAAAGGACCTATGTCAATCAACTCATCTGCCGAACGTATAATCTCTTCGTCGTGTTCAACAACAAGTACAGTGTTGCCTAAATCTCTTAGCTTTTCCAGAACTGCAATGAGCCGCTGAGTATCTCTGGGGTGAAGTCCAATGCTTGGCTCGTCAAGAACATAAAGCGATCCCACAAGGCTGCTGCCAATTGAACTTACAAGGTTTATTCTCTGGCTCTCCCCTCCGCTTAAAGTATTCGAAGGTCTGTTGAGTGTAAGGTAGGACAACCCGACAGATTCAATACATTCAAGCCTGTCATTCAATTCCTTAAGTGTTCTCTCTGATATTTTTGAATCGTACTGACTCAATTCAAGGTTTGGGATAAATTTCCTCAGTTCTCCAATAGTCATTTCGAGCAACTCATTTATGGTTTTACCTCCCAGTTTTACAAACAGTGCCTCTTTTCTAAGCCTGCTTCCCTTACATTCCGGGCAGATGCTTTTACCGGTATACCTGCTTTTAATGATTCTGTACTGAACTTTGTATTTATTCCCGTCAAGAATTTTAAAAAAGAAATTTAAACCTTTAAAGTATTCGTTACCGGTCCATAAAAGCATTTTTAATTCCGGAGAGAGCTGGTAATATGGTTTATGAATCGGGAAGTCAAAAAGATGGGCATTATTTATTAATTCTTCGTTGAATAACTTCATTGTTTCTCCTCTCCAGCAAGCGATTGCTTCCTGAAAAACAGAAAGAGAAGGATCAGGGATAACCAGGCTTTCGTCAATTCCAAGTACTTTACCAAAACCGGAGCACTCCGGGCATGCCCCTAAAGGGTTATTAAAGCTAAACAACAATTCCGAAGGCTCTTCGAAAAGAATTCCGTCTGCTTCGAAAAGAGTTGAAAATATTTTCGGAATCTCTCCTTTTTTTCCGCTGCTAATAAGAATAGTTCCCCTCTCTGTTCCTGAACCTCTTTTTATACTGAATGCTGTTTGCAGCGAATCGCCCAGCCGGCCTGCAAGCTCTTCACTATTGTCCATTATAACTCTGTCTACCAAAAGATAAACAGGAGTTTCCCCATCTATGCCATTTTTAAGAGCATCATCAATTTTAATTATTTCTCCATTTGAGTAAAGTCTGGTAAACCCCTCCTCTTTTACACCTAAAAGCTTTTCGACCCTGCTCTCCTTGTACTGTAATCCCAGTGGAACTAAAATATAGACAGGGCTTCCTGCTTTCAGAGAGAAAATATAATCCGTTACATCTTTGATACTGTGTCTTTTTACCTCCTCCCCGCTTACGGGTGAGTAGGTCTTGCCGATTCTGGCATAAAGCAGCCTCAGGTAATCATAGATTTCCGTACTGGTTCCAATAGTAGATCTTGGATTCCTTGTATTAACCTTCTGTTCTATTGCGATTGCAGGTGGAATACCTGTTATTTCGTCGACATCGGGTTTTGACATTCTTCCAAGAAACTGTCGGGCAAATGAAGAGAGACTCTCAACAAAACGACGCTGTCCTTCGGCAAAAATTGTATCGAATGCAAGACTGGATTTTCCGGAACCTGATATTCCTGAAATTACAATGAGTTTATCTCTTGGAATCTTTATTTCAAGATTCTTCAGATTATTTACCCTGGCTCCTTTGATATGTATATAGTTTTCAGACATTGGATAATCGGCTTACGGATTTTATACCTTTCAGTTTTTTTAAATTAAACATCACTTTATCCAGCATCTGGTTATTGGGAATAAGAATCTGAAGTTTTGCAGTAACCACACCCTTTTCGTCGGATATTGAAAAATGTCGCATTGCAATATTCAGGCTGTTTATTATTTCCATTATCTGCTGTCCCAGACCGGCTTCGCTATATGCAGTAATTTTGATTGAAGCGAGAAAGTTATTTACGGCAGACGAGTCGCGCCATTTTGCTTTTTGCACCCTGTAGGGATAACTATCCATCAATCTTGCTGCATTGGGACAATTAATTCTGTGAATCTTTATTCCTTCGCGGATTGTTACAAATCCAAATACCTCATCGCCCATGATTGGATTACAGCATCTGGAGAGTTTAAAGTCGATGTTGTTTAGCTTTTCGTCAATTATCAGAAAATCTGAAGATCCGGTATCTGTTTTGACTGTCCTGATTTCAGGAATCGGCTGAGACTGTTCTTTGGAAATTTCATCCGAATCTGCCTTATCCCGCTCGTTGAGCAAAGACTTTACAGTTGAAATGTCAATATCGGCACTATCAAGCCTGGCATAAAACTCAAAAATTGTTTTGCATTTAAAATACTTGACGAGATATGAAACAACTTCATCTTCAACAGAAATTTTCCAGTTGTTCATCCTTCGCACAAAAAGTTCTTTGCCGGATGCAGCAGCTTTACTCTCCTCTTCTTTAACCTTCTGCTTGATTTTTGCCCGGGCTTTTGAAGAAACTACAAAATTAAGCCAGTCCAGTGAAGGTTTCTGATTTTTTGTACTCATAATCTCAACCACATCCCCGGTTTTGAGTTTCTCCCGTATCGAACATGGCTTCCCGTTCAATTTTGCACCTGAGCATTTAAGTCCCAAATTTGTATGAATATCGAATGCAAAGTCCAGTATACTGGATCCTGCACTCAATCTTCTTAAGTCGCCATCGGGAGTGAATACAAAAATTTCGTCCATTGAAAAATCCAGAAAATGCGAAGCACTCCTTTTGTCTGAGGATTCAAGAAGTGCTTTAACACCCGTAAGCCAACCTTCAAGTCCCTGCTCTTTTTTCACACCTTTATATGTCCAGTGTGATGCATGTCCGTTTTCGGCAATGTCGTCCATCCTCTCGGTTCTTATCTGAATCTCTATTATAGAATTCTGAGGGGTGGTAACTGTAGTATGCAAGGATTCGTACCCATTAGACTTAGGAATAGTGATCCAGTCTCTGAGACGGCTAGTATCCGGTTTGTAATATTCTGTTACAATTGAATAAGCCTTCCAGCAAAGTTCTTTTTCCCTTTCTGGAGGAGAATCAATAATTATTCTAATTGCAAAAAGATCGGCAACACTCTCAAACAGTATCTCCTGTTTTTGAATTTTCTTCCAGATTGAATAAGCTGTTTTTGTTCTGCTTTTTAACCTGTATTTTATATGAGCTTTTTTAAGGGCAAACTCAATAGGTTTCACGAAAAGGTCTGTCATCCTTTTACGGTCCTGCTCTCCAGTTTTAAGTTTATTTGTTACAAAACGGTAATGTTCGGGATCGGTATACTTAAAGCCAAGATCTTCCATCTCACTTTTAATGTTGTACAATCCAAGCTGGTGTGCAAGCGGGGCATAAAGCAAAAGTGTTTCAGTTGCTTTTTTTAATTGTTTCGATTTTGAAAAGTTGTCGAGACTCCTCATTATTTCGAGCCTGTCTGCAAGTTTAATGAGACTCACTCTGGGATCTTTGGAATATGAGGCAATCAGTTTTCGGTAGTTGTCGGCCTGGAGACCTGTATCTTTCGGATTGATTTCAGAAATTTTATTAAGACTTTTTGCCATCAATATAATTTCATTCTCAAACACTTTTGTGTATTCATCCAATTTTACACTATTGAGCCTGTGAGCTTCATGAAGAAAAACGGCACTTATAGCCTGTGGCATCAGTCCAATCTCACATGCAACAATTTCGGCAACAGCAATAACATGATCCAGAAATTGATTGCCGTTCTCTCGTTTTTTACCATCAAGAGACTCCCGGGCAATTTCAAATGCCCTGTTTACTAGTGCTACCTCTTCGGGGTAACAATTCTTGAAAATTTTGTCCAGCTTCTCGGAAATCATCCCTTTTTAACCTCAATAAGTTTCTTTAATGCATTCATTTCATCTCTAAACCTAGCAGCGCGTAAAAAATCCAGGTCAGCTGCAGCCAATTCCATCTCTTTTTTGGCCTCTTCAATAGCTACAGCTATTTGCTCGGGTTTTAGATACGCAAGAACCGGATCTGCCAGCAGCGGGTTAACAGGCAGGTTGGGCTCATCAAACTCTCTCGAGCGGCCAAGTACATTTCTTATCTGTCTTGCGATTTGTGTTGGCTCAATATTGTTTATTCTGTTGTATTCCTGTTGTTTTATTCTTCTCCTGTCCGTCTCTTCAATTGTTCTTTGCATCGAGCGGGTAATTTTATCGGCATACATTATTACTCTCCCGTCTACATTCCTGGCAGCTCTTCCGGCTGTTTGAGTCAGTGATCTTTCGGACCTTAGAAAACCCTCCTTATCGGCATCCAAAATGGCAACCAGAGACACCTGAGGTAAGTCAAGACCCTCTCTCAGCAGATTTACTCCTATGAGAACATCAAATCTTCCGGATTGAAAATCTTCAAGAATTTCAATCCTTTCCAGTGTATCCACATCGGAGTGTATGTATCTGCAGCGGATGTCAATTTTTGCCATGTATTTGTCCAGCTCCTCTGCCATTCGTTTTGTAAGTGTTGTAACAAGTACTCTTTCGTCTTTGTTCGCTCTAACCCTTATCTCTTCGAGCAAATCGTCAATCTGATTCTTTGTAGGCCTCACCTCAATTGGAGGATCAAGAAGTCCTGTAGGGCGTACAACCTGTTCAACAACCAGACCTTCGGACACCATGAGTTCATAATCGGCAGGTGTTGCGCTCACAAACACTTTTTGCCCGGAAACATTCTCAAATTCCTCAAATTTAAGAGGTCTGTTATCTGCAGCCGATGGCAACCGGAATCCATATTCAATTAGATTAGAC
>AMFJ01005721.1_pt1 | contig 19337 bp, 15 predicted proteins | sample 427208 | NCBI WGS metagenome assembly AMFJ01 (sample SAMN02954298, study PRJNA114691) | groundwater metagenome | biome: aquatic; feature: subsurface aquifer; material: sediment; isolation source: subsurface aquifer sediment | place: USA: Rifle, CO | collected 2008-08 | reverse complement strand
TTTTTTTCTCTTTAGGGGCATCATCCATTAAATGAACAGGAATATCATCAATAAACCGTGAAGGTGAATTTATCTGCAAAGATCCGAAAATATTTCGCTCTCGAGTATAGAGCAAATATACCTTTTCTTTGGCCCTGGTAATGCCCACATACATCAATCTTCTCTCTTCCTCCATTTCACGATCATCCATAACGCTTCTAGAATGAGGAAAAATCCCCTCTTCCAAGCCGATAATGAAAACTGTTTTAAATTCCAATCCCTTGGCACTATGCAGAGTCATCAAATGCACTGACTCAGTGGATTGATCAATATTATCCGTATCCGCAATTAAGGCCACTTCTTCCAAAAACAAACTCAAGCCCTCTGCATTTTCATAATCATCATATTTTTTTGCTACCGTTTGCAATTCACGCACATTTTCATAACGGGCTTGACCCTCGTCCGTACCATCGAGCAATGATTTTTCATAGCCACTTGCAGAAAAAGTAAATTCAATTAATTTTGCCACCGTCACCTTGCTGCTTTTTTCTTTAGCCTTAACGATAAAATCGCAGAAATTTACAATCGCATCGATTTTTGAATTTTGGATTTTAGATTTTTTTTCAATTTGCAAATTAAGTTCTTTTATTTGAGAACCTACTTCAATCGGGGTTATATTGTTTTCTTTGGCCAGTAAAATTATTTTTTTCAAAGTCACTTCTCCAATATTCCTTTTTGGCTCATTAATAATCCTGTCCAAAGATATTTCATCATTAAAATTTTGAATCAAGCGCAGATATGCAATAATATCTTTCACCTCTTTTCTTTGATAGAATTTTAATCCGCCAATAATGCGATACGGCAAAGAATTCCTAAGCATAGCCTCTTCAACTATGCGGGATTGGGCATTGGTTCGATAAAGAACCACAAAATCATTTAAGCTGGATTGATTTCTTTCCTTGTGCTTAATAATTTCAGAGATCAAAAATTCAGCCTCGTCTCTTTCATTAGAAGCTTCGTATATACTCACCAAGTGTCCTCCTTTGTTTTCAGTCCATATTTTCTTATCTTTTCGATTTATATTTTGAGAAATAACTCCATAAGCTGCATCCAATATGTTTTGTGTAGAGCGATAATTTTGCTCTAATTTAATTACTTTAGCTTCAGGGTAATCTTTTTCAAAATCTAAAATGTTTTGGATATTAGCACCTCTCCAAGAATAAATGCCCTGCCAATCGTCCCCTACGACACAAATATTTCCCCATTTTTGAGCCAACATTCGCACCAAGGTATATTGGGCATGGTTTGTGTCCTGATATTCGTCTACCATAATATAGCGAAATAGGTTTTGATATTTTTGCAATGTTTGCGGGACACTATTAAGTATTTTTACTGTCAGCATTATAATATCATCGAAATCCAAAGCATCCTGCTCCTTCAATTTTTTCTGATAAGCGATATATATTTTAGCCACCATTTCTTCATAGTAACCGTCAATTTGAAGAAAGAAATCATTAGCATCCTTAAGTTCGTTTTTTGCTCTAGAAATCGTCCCCAATATTGTTTTGGGCTTAAATTGATCCATGTCGATTTCCAGTTCCCGCATAGTTTTCTTCATCAAAGATTCCTGATCTTGGGTATCAAAAATATTAAAAGTCTTTTTATATCCTATTTTTTCAATTTCTGTCCTCAAAATCCTTACACAAATCGAATGAAAAGTTCCAATTAATGGAAGACTGTTCTTGTTTCCCCCCAGAAGATCAAGAATCCTCTCTTTCATTTCTTGAGCAGCTTTGTTTGTGAAGGTTACGGCTAAAATGTTTCCCGGAGAAACTTTTTTTTCGCGAATCAAGTATGCCACCCGATGAGTAAGAGCTTTTGTTTTTCCTGAACCCGCTCCGGCAATCACTAAAACTGGACCTTCCGTTTTTTCAACAGCTTCTCTTTGAGCCAAGTTTAATTTTTCCAATATATCAAACATTTTTACATTTTTTATGATTATTTTTTAATTGTAGCATAAACTTCATGTTTTGACCGTTAAAACTGGACAATATGTATTTATTATGCTAAAATTGAAAAGTAATAATTTATTAGCAAACATTGGTTGACCAATAGGGTCTGCGGATTGTGATAAAAAGCAAGACCTAACTGATGTTTAGCCGAAAAAAATATGGCGCTTACCCACAAGCAAAAAGGCCAAGTCACAGAAGATGTAAAAAGACATGAAAAAGATACTGGTTCTCCAGAATATCAAATTGCTCTTTTTACAGAAAAAATTAAAAAACTCACTTCTCATCTCAAGAAAAATGCTAAGGACTTCCATTCCAGAAGAGGACTTCTGAAGATGATATCAAAAAGAAAAAGGCTAATGCTTTATTTGCAGAAAACTAACGAAAAAACTTACAAGACAATAGTAAAAAAGCTTGAAATCAAAGGATAACTTAAATATAAAAGCGGGTGGAAGCCTGCTTTTGTTTATTAACTGATTAATATTTCAAACCATGTCTATATTCAAAGAACAACGAGTAGGGGTTTTAGTAGATATTCAAAATCTCTACTATTCAGCTAAGGTTCTACATAAGAAAAAGGCTAATTTTGGAGCTCTGCTTAAAGATGGAGTGGGAGACAGAAAGCTTATACGAGCCATTGCCTATGGAATTAAAACTCTTGAGGGACAAGAAGAAAAATTCTTTGAAGCCTTGGAAAAACAAGGATTTGAAGTTAAGACCAAAGATTTGCAAATTTTTCCAGGAGGAGCCAAAAAAGGCGATTGGGATGTAGGAATCGCAGTAGACGCCATCAAAATGTCCAAGAGCCTGGATGTTCTCATACTTATGTCTGGAGATGGAGATTACATACCGCTTGTAAAGTATATTCAAAGCACCACCGGATGTCGTGTAGAAATTATGGCCTTTCTTGAATCCACCAGCGCCAAACTCGTAGAAGAAGTAGATGAATTTACTAATATAAGTGAAAATAAGAAAAAATTTCTCATATAATAACCCGGATAAAAAGCCATTAAATGGCTTTTTGCTTTGACAAAGCAAAAAAAATAAGCTACTCTTTAAATGTGGTATTTCATGCTAATGCTTGAAAATACTGCGATTTAACAACTTAACACACCTTGATTTAACGCGTAACAGGCACAATATTAAGTTCAATACGTTGAAATTAATATCGTGTTTATAACGTCGTTAGTTCAAGGCTAATGTTCTATGGAACAAAAAAAATGGTCCCTTCAAATTGGAGGGAGAATGCTTGAAATCGAAACAGGGCTTCTAGCCAAACAAGCCAATGGGTCCGTAACCGTACGTTATGGAGATACGGTGGTTTTAGCGACAGCTGTCATGAGCAAGGGAGCTTCACGTATTAGTGGATATTTTCCATTAATGGTTGATTTTGAAGAAAGATATTATGCCGCTGGAAAAATTAAAGGCTCAAGATTCATTAAACGAGAAGGCCGTCCATCTGACGAGGCTGTTCTCACCGGAAGAGTAGTTGATAGAACTATTCGACCGCTTTTCAATTCAAGAATGAGAAATGAAGTGCAAGTAATTGTAACTGTACTTTCCATTGATGGAGAAAATGACCCGGATACAGTTTCCGTTATTGCAGCCTCAACAGCTTTAGCTATTTCTAACATTCCTTGGAATGGACCAGTAGCAGCAGTACGCGTAGGCGAAGTCGATGGGGAATTTATTCTTAATCCCGTTAATGGAGAACTGACTGAAAGCAAGTTGGATTTAGTAATTTCTGGCACAAAAGATAAAATCAATATGCTAGAAGCTGGCGCCAAAGAAGTTCCTGAAGAAACTATCATAAAAGCTTTTGCCTTTGGGCAAGAAGCCATCACAAAGATCGCTAATTTCATTGAAGATATTGCCTCAGAGATTGGAAAAACAAAATCAGAGCCTGTGCTTTTACAAGGAACTCCAGAATTTGAAGCGAAAGTCAAAGAAATTTTAATTTCCGAGGGGCTGGAATCAGCTCTCTATGATCCTAGTAAAGCCGTTATTGAAGAAAAAACTAAGGCTATCGAAGAAAAAGTTGGTGAATATATTTCAACTAACTTTACGCAAGATATCGATAAATTAAAAGAAATAGCCAAGCAAGTTTTTGAAGAGGTTTCTGATGAAATCGTGCATATCAATATTTTAGACAAAGAGCAAAGACCAGACGGAAGGAAGCTGGATCAAATTCGCCGCATCGACTGCCAAGTTGGAATCCTGCCAAGGACTCATGGCACCGGACTTTTCACCCGCGGAGAAACTCAAGCTCTGACAGTAACCACCTTAGGTTCGCCTGGAGATGAACAAATCATAGATACCATGGAAGTAGATATGAAAAAAAGATATATTCATCACTATAATTTTCCTCCCTATTCTGTTGGCGAAGTGAGGCCGATGAGAGGACCGGGACGAAGAGAAGTGGGTCATGGAGCGCTCGCTGAAAAAGCGCTAATCCCAGTCTTGCCAGCTAAAGAGGTTTTTCCATATACAATTCTTTTAGTTTCAGAAGTTCTTGAGTCGAACGGATCCTCTTCTATGGCTTCAACTTGCGGGTCAACACTTTCACTTATGGATGCCGGAGTTCCTATTATACGGCCAGTTTCTGGAATTGCTATGGGAATAATCGTTGGTAAAGAAGGGAATTTTAAGGTTTTGACTGATATACAAGGATTGGAAGATCATTATGGCGATATGGATTTCAAAGCTGCCGGAACAACAATTGGAATCACCGCCTTGCAAATGGATGTAAAAGTACAAGGAGTGACGCTAGAAATGCTGAAAGCCGTATTGGAACAATCCAAAATCAACCGGCTAGAAATAATGGAAAAGATTATAACAACAATTCCATCACCAAGAACTGAAATGAGCCAATACGCGCCAAGAATTGTCATTATGCATATTAATCCGGATAAAATTAGAAATGTCATCGGAACTGGCGGGAAAATCATCAACGCTATTATCGATGAAACCGGAGTCCAGATAGACATTGAAGATGATGGGTCAATCTTCATCACGTCTCCTGATGCCCTGGCTGCTAAGAAAGCACAGGAATGGATTGACAATCTTACCCATGAAGTAAAAGCGGGAGAAATATTCAATGCCAAGATAACTAAGATCATGACTTTCGGAGCTTTTGCTGAAATATTGCCAGGACAAGAAGGACTTATTCATATTTCAGAACTGTCAGAAAAAAGAGTGGAAAAAGTTGAAGATATGGTGAGTGTTGGAGATATTGTTCCTGTAAAGGTTCGCGAAATTGACGCTCAAGGAAGAATAAATCTTTCTATGAAAGCCGTTGCCAAAAAAACCCAGTAGCCAAAAAGAATATTTTATTGTAAAATAGAGACAATTAAGATTGTCTCTATTTTTTATATAAACAATCGATGAAAAAAATTAAAATATAAATAAATGTTTAGAAATCAAAGCACATTTGTTGATGAAAACCAAGAAAATAACAATAATTTAAGCCAGGAAAAAGACTACAAAATTGAAGATATCATTATTCATACAATGGAAAAGGATATCCAAGAAATTGAAAATCCTTCAATGAAGAAAACTCTTTACCCGGAAAAATCATCTCCTGAAAATCCATCATTGCAATTGAACGAGAAGCAAAAAAGCAGTCCTTTTCTTACTCCCCCCGAAAAATCAAATCTTTCAGATGAAAGCAGGCCGAAATCAAAACAAGATTATGCACAAATAAATAAGATCATCCAACCCAAGATCGACTCTAATATTAAAATGTCCGAGTCGTCCGGTTCAAAAAAAATTCTGCTTTTATTGAGCTTCTTGATTATTATTTTTGTTGGCATTGGAACATATTATTTCATTACTACGAGAAAATCCCCAGAAAATAAAATTCAAAGCAGCCCATCATTAAATATTGCTCAAGAAAATCCGTTAGAAGAAAAGGATACTGCTCTGACAATAAGCGCAGAAAGCCCTAATTATCTTGTCATAGACATTGCCAGTATTGATCCGGTATCGCTTAAAAAAACATTAGAATCCAAAATTCAAAACATTGTTACCGCCAAATTAAAAACACCGATAGAATTTACAGTAGTAGACAAAGAAAATAATCCTATATCATTTTCTGATTTTGCAAAGATGGCCGATATAACCCTCTCTGCTGAGATATTATCTTCTCTAGAAAAAAAATTCAGCTTATTTTTGTTTGATGATAATGGAAATTTCGGAGTGGGTCTGGTTTTAAATACCACAGATCCCCTGTTGGCAAATAATCAAATTTCCCAAGAAGAAACTTCTTTATATAAGGAGCTTGCTTCCATCCTGCCATATTCAGATTTTGCAATTCCCACATCCCCATTTGAAAGCACTCAATACAAAAATCATACTATCAGATATCAAAATTTGATTTCCGCCCAAAAGCTTTCGATTGATTATGCGTTTCAAGGAAATAAACTTATTATAACAACAACCAAATTCACAATCGAATCCATCCTAGACAAAGCAAATCTATAATTTAGACTGCCGACAATACCTTTTATTTGGAATTAATAGTATAAGCTGTGGATAACTTGTTGAATAACCCGCTTTTATCTAAAATTAAATTTCATTTTAAAAAAAGAGTTTTAATTATTTATTCAACAAAAAAACATTGCGATAGCATACATCCAACTATAAATATCTTTTATCCCATGAATGCTGCATTTTCTTAACCATGATGATCCAAATGATTGACCTAGCCGCTTATTTTTGCTATAATAAGTTCATAGTGATCCTTGAAAATTAAATTCCAGTAACGGTAGAGGAGCTTCAATCGCAATTTCCCCCTATTTGCGATTGAAACCTCTCTACTGTTCAAGTGTTTCAAGTAACATCTTGAAGCCGCCTCCGACTTCTGACCGGAGGACCCTAAAATAAAAACAAAAAAATTTTTATTAAAATAAAAACAAAAAATAAAAAATGTTCTTTAAAACAAGTTGGTAACTACTTCGAGCAGCAATTCGATAAATGCTTCTCCAAGTAGTTACCGACGATTCAAAGGCCAAGTGCCAGAGAATGGTAAGAGAGTCAAAAAGTATTAAGTAAAGTCAGAATAATACTAAACTTTTCAATGTGTAAGTAATAACATTACACGCTAGACCTTTTAGTGGTTAAATGGTTCTCACCCAATCAAATGACTCAAAAAGTCCGACGCGTTCACATTGACGAACACCTTTGGGTGTTATATGTTGTCCAATATTTTATTATTTAGGTACATACCTCTGTAACACCCTAGGTTTCTATATCACCCATAGAGGTGTTTTTTTTGTTTCCAAAAGTGAAATTTTATGTATAATATAGTCATGAGCGAAGAGAAAATCATTCCAAATACCCAATCCGTAGGAAAAACAGGTGAGCAAGTTGCGGCTAATTTTCTCCGAAGCAAAGGCTTTGAAATATTGGCAATGAATTTTAAGAATGACTGCGGACGAAGGATAGGAGAAATTGATATTATAGCCAGAGACACAAAAGAAAACGAGATCATATTCGTAGAAGTAAAGAGCAGGGATTATGCCAGATATGGCAAGACTATGCCTGAAGAGAATATTAATTATCAAAAATTACAAAAACTAGCGAAAATAGCCTCCGTATACCTTAGAAAAATGCATTGGGAAGATAAATCGTACAGATTTGATGCTATCTCTGTTTGGCTTGATTGGGAAACGCGGCGAGCCAAAATAAAGCATCTGCCCAACATTTACCTTTCCTAATTTAAAGCTGCATTATCTGCAATTATTTATATGATATGTTGTAATATGGATTAGTTTTTTGATTTATCCTTACAAACCCAAACAATAGACATCTGCCGATATTTTTGCTAAAATAAAGCTACGATTAACTTTTAACAATTTTAAGGAAAATAATATTATGACAATTGATAAAAACACTCTTTCTGATATAAAAAATTCTCTTTTGAAAGAAAAAAAAGAACTCGAAGAAAATCTTAGACGCATAGCTAAGCCCATTAACACGCAAAAAGGCGACTATGAAACAACATTTGACGATATCGGAAGCGATAGAGAAGACAATGCGACTGAAGTAGAAGAATATACAGACAATCTTCCTGTAGAGATTACTTTGGAAAAAAAGCTCCAAGATATTATTGCAGCGCTAGAAAAAATAGAAAAAGGAACATTCGGTGTTTGCGAAAAATGCAAACAAGAAATTGATATTGAGAGATTGAAAGCTAACCCCTCTGCAAAAACCTGTATAAGCTGCAATTAGATGCTTTTTGTATTTACAATTTTACTTGACCAATTGTCTAAGTATTTAATCCGCTTTTCGGGCGGATTTTATATTTGCAATTCCGGCATATCCTTTGGCGTGAAAATGCCAACCGCCCTATTTTGGCTGTTATGGATAATATTCATTGCATTTTTGACATCGTATACTTTTTCAAAAACTGAAAATCAAAAACTGAGATCTATCGGAATAACACTTATTCTTAGCGGAGCTTTTTCCAATATAATTGATCGATTGACATTTGGATGCGTAATCGATTTTATAAATTTGAAGTTTTGGCCAATTTTTAATTTAGCTGATGTATTTATTTTTTTTGGTGCTATAATTACCATATCGTCTATTTTTAAAAATAAAAATTAATTTAAGTTTTTATCTCTCGTGCCGGATAAAAAAATATAATAAGTTGTCATCAAAAATTCTTTCTACAGCCAATATCGGCCTTAAAAGCGAACTAATCGAAATTGAAGTTGATGCAGTTTCAGCCGGTCTTCACCAATTTAATATCGTAGGGCTGCCTGATGCTGCTGTAAAAGAAGCTCGAGACAGAGTAGCTGCTGCCATCAGAAATAGCCGATTCAAGCCCCCACATCAATGCGGTCGCATTACTGTTAATCTGGCGCCAGCCGATCTTAAAAAAGAAGGTCCTGCTTATGATTTGCCTATCGCTCTAGGATTCCTTTTAGCTACCAAACAAATAAAATTTGATCATGCTCAAAAACTGTTTTTAGGAGAACTTTCCCTTGATGGGATTGTAAGGCCGGTCAAAGGAGTGTTGCCTATGGCCATTATGGCTAAAAAAATGGGATTGAAAGAAATATTTGTCCCTAGTGAAAATGCTCCGGAAGCATCAGTAATAGAAGGCTTAAACATTTATTCGGTTAACAACCTGTTAGAGCTGATTTCCCATCTCACTGGACAAAAGACAATGATGCCTATCGCTCAATTAGATTTAGACAGTCTTTTTACTGCTGAAAATCACTTATGCGAAATGTCTCTTATAAAAGGACAAGAGCATGCCAAAAGAGCATTGGAAATTGCTGCTGCCGGAGGGCATAATGTCATTCTTAATGGTCCTCCAGGTTCTGGAAAAACTCTTTTAGCTAAAACCATGCCTTCAATATTGCCCAAACTTACCGTCCCTGAGGCTCTAGAAATCACCAAAATCTTTTCCGTGTCCGGCCAACTTCCAACCAACACTCCGCTTATAACAAAAAGACAGTTTCGCTCTCCGCATCATAGCGCCAGTGCAGTTTCACTCGTAGGAGGAGGAACATATCCTAAACCAGGAGAAATCAGTCTCAGCCATAGAGGCGTGCTTTTCCTGGATGAATTTCCTGAATTTTCAAGAAACGTCCTAGAAAACCTTCGCCAGCCACTGGAAGACGGAATCATAACCGTTTCTCGAGCTCAAGGAACCCTTGAATTTCCAGCCAGGTTCACTCTGGTAGCAGCCATGAATCCTTGTCCTTGCGGCAATGCCACTGATCCAGAAAAGGCTTGCTCTTGCTCTCCTGCTCAAATTATTAAGTATCAGCGAAAAATTTCGGGGCCAATCCTTGATCGCATAGATCTTCATGTAGAAGTGCCAAGAATAAAATTTGAAAAATTAGCAGAAAATTTCACCTCTGAAAGCTCGCTTTCTATTCGCCAAAGAGTAGAAAAAGCCAGAATTATTCAGAAAAATCGCTTCAAAAATTCACCTATAATTACCAACAGCGAAATGGGCGGCAAAGAAATAAAGGAATTTTGCCAACTTAATAAAAATTGCATAGAATTAATGAAAACTGCCGTAACAAACCTGCATCTTAGCGCTCGCGCATACTATCGCATCATAAAGGTGGCCAGAACTGTTGCTGATTTAGGAGAGTTTGACCATATTGAACCGTCCCATATTGCCGAAGCCATTCAATACCGCTTTAAAACTGAATAGAGTGTTAATTGCTGATTTAATCAATCCATGATAGAATAATGGCGTTTATGTCCAGAAAAAAATCCCTTCTAAAATTATTCAGTTTAAGCTTGTCATTGCTGGCTCTTTTTTTTATTGGACAATATTTATTCTTCAAAAAGCCGCTTTTTCTTTCGAAAAGAACATTGGATTTCTCTTCTGCTTCTAAAAAAATAGTTCTTTTGGATAATGAAGCTGTTTTTTATGTTTCCACCCGAGCACAAAATGTGGAATCTTTCCTGCAAGAACAAAAAATCAAAGTCGAAAACCATGATGAAATATTCCCTGAAAAAAATACAGCTCTTTATTCGGGCATGCATATAAGGATAAACCATTCAATCCCTTTTGAAATCAAAGTTGATGGAAAAACCATAAAAAATCAATCTTCTACAAAAACTGTTTCCGGCATACTAGAAGAAAACGGGGTTGTTTTAGGCCGGTTAGATATCGTTTCGAAACCGCTTTATTCTCGCTTTGCCTTCGAAGATAAAATAGTCGTCACCCGCATCAATGTAGAAGAAAAGATTGTTGAAGAAGACATAAATTACAAAACCATCACTAAAGAAGATAGAAAGCTTGGTTGGCGAGAGGAAAAAACCGAGCAAGCAGGCAAAAAGGGAATTCGTGAAATAAAATATAAAATCACCTATAAGGACAATAAAGAAATATCGCGCGTTATTTTAGAAAAAAATATCACCAAAGAACCTATAAATGCTATTTTGGTCAAAGGAACCTATATGAAACTTGGAGGGGCTAAAAAAGGACAAGGAACATGGTATTCTTTCAAAGGAGGCCTCTTTGCAGCCAGTACGACTATCCCCAGAGGCGGATTTGCCAAGGTCACGAATACAGCCAATGGAAAATCTGTTATAGTAGAGATAAATGATTATGGCCCTCAAGGAAAAGGAAGAATCATTGATTTAGACAAAGTAGCTTTCACTAAAATTGCATCGCTCGGAGCGGGAGTAATCGGAGTGAAAGTAGAACAAGTATTAAATTAGCACACATAATCAACCTTAAAATACCAAATCTAAAGTTATAAATTCCAAATAAATTACAAGTCCTAAGCCATAAATTCAAAACCACTTTGGAAATTTGAACTTTGACATTAGAATTTATTTGGTATTTGAGATTTTGGTTTTGTGATTTATAAAATTATGCCTACAAAACTAGGACAAAACTTTTTGAAAGATCCTGCTATTTTGGAAAAAATCATCCAATCATCAGACATCACTGATATTAATTTTGTATTGGAAATCGGTCCGGGAAAAGGAGTTTTAACCGAAAAGCTAGCCGAGCTTGGAAAAAAAATTATTGCCGTTGAGCTAGATGACGCATTAATTCCTTATTTAAAGCATAAGTTCTCACCAAACAAAAATGTAGAAATCATCCATGAAGATATTTTAAGAACAAATTTGCCGGCATTAATAGAAAAATATGCAACGCGCATGCAGGATTCAAGTTGCAAATCAGGCATACAATATAAAGTAATCGCCAATATCCCTTATTATATAACTTCTCCTATCATAAGACTCTTTCTTGAGCAACTGATCCAGCCTAAAGAAATGATTCTCATGATCCAAAAGGAAGTAGCTCAAAGAATTGTGGCGGCAAAAGGACAGATGAGCATTTTGGCGGTTTCTGTAGGATATTATGCCAGCGCAGAAATTCTTTTTGATGTAGATAAGAATGCATTTTCCCCTGTTCCAAAAGTAGACAGTTCGGTTATAAAAATAGTTCCTCAAAAAAAATTCAACAAAGAAGAAGATAAAAAATTCTTTAGAATAGTCAAGGCTGGATTTTGCTCCAAAAGAAAGACGCTTCTTAATAATCTTTCCACCAGCCTGAAAATAAAAAAAGAGACAATAGAAGAAATATTGTCTTTAGTGTCTTTAGATAAAAATGTTCGGGCCCAGGAATTAACTGTTAATGATTGGAAAAGGCTATTTGATCATATCAGCAAATAATATCTTAGCCATCACCAAAGCATAGATCATAGCTGCTGACAAAATCCATCCCACCAATTCTCCTTTTTTCATCCTGCCTTTCCAAGCAGGATTATTTACTATCCAAAAAGAAATTCCACCAAAAAGAACCGCCCACCAAAAAAGCTTCAGCTCATTAAGAAAAAAAACACTCATCACGAATGAAATAAAAATTCCCGATCCGACTGCTTTGGCCCCCAAATCATAGCCTAGAATAATCGGCCAAGTAAGCACTCCGTCTTTTCTATCTCCTTCAATATCCCTAAAATCCTTTATTGGCAAAGACAATGTCAAACCGAACAAAAACATAAAACCGATGCGCCAAGGGAAAATTGCTAATTTTTCTTCGCCTGAAAACATAATAAACCCTAAAAAAAGGATCAAAAGAGAGGCAATAGCACTAAAAAATGTCGCTATTAAAGGAAATCTTTTCAATCTATAAGGAGGAGCGGAATAAAACCAGGCCACTATCTGATAAGCCAGCAATAGTATGAAACCAAACACGCTTACCGTCATGCTCCCTATCAAAGAAAGAATGAATAGAATTATCCCTAATTGCCAATATTCTTCCATCGTAAAAATTTTTTTCTGCAAGGGCCGGTAGGAATTAGAAATGATATCTATTTTATAATCATAAATATCATTGAAAACGACCGATGCCAACCAAGCGAGAACAATATTTATAGCCACTATCGATATGGCTAGAATAGAAAACAAATTGGGATGCCAATTCTGGGGATACATCCAGAAGCCCAGCCCCATTCCCACTATCAAGAGGCCGAGGTGATAAATTAGTTGAGGAAAGCGAGCATTTTTGATTATAGCCCAGAATTTTTCTTTATTGTTCAAATAAAAAATAGCGGCTGCTAGAAAAATCAGCAGAATATAAAAAATCATGCCTATCTGATAAGCAAAGGCGTATTTCAAAGTAGCAGTTCCAAAACCCAAAATCTCTACTGGCGATCCAAAGAATTGAACTATGGTTATTGCATTAACTTCCCATGGACTCTTCCCTTGAAACATATGCGCTAAAAAAACAAACCAGGAAGGAAAACTGCCCATAAGAAATAAAGCGATATAGACAATCAACCCGGCCGATAAGGCTTTGATTATTTTTCTGGTTTTTGTATAAATAACCAGCATTATCAAGAAAATTGCTGCTAAAAAGGTTATTTTTGTTCCGAAATAAACAATACCGGTCGGAAGATTGCCAAAAATAGTCAAAAATTGCCAAAACAAAGTTTTTATATCACTCAACAAATAAAAACTCCAAAAAACATTTCCTTTGGTTTTTACCATATCAAAAAGCGGAGGAAGAAGAACCAAAAGATTGGACCAAGCTACCAAAGAAATCAGTTCTCGAGGCTTCTTCTTTAGAAAAAAGCTTAAAATCAACCAGACCAGAAGAGAAGTCAGTGAAAAGAATAAAAAATTATGCATCAGTTCGATCATAACATCTTCCCAGGGAGAACTAGAAGAGGCCAGGAACTTATCTTCGAAAGTTCGAAGGCCGATAATTCCTAAAAAATTAAGCATCAAAAAAAGAGGATTCAATTCTTGAGGAAAGATATTGGCTAAATTTTTTCCCAGTTTTTTGAATTTATTTTTTATTCCCATCATACCACCCATAATACCAGCCCGACTGGAAATTAACAAGCCGAGCATCCACTCGAAAGCTTCTTGTTTTTTTCTTTTTGTGATATAATTTCTCCATAGGAAATATTCTGCTTCTTCTTGATTTGGAAATTTTTTTATAGAAATTTATTTTACAAAAAGCCCATTTTTCTAGCTTCAAAAACTAATCCGATGAAAATAAAAAACTTTCAAATATCCTTAGCTGTTTTATTGATACTTATCGTCAGCAGTTTTTCTTTCTATGCTTATGCTGAAGAAAAATCAATCACCACTAAAAACATCTTCCTTGATAGCGATCAAGACGGCCTTTCGGATGATGAAGAAAAAACTTATGGCACCAATCCCAACAAAACGGATACTGACGGAGATGGATATTCTGACGGAGCAGAAGTAAAAAGCGGCTATGATCCCAAAAAACCATCGCCCGGAGACAAGCTGATTCCGGATGCAAACACTTTTTCTGATAAAAAAAATAACGACTCCGACAAAAGAAATCTCACCAAAGAGGTTTCTAAAAAAATTTCCACCACTTTGAAAAATGCAGATTCCGAAAATCAGCAGGAAACCATCGAACAGATAAAAACTATTGTCAATGAATCCATAGAACAGGAAAAATCCGCCCGAGAACTCCCGCCTCCTGCAGACCCCAAGCAAATAAAAATAAAAAAGCAGGATTATGATGGATTATCCAAAGAAAAACAGCTGGAAAAGAAAAAGCAGGATATGAGCGACTATATCACCGGAATTTCCTATGTCTTACTTTCCAATTCCCCGGAACCGATCAACTCAAACGATGACCTCAATAAGCTCAACTCTTCTGTTATGGAGAAAATAGGAAGCGCTCTTAGCTCTCAAAACTCCAGCTCCATCGAAGATCTGGACTTGTCCCTAAAGAAAATATCCTCTCAAATAAAAGATATAGAAGTGCCTGAAGAAATGACTGAGGACCACATCAAGGGACTCCAGCTGATCAGTTATGTCGATCAGCTCAAAAACTCGGTGAATTCGGTCCAAGATGATCCTCTGACCAATCTAGTGAATTATTCAAACATCCAAAGCGCCACCATGCTTGTTTCTGATTTTTCCGACTCTATTACAAAAAAGATAGAGCAGTATGACTTGAAACTTGATTCCAATATGCAAAAGCAACTGAACGATTATGGGGTTTCCGTTTCTGATAATTTTCTCGAGGAAATAAAATAAACCAATATGAAGTCTAAATCAAATTTTCGTAAAATTATTTTTGTTTTTATTTTTTCTATCGGCTTGGCTTTTGCTCCTGTCCAAGCCCAAAAAGCCGATGCCTGGATGGCCATACCGGCTACTTTGGTAAACAGAATCATGGCTTATGTGCAAGACATGGTCAAAAATATTCTTACCGGCGCCATGAAACAGATGGCAATCAAGATGATCAGCGAACAAGTAAGCAATGTTGTCGGGGGAAGCAGCTCGAAAGACAGCAAAATAATCAGCAATTATAAGGACTATCTTTTCACCCAATCGGAAAAAAGCGCCCAAGTCTATATAAATGACTATATAAGTGAAAGTGTTGGCGGACAAGATCTGAGCAGCTATATTTCAGCTGAAGGCATTGGCGATTATTTTCCTCAAGGCAGCGGAGGAGCTGACTTCAAAAAACAACTCTCCAGTATGGCTAAATCAATGATTCAATCAGAAACCAAGAAATTGAAAACGACTTATGTGGGCAATCCAAGTGAAAATCTCTTTAGCGATGGGAATCTCAACAATTTTAATTCCTATCTTTCCGGAATCAACAATCCCTGGTCCTACCAACTATATGTCCAGAGCATGTATCAAAAGAAACTGGAAGAAACAAGACAAATCGCCGAGGTCAAAGCTATCGCCGGCATGGGATATAAGGGGACCGAAAAAAATGGAAAGGTTGTCACTCCCGGAGCCTATATCGCTTCCCAGTTAAGCAATGCCAATGCCATGAGCTTTGATTCCATTTCCAGCGCCACCAGCATGCAAGATGTGATAGCCGGAATGGTCACCCAATTCGTATCCCAAACCATTCAAGACGGAATCGGAAAATCTCAGGAAAACACGGAAGAAGAAGACCAAGACGCTCAAAATAGCGAAGAAAATGAAGCACCGGAAGGAGAGGCCAAACCATGGGTCAATCCGGACAATCCGACATAGGAAATTGACTGGATAAAATAATAGAAATCATTTCATATACGAAAAAGTTGAAAGACCAAAAAAGGGAAAAAATATTCACAACACTCTTAGCGATATTTATCATATCTGCCGGTTTTTTGTTTTTTGATACAACGCCTATTTTAGCCGCATCAAATACATGTACTTGTTTTCAGGCAAATATTGGTGATATTGTAAGCTATGCAACAGGCGATTCAACAACAGCTCCGACAAAAGAGGCATGCGAAAAAAAATGCGGATCAAATGGTGGACGTTATAAATATGGAACAGATTTTATAAAAAAAGGTACATCGGGATATCCATTTTTCACAAAATCAGCTGGACTAATACAAGAAGTTAAGAATGACAAGGAATTTACAGGAGCTGTTGGAGATGCAGCTGAAGGCGCCATTATGTGGTTACTTCAGGGCGTCCTTTATTTTACTGGATGGATACTCAATCTAGCTGTTTTGTTATTTTCAAAAGTAATTGATGCAAACACTGCCTCAGCTATGCTTTCTGATCCAGCTATATATGAAATATGGAGCAAAGTCAGAGATCTTTGCAATATAGGCTTTATTTTAGTTCTTCTTTTTTCCGCTTTTTCCACTGTTTTTCAATATAGCAAATATAACTATAAAAATATACTGCTTTGGTTGGTTATTATGGCACTTTTAGTGAACTTCAGTTTTCCTATTACTCGTTTTATTATTGATATTAGCAATTCCCTTATGTATACCCTGCTTGACAACTTAATGGGTAGCAATAAATCTGGGGGAGAAATAATAACAAGCATATCTGCCTTCGATAACCTGCAAATTATCATAACAGACAAAAAAGCTAATATTCCTCAAATGCTTGCTTCTATTATATTTATTTTTGTCTTGGCTCTTACTATTTTAGCTCTCGCCCTCATACTGCTCATACGAACTATTGCCCTAGGAATTATAATAATTTTTTCTCCTATCGGGTTTGCAGGATCTATTATTGGAAAGGGCGGAGAATGGTGGAACAATCTTTTCAAATATGCCATGGCTGGACCAATTATCGCTCTGGTTCTTTATATATCAACACAATTAATGAATACATTGGCAGCCGTAACTAATGATGTTGGGTTTATAGGAGGCATGGAAGCAGCGCCCAACAATATTGTTATAGGTATGACAAGATTTATTCCTCCTATTGTTATACTTTGGATAGGAATGGGCATGGCAGTGAAGGGAATTGACGGAGCAGGATCAATTCTTGGAAAAGTGCGCGGAAAAGGCATTGGTATGGCGAAAAGCTTTGGAAAAGGCGCATGGAACACAACTGGCATTCCAGGTGGAATAAAGAAAGGATGGGAAAACACAAGAAAGAGCGGGAAAATTTTTGGAATGGATAATAAATATTCAAGATTCTTATTTAAGAGCGGCAAAGAAGAACGAGAGTCTCAAATTGCAGGAGGAGTCACTGGAGGCAAAAAAGGATGGAAAGATGCCAGTAAAAACAAGAGGGTGGAAGAATTCAGAAAGAAATATAAGGAAAAAGCTGATGAAAATGATCACATTGATGCGATTGGAAAAGACAGTCTTGTTCATCAGATATTAAAAGCTGACTTACACCACAAAGATCCGTCTAAACGATATGGAGAAGCTGTTAAAGTGGCATCCATGCTACATCATCTTAAAACTGATACTAGCAAAAAGGATGAATTTGAATTGAAAGTAAGAAGCGAGGTTCTCGATCCAAGAAATAGAATGCACGCTACAAATATGCAAGGAAAAAATTCTGAACAAAAAGAAAATTATATCAAGCAACAAATCGCTCTCAATTGGAAAGTGCTTAATGATAAGGCCAAGCAAGCGCATAAAGTTGCAGAAACAAACGATAAGCCGACAACGCCAGAAATTAATACTGCCGCAGCAAAAGCCAGGGGAGTGGTTGACGCTCTCTGGACCTAATTATTTTACTTAAAAACATGTTTAGCGATATCATTAGTGAAGAAATTTTAGATAAATTTGCGATACCCCACATTGCCTTCCCGCAAGACACTATCCAACAAAAAGTTGCATTAGCCCAACACATACTGTCCCTCAAAGGGGAAGAGCTTCTCTTATCAAGCGCATATTCCTTTTCCTATCCGAGCATAATAGCCGGCATTTCAGAAGCTAATATAGAATATATCGGCAAAAATGCTCCGGAAAACTACAAAACAGAGCTTCTTGAAACAATCAGAAAAGATTATATCACAAAAGAAGCTTTTGAAATTTCTGAAGCCATGGATAAAAACTTAGGAGAAAACGCAACCAAAAATCAACAAAGATTGAATATGATTATTCAATATATCAAAGACAATCAGGCAGTTTTTCAATTTTAGAATTTAAAATATTATATAAAATGCCAACATATCAAAATAAGACTGATTACAATAGGTTCAATCAAAGCAATCCTTCATACCAAGGCTATGATTTAGAACTGGAAAAACAAAAAATAGCCGAAGAAATAGCCGAAACAAAAAAAGAATTACTGGAAAAATGGAAGAAACAAAACGCCAATGCGCAAATTTTTCCCAACACCCTCTCTGGAATGGACAGTAATTTGATTTTTTTTCTGCTTTCTTTTGAGCATGCCCTTTTCTATGATGATTTGGCTAAAAAATTCAATCTATCCCAAAAACAAAGAGATGCGCTGCCCCACATCGTATGGCAATTGTGCCGAACTAAAGAATGGGAAGATATCAATGGCCTGTTAGAAAAAAATCTTGGCATAGATTCAGCGGCCTGCAATCAAATTGCGCAAGATATTTCATCTAGAATTCTTTCTAAGGCACGCGAACTGTCCTTGCAGGAACCACTCTCCAAAAATTCTGTCGGATCACAAGAACAAAACGCGCCCTCACTGATGAAAATGCCTATTTTTCAGGCACTCAAAGAGATTCCGGACATCGGAGAACAGATCATCACCTCGCAACGCATCAAGATTCTCAGCTTTCCGGAATCGGTGCGTCCATCGCTTGCAAACTGGCTAGCTGACTACACTTCATATTTCGGATATGAAAAACATAGCGCCATTGAAATCGGAAACTATCTATTTCATAGTGAAAACACCAAGAAAATGAGTTCTTCCGACAGACAAAAACTGACATATATCCTAAAATCATTCAACGATGAAACTCCCATTTCCATCAACAAAACAACCAGACAAATAGTTTTTCCGCCTTTCACCTCTCCCGCAGCAGGCAGAAACGTTCCAGAAACATTGAAGCCCAAAATTCAAACTGCACCGGCAACATCTATCGCTGAAACAGAATCATCTACGTCACGACCAATTGAAGCTAACAAGAAAAATGACCACGGCCAACCATACACAGACAACAACTCGCCACAAACT
>AMFJ01008326.1_pt1 | contig 19352 bp, 18 predicted proteins | sample 427208 | NCBI WGS metagenome assembly AMFJ01 (sample SAMN02954298, study PRJNA114691) | groundwater metagenome | biome: aquatic; feature: subsurface aquifer; material: sediment; isolation source: subsurface aquifer sediment | place: USA: Rifle, CO | collected 2008-08 | reverse complement strand
GTGGTTAATGGCTTTTTTTTGGTTTTCATTAAGCTGTGTCTTTGCTTTTGAAGGCATGGGTGAATTATACCGTTTTTTACAACAATGGGTGTTGGTGGTAAAATCGTGGGACCAATCTAAACCCTATAGGTTAATTTCGCCTATAGGGATTTTTTTCAGGAGGAGAGAAATGGAAAACTTTTACCCCCTCGCCTGCATTGGCGTCGTTTTAGTTTTTGCTTTTTTTGGCGCCTTTGCAAAACTACTTGCCCAATCTAAAACCGGGCAAGACTCCGGGGTCAGAATGAAGTAAAATGATCCCGGAAAAACAGGAGTTGTGACAACGCCTTTGGCCATGACTCCTGTTTGTTCTATTTCAAACTACTTCTCATCATCAATCAAAAGAGTCTGCTCCTTTGGCTCAATACTCTGAACACTCTCTATCTTTCCAAACAATCTTGCAAATTTAATCTTCACATTATCCATGGCTTTATAACCATTAGAGACATGTCTTTCCAAAACCCCAAGCTCGTCATTAAACTTTTCTGCTTCCACTCTTATACCTGCCACTGCTTTTAAAATATCTCCTGTACTTTTTGCTAGGCTTTGTCTTTGATAAGCAACAAGAATAATTTTCATTAGGTACGAAAAAGTATTCGGAGATGCCATAAGCACGTTTTTAGCCTTGCAGTAATCTTCAATATCCGGGGAGTTTACTATTAGCTCGTAAAACACACTTTCTGATGGAATATACATTACGGCTTGGTCGCTGGTGTTTTCTTCAGGCAAAATATATTTATTGGAAATCTCGTCTATTCTCTTTTTTACATCGTTAATAAATGTTTTCTTAAACTTATCTCTATCAATATCGTTATCACAAGTTAACATTGCCTTAAAATTCTCCATTGGAAACTTGGAGTCGATGGGGATCAAGCCTTTATCAGTAACAATAACAGCATCACAAATACTGCCGTTCTTAAATTTATATTGAGTTTTATACAAATCGTTTGGAAGAGTGTTAGCTAAAATATCGTATAAAAACTGCTCACCCAGACCCCCTCTCATTTTTGGGGATTTAAGGACATTACTTAAGTCCTTCATATCTTTGCCAAACTCCTGAATTCCCCCAAGCTGATGTTGAACACCTTTAATAACTTCCGAAGCATTATCCAGTCTTTCCCAGATAAGCTTGGTTTGTTGGTTCATAGCATCTCGTTGAGTTTTGAGCTGAGTTTCAAGCGTGCTTCTTTGATCTTTTAGTCCCTTATCCAAAAGTTCTCCGCTTTTATCAACAGAGCCTTTCATATCTTTTAACCACTCCATCAACACAGTATCAGAACCACCTTTGATGTCTTCTTTAAGTTTTTTCATTTGGGAAGTTACAAAAAAGATAATTAGTGCGGCAGTTCCAAGAAACAGGATTATTAAGATTATTAATGTGGGTGCGGTTATCATGTAGACATTGTATCAGAAGTACGGAATATTACGGCAATAGACCTAAGCTTCTACAGAAGCGATTGGCTCTATTTTTATGCGTTCGTACACCTCATCAAACCTTGGTACCAACACGGAAAGGGTTTTTCTGAGTGTACTCACGTCAACGTCTATATAACGAACAACGTAATTTGTCAGCGCCCTAAGATCGGACTTAACTTTTATGAGATCCCGTTTTATAGGTTTAAGTGCCTTTACAAGGTCTGTTTTAGAGGCCAACTCACTACGTAACTCTGTTTTGATTCTATTTTCCGAGGAGGTTACAATATCCGTAACAATAAGTTTAATTTGAGATAAATCTTGAGAGGAGAGCATAATGTATTTTTATCAAACAAATACTCCAATGTCAATTATGATATTTAGTGACAACCCTACCAATTTTGAACTGATGCGTTATTATTAACACATGCCTGCATTCCTTTATACAGTCGCGCTGGTAAATATAGCCTTATGGGGTTTGTGGGCAAGATCGTTGTTTATTTCAAAACCGGATAGTTTAGTAAATATCCTAGTTTTCTTATTGCTTTTTTTCTTTGCTCTTGCATTAACAATAGCTTTTCCCGTTTATTTTTACTACTTTAAAAAAGCCCCTACTTTAACAAAACTTCGCTTAATTTATCGCAAAAGCTTAAAGTGGGGCTTGTTTTTAAGTGCCGGCGTTACACTGCTTATGGCTTTAAGAGCTTTTCAATTGTTTAATATTGTAACGGTAGTCTTATTCGTAATTTTGTACGTGGCTCTATTTACTCAATTAAAAGGTAGAAGGTAACCTTTTTGTGATAAAATCGGCACTAATGACTAAAAGTATAAAGAAAAAGTATTTAATAACAACAGCCATTGATTACACCAACGATGTAATTCATATTGGCCAAGCTTATGAAAAGATTTTAGCTGACGCAACAGCCAGATTTTTGCGTCTAAAACACGGTGACAAAAATGTATTTTTTTTAACCGGAACAGATGAGCACGGCACAACCAACGAAAAAGCCGCAAAAGCAAGAAACCTATCACCTTTAGAGCATGTAACCGATATTTCAAAAAAGGACCAGGAACAGGCGGACGCACTTCAAATCTCATACAATAGATTTTTTAGAACAACCGATGAGGATCATAAAAAGACAGCCGCAGACTTTTTTGATAAAGCATTTAAAGCCGGAGATATCTACAAACATAAATACCAAGGTTTGTACTGTGAAGGTTGCGAGGCTTATAAAACTCTATCAGAACTAAACGATCAAGGTCAGTGTTTACTTCATCCCACTCGCGAAATTCAAAAAGTTGATGAAGAAAACTATTTTTTTAAATGGGCTAAATATTCTAATTATCTAAAAACCTTAGTTTCATCCGCTGGGTTTGTTTTGCCCGAAGGTAAGCAAAAAGAAATGCTGGCTTTTATTGAAAACGGTATTCAAGACATACCTGTAACCCGTCCCAAATACAAGTTATCTTGGGGGATAACGCCAAAAAATGACGCAGAGCATGTAATTTATGTTTGGTTTGATGCGTTGATTAACTATTTTACTGTTGGCAGTCAACTTGGATTTTGGGATGAAGATACCAGCATCGTTCACTTTGTTGGAAAAGATGTAGCCAGGTGGCACACACTTTTATGGCCGGCTATGCTCCAAAGTGCCGGTTACCGTTCTCCGGACCAAGTTTATGTTCATGGATTTATAAACCTAGATGGCCAAAAGATTAGTAAGTCTCGGGGAAATGTTATTAGACCAACCGATCTAGTTACAAAATATGGGGTAGATGCCGTTAGATACTACTTTTTAAAACACGGGCCCATTGTTGAGGATGTAAATATTTCCATGAGTCATTTGGAGGAAGTATATAATGCCGATCTTGCAAACGGTCTTGGTAACACGGTGGCTCGTCTTGCCAAGCTTGCAGAAAAATCAGGATTAGACTTTGAAACTGCTCCAATACCTGACAATATTTGGGAAAGTGACATCTTTAAACCTTTTGAAGAATATAGAGTTGATGTCGTGTTGCAAAATATTTGGGGTTTGCTTTCTGAACTTGATAAACATATTAACGAGAACGAACCTTGGAAAATTACTGACCGCAAGAAACTTCATCAAGTTTTGACCGAAGAAATTAATAAACTTCGTATCGTTGCAGTTTTGCTTGAGCCGTTCATTCCTCAAACCGCAAAACTAATTCAGGAACAGTTTGCTTCTCCAAAAATCAAGGCTGTTTCAGGTTTGTTTCCAAGGATATAAAAATGCTCATAGACACCCATTGTCATCTTCCCACAGATATTACTCTTGCTAGAAAAATGTTTGACGAGACCAAGGAGGTTGGTGTAACAAGATTAATAAACATCGGTACCTCGATAAAAGATAGTAAAAACGCTGTAAAAATAGCGGAGGCTTTGGATGGTGTTTATGCAACCGCAGCGGTTTATCCTCACGAAGATATGGATGTAGATATAAAGACATTGAAGGTTGAGTTACAAGCAATTATTGATTCATCTAAAAAAGTGGTAGCAGTTGGGGAGTGTGGTATTGATATATCTAATTGGCAGGGCGGAAGAAAAATTGAGGAACAAGTTAAGTTATTTGAAATGCAGGTTGAATTGGCTTTGCAAAACGATCTCCCCCTAATACTGCATAACCGCGGTGGTGATACTGAAATTCTAGATATATTAACTACGTATAAACGAATCCACGGTGAAAAATTGCGAGGGGTGTCCCACTGCTTTGCTTCCAGCCCTGAAACTGCTCAAAAACTGCTGGATCTTGGTTTTTTGATTTCCTTTTCTGCCATGATTACTTATCCATCCCGCAAAGAATTACTTGAAGTCGTTAAGGCTGTTCCCAACAACATGTTTTTGGTTGAAACAGATGCTCCGTATCTGCCTCCTCAAGGCCATCGGGGCGAACAAAATCATCCAAAATATGTTAGAATTGTCGCACAAAAAGTCGCAGAAGTACGGATGGCACCCTTTGACCAAATTTGCGATTATTCATACCAAAACGCTTCAAGAATTTTTATTTTTAAGTAGGAAAAGATTTAATATATGATGAGACGCTTAGCAGAAAGATACGACAAACAACTCCAAAGAGTTTTGGAAATTATACCCGGTGTACTAACGTGGTCGTTACTGCTTTCTCCAATATGGTTGGGCATTTTGTTTCCATCAGCTATTGTTTATTTACTAACCTTTTTAACCGTGTACTGGGCTTATTTAGGCATTAAATACACCACCGGTCTTATTATTGGTTATAAAAGGTATAAAGACGAACTTAAAGTTGACTGGGCATCGGAGGTTACTAAGCTAGACTTTGCCGGTATTCCTGACAAAGCTACTCTTCCAACCTCTCTGCAAGATATTCGTCATTTTTTACTTATCCCCGCTTGCAACGAGCCTTACACAGTTTTGCATGATTCGATTGAAAGTATTTTTAATCAGACTTTTCCCGTCAATCAGATATTTTTAGTTTATACCATTGAGCAAAAAAATTCGGAAAGAATTATTTCTGACATAAAAGAAATATTAAACGGTCGTGAAAAAGAACTTGGCGGATTTTATATTTTTGTTCATCCCTCAGGAATTGTGGGTGAGGCAATAGGCGCAGGAGCGGCTAATCGCACTTGGGGAGCAAAGCACGGTGTAGAGGAACTTACAAAGCAAAACGCTTTAATTAAGAATTATATTTTTAGTACAATTGACGCCGATCATGTAATACACGCTCAATATTTGGCAAGACTAACTCACCTTTACTTATCATCCGATAAACGAAACAACCGTTTTTATTCAACCGCAGTGCACTCTTTTGATAATAATTACTGGAAAGTTCCCACTGTTATGAGAATTGAAGCCACCTCCATTTTGCTTGGCGCAATGGCTGATTGGATTGTGTCAAACGTAGAAATAAAAGATACGTTTGCCGCATACTCTGCTTCACTACAAACATTAATCGATGCTGACTACTGGGATGTAGCTTTAGGCATTGATGATACCGTCTTTTATTGGAGAGCTTTTTTCGCAAGAAACGGGGATTTTTTGGGGACACCTCATTTTATTCCTTATGCGGCCGATGCGGTGCAGGGTAATTCATATTTAAATAGTTATCAAAGCTTATACAAACAATTGCTTAGGTGGGGTTGGGGGGTAATTGTATTTCCATTGTCTGTTAAAGGATTTATTAAGCACTACACCGTTCCTTTTAGATTTAAGTTATTGTGGTTGGCAGATCAATTTCAAAAGAAAGTTTTGCTGGTAAGTATTGTGTTTTTAATAACCTTTGGTTTTAGTATTTTAACCATTGTAAATGAAGGTGTTCGCCAGACTAACTTTGCCTACAGTCTTCCATATATCACAAGCTTCATTCTTACATGCACTTTGGTATTTTTGATCCCCGGAACAATTATTAGATTTAGAATGGTAAAACCGATTCCGCAGGCGTGGCCTTTTTGGCGAAAAGCTTTAGCGTTTTGTGAAGGCCCACTCATTATTTTAAATCTGCTTACTTTCTCTTCCGTTCCGTACATACAGGCTCAAACAAGCATGATGTTTGGCAAAAAGATGAAGGATTTATACTTTACGCCCAAGGTGCGTATGTAAGGAACAGTTTTTATGAGCGTTTTATACCAAAAAATATTTAAGATTTATAAAAGAAGCTACTGGTTGTTAAATAAATATTTGGAGGAACTAAAACGAGACTACTTTACACACTTTGCTCTTTTGCTTTTGGTTAACGGTTTTATGACCGTTTTTCAGCTTGGGTATTTGATTCTTAGGTACAGGTATCTTTCCGACCACACTCCCGTTTGGTACACCATGCCTTGGGGGGATTTGCAACTTGACTATAAAAGAAATCTCTTTGCAATACCCATCATATCTTTCTTATTCCTAGCCCTCGGGGTTATCTTAATGACGCTGATGAAAAAGATTTACCTTAGATTTGTTCCTCAGATTACTACTGTAATTATCACCTTTGCAAATATAGCTTTAACATACTCTTTAGTGAGAATAGTTTTTATTTCATCTATTCCTTTTCCCACACTAATTGGATATAACTATTTTCAGTTGCTATTACCTTTTGTAACCAGCTTTGCTTTGGTTTTTATGCTCGCCCCAAGAATGATAAAAATGGCCGAGGAAAGAGGTATTGTCACCGATCCGTCCGTTCATGCTCATCCCGGAATGTTACTAACAAAACCTACGGCAAGAGGCGGGGGTTTAATTTTTACAATCGGATTTTTAATTGTAGGTTTAATTTTTGCTCCTCTTACAAAACCTATACTTGGGATTTATTTAATTGTTTTGTTGCTGGCATTGTTAGGACTTGCGGATGATCTGCAAAACACCAAAGCAAGATTTAAGTTTGTGGAATCTCCCCTTATACGACTTGTGCTTTTGTTTTTAATATCGTCTTTAGTTTTGCTGTTTGAAATAAAAATTCGTTTCGTGGGTATTCCTTTTGGAGGAATATACTCGTTTAACGGCTATACCTTATTAACTGCTTTTGTCTCAGTATTTTGGGTAGTAACTATTTTAAACATGCTTTCTTGGGCTAACGGTACAGATGGGGCATATGCAGGTATTGTCGGTATTGCTTGTATTTTTGTGGCTCTTTTGGCTCTAAGATTTATTCCCCTACCTCTTGAACAAATCGCATATGCAAAACTTGCTGTTATTGCCGCAGGTGCTAGCTTTGGCTTAATTAGATATACTTGGCGGCCATCCAGGGTGTTATGGGGGTTTTCGGCAATGAGTGCCGGGGCGGTTTTGGCAACTTTGCCTATTTTGATTAATGCAAAGGTGGCGGCCTCAATTATGATTATTTTAATTCCTTTCATTGATGCGCTGATTACAGGGGGTCGTAGGATTTTACAAGGGAAAAATCCATTAAGAGGAGATCGAAGCCATCTCCACCATTTATTAATTGAAAGGGGATGGAGCATTCAGCGTATTGCCGTTTTTTATTGGGGAACAACCGCACTATTTGGTTTGATCGGTGTTTTATCACCGGAAAAGTTTACAGTAATAACAGCTGTGATTTTGTCCGTAATTGTAGCTGGAGTGATTATTTTACTAAACGTACAATCGTCAAGAAAGAAACAACCATTACCACCGCTTGAGTAAGTAATCCCCAAGGCAGAGGTGCTTGAAACTGTAATCTGCTTTGGAGTCTGTATAGAGGTTTCAAAAATTCCCAATCTTCGTGCATATAAATATGAGGCGCTTCCAGTACGTCCGGTAATACTGCGGCCACTCCGCAGGCAAAAATTCTCAGTGCCATGTTTTGATCATGTAAAACCCATAACGCATATAATGTTGCCGTTACACCGACAGCAATGCCAATACCTAAATCAAACATCAAGGCTAACGGTCTCCAGCCTCTAATTCGTTGTTCTTTAGTTGTTTTTGAGTAAAAATCCCAATGTGGAACCAAGTCACCAATAAAATGTGACGCAAATGACGCAGGTATAGCTAATATTGGGTTTGAAATAGCCATGCCCAGCGCTACTCCAACCAAAGTGTGCGGTGTTAGTAACATAAGTTGCTAAATACTATACTGATTGTCTAAAAAATTCAAATCGAGCGGAGATTGTACTTGCATAATAATACTAATGTAGGTACTATTATTCAGGGTTTATTATATCTAGCTTTGTTAGATGTAACACGTCTATTATAACAATGCGTATTTTGGTGATTGACGATGATCGTGAGTTTGCCCGTACTCTAAAAGATGCTTTATTAGAAAGTTACTTGGTGGATCTGGCTTTTACCGGATCAGAAGGTGCCTATTTATCCCAAGTTAATTGTTACGATGTGATCATATTGGATTTAAATCTTCCTGATATGGATGGTGTAGAAGTGTGTCGGTTGATCCGAAGTTCCAATGTTCAAACCCCCATAATTATGCTAACAGGAAGTGAGGAGTTAAACTCCAAAGTGTGTTCGTTGGATAACGGAGCCGATGATTATTTAACAAAACCATTTGCCTATACAGAGCTTACTGCAAGACTTCGTGCCTTACTAAGAAGAAGTGCCGGTTTAAACCGCGAGCCTGTTTTGTGTTGCCGTGATATTACTCTAGATCCGGTAGAGCGTGTTGTTATAAGAGGTGCAAAACAATTAGCTCTAAGAAAAAAGGAATACGATATTTTGGAATACCTACTTCGTTGTAAAGGGAGGGTTATTTCTAAAGAGGAGTTATTAGAGCATGTCTGGGAGGATGGTATTTATATGTCTTCAAATACTTTGGAGGTACATATATCAAGTCTTAGGAAAAAAGTTAATTCCAGATCAAAAGAGCCTTTGATAAAAACTATTTACGGATTAGGTTACAAACTTGTAGCTTTTTGATTTGCCAAGTAGAATTAGAAAAATGTTCAATTTAGTCTACCAAATCATTAGAACAATGCGTCCCAGACAATGGTTGAAAAACCTTAGTATTTTTGCGGCCGCAACATTTTCGGGCAGACTTTTTATGCCGACAGTTTTTGATTCCTCTCTAAAAGCTTTTTTTGCGTTTTGTTTAATCTCGTCCGGGGCTTATTTAATAAACGACATTATCGATGCTCCAAAAGATCGAGCTCACCCAATAAAAAAGAATAGACCCATTGCTTCGGGTAAGCTTAAAGAAGGCGTGGCTTGGGTAGTTGCGCTGTTTCTTATCCTAAGCGCTATTTTATTTTCAACCTTTTTTATAGGTACGTTTTTTACCTTCGCCATAATTTTTTACATTATTATTCAGTTAATTTATTCAACCTATTTGAGAAACATTATTATCTTGGATTCATTAACGGTTGCGAGCGGGTTTGTTATTAGAGTTTTTGCGGGAGGTTTTGCTTCAAATACGTCTTTATCTTCTTGGCTTGCCCTTGCAACTATTGGTTTGTCTTTGCTTATAGCTTTTGGTAAGAGAAGATCAGAAAAAACAATTTTGGCCAAACACATGGTGGGAGAAGAGGCAGCAACTAGAAAATCTTTACGTCATTATCCCGATGCATTGTTGGATAGTATGATTTCAATGTCTTCTACCTTTGCAATTATGTCCTATGCACTTTTTGCGTTTCAATCTTTCCCCCAATCAACTAATGATGCTATAAGCTCACTTTTACCATCAATTTTACGCAACCCAAAATGGATGATGTTAACTATACCTATTGTTATTTATGGTGTCGCCAGATATTTATTTGTTATTTACGAACGCCAAGACGCGGAATCTCCGGAAAGAGTTTTGTTGTCCGATAAGCCTCTTTTGCTATCGGTAGTTATATGGGGAATCTCTGTTTTGTTAATCATCTACCTACTGCCTGCTATCGGCGTTCTTCAGCTTTAAGTTTCATCAACTCTTTATAGGTTTCGACCATTTTTTTGGTGGTGTTTTGAATGCTAAAATTTAAAGCCCACTCCTGCTCTATCTTTGCCAGACCTTTATCCGGATTTTCACAAATTTCTTGTATTTTTGAAGAAAAGTGCTTGATGTCAAAATCGGTGGTCAGTCCAAACTCTTTGGGTAGCCATTCTTGAGTTGTTTTTGACCCCACGGCGGCAACTGGGATTCCTGCATGGAGTGCTTCAAGTAAATTTAAGCCTTGGGTCTCGTTTAGCGCTGAAAATACAAATACATCGGTGGCTCTGAGATAGTAGGGTACCTTTTCGTGTGGAATTTTACCTGCAAACAATACTCTTGAATCTATACCCAAATCAGAAGCTAGTTTTTTTAAGTTTTCCTCCTCAGGTCCCGATCCTAAAATTACAAAAAAATAGTCGGCTGGAAGTTTAGCAAAACTCTCGAGAGCAAAATCAATATTTTTTTCTTCCGATAATCTTGAAACACTAAGTAATATCTTACTTTTTAAAGGTAACCTAAGCTTTTCTCTCACTTTACGTTTGGATTTTTTAACCTCTCTTGGAAAACAAATGCCTGTTGGAATTGTTACGGTTTTAGTATCCGGATATTTTTCTTTAAGTTCCTGTTGAACATATTTGGAAGGAGCAATTACTAAATCAACCTCTTGCATGGTTTTTTCAACACTGGCTTTAACAATATCTCTAGAAATTATTTTTGGTAAAAATTTAAAAAAGTTTTCAGCGTACTCATCGTGTTTTGTATGATAAGTTAGAACAAAAGGAGCTTTATTTATTTGGGCATACTTTTTACCAAACCATGAGATATGAAACGGGTGTTGAGCGTGCACGATATCAAATTTTTGCTTTGTTAATAGCTTAAAAATCTTTGGGGTTAGGGGAATAATTGGAATCGGGTAGTCTTTTGATAATGCGTTTAGTAAAGAAGGATACCTTATTACATCCCTTGATCTTTTTGCCCCGGTTACATCCGGTGCTAAGATTGTTACCTTATGACCCATCTTTTTTAGGGTTTGATAGTAACTTTCAACACTTACTGCTACTCCGTTTACTGAGGGCAGGTATGTACCTGTGATAATCAATATATTCATGTTTTTTGTGAACCATACACTATTATATCTGAAAATCGTTCTTAAGGATTTGTTGGGCTGTCCTGTTACTTAGTTTTTGAGGTTGATTGGGTTGTTTGGGTGGTTTCATTTATTACACTTTGTGTAGAAGACACACTTGGCTCTTCAGTTATATTGCGGATAGTTGATGCCGGAAGTACGTTTTTTCTAATTTCTTGAGTTTGATTTTTAACTCTCATCCAACCCAGGGAACTTATAGGTAACATTAATATGCCAAAAAGCATAACAAGCATTAAAGAATCCATGGTTAATTTAAATAGTCTTTTACTCATCTGTTTCTCCAAAGTTTATGATCACCTCTTCTTGAGTAGCGGGTTTAGTTGCTCTCACCGCCAGTTCGTTTTCAACATCAAAGATTAACACTAAGGTAGAAATAAGGGTTGTACCAAAAGCAATCCAAAAAACAGCCGGGTAAATTAGTTTAAACAGACACAAAACGCCTGAGGAAAACATTAATAAATAAAGATATGAAAGCCAAATGCTTCCTTGAGAATATAGATCGTAAGAACTTTGAATGAAGGATGAAAGCCTTAAAGAGAAAAGTTTGGCTGTGACATGAGGAGCAATGTGAGTTTCATGAAAGGCCAAAGATTTTATTAAAATATATGCCAACCCTAAAGCTACTACTAAAATCATAAAAAACACAGAGTATGAATTAATAAAAATATAGTCTCCGGTTGAGTTGTATATAAAACCCTGTGGCCCTAAAGTGAATGGGACTTTAAAGTAGTTGGCAACAAGAAACACCGACACCACCCTGGTGCAGATTAAAAGTACGGCAGGTACAATTGATTGGTCGATTAACTTTACTAGTATTTTAGAAAACATGGCAGAGCTGTTACCATGATAGTACTATGAACAACGTTGCGTCAATCAAGAGGTTTTTAGATTTTGGTATGAAGTGGGTTTTGTACTTGTTGCTGTTTATCACGCCCTTAGTATTTGTAACCAACACTAACGAGTTGTACGAGTTTCCAAAAACCTTTTTTATATACTTTTTGGGTGTTACTTTGGTTTTTTTGTTTTTATTAAGGCAAATTATTTTCCCGCAAGTACTAGTGTTTCCAAATAAATTTATTATGCTTCTTCTTGCGTCTTTTATTGTATCTACTGCTCTTTCCAGCCATCTTTATACGTCCGTTTGGGGTTATTACACCAGATTTAACGGAGGCTTGGTTTCTGTTGGGGTTTTGTTTGGGGTTTATTTTGTGTGTCTAAACCTCGATCTTCCAAAGTTGTCTACTAGTGTTGTTAAAACCTTGGCACTAACCCTTTTACCCATTAGTTTATATGCAATTTACCAATATTTTACCGGAGTGGTGCGTGCCTACTCTACCTTCGGTCAGCCAAATTGGCTCGCGGCCTATTTAGGGATGTTATTACCTTTAACTTTATATCTTGCTGTAACTTTTAGTCCGTCTATAAAACCTGAGAAAATATTTTGGTGGGTTTCTTTTATAGCCGGGTTTTTTGCTGTGGTGTTTACGTTTTCTTTGTCGGGTTTATTAGGAAGTGTTGTAGGTCTTGTAGTTTTTGCTTTTGCCAATAGGGAAGTATTTATAAATAATTTTAAAAAAGTGTTGCCGCTTGGGATAGTGTTGGTGGTAGTTGCAGGAGTGGTAGGCTATGGTGTTTTTGGATCTAGGCTTAATGATGTGTGGGTAGATGTGTCAAAGATGCTTGACTCTCAGTCAGATGATCGAGAAAATTCCACCTCTCCGTATGCGCTATCAGATCCCGGTTTTATAAGAACGGGTTTATGGAAAGGTACAATGAGTTTAATAGTTTCTTCTCCAAAAGTTTTCATTTTTGGTACAGGGCCTGAAACTTTTCCCTATGTGTTCCAGCCATTTAGACCTTCTGAACTAAATTATTCATCTGAGTGGGATTTTATCTTTAACAAGCCTCATAACTACTTTTTGGAAATTTTTTCACAAAATGGGGTACTTGGGCTAATTATTTATTTGGCGGTGATTATTTGGTCTTTGCGTAGAAAAACGGTACTAGCCAGAAAAGCCTTTATCCCAAGTTTAGCGGTTTTGTATGTCACAAATATTTTTGGTTGGCCGTCCGCATGTGCGTCTTTGATGTTTTGGGTATTTTTAGCAATTTTAGGAAGAAAGAATGCTTAACGCGCCTTTAGTAAAAAAAGTGCTCAAGTGGTTTGCGGGGATTGGTTTGGTAGCTGCGTACATATTATGCGTTAAACAATTCGCAACCATATATTCTGCTGATGTAGATTTTAAATTATCTCAGGAGTATTTAAACTCGGGTGATTTTATGACCGGTTTAAGTTATGCAAATAGTGCGGTTGAGAAAAATCCTAATGAACCTATGTATTTAAGAAACAGAGCTAAAGTGTATATTCTTGGTTCAAGTGGGTTAGATGCAGAGGCAAATTTTACTCTAAAAACTTTGGCACTTTCTGATTTGCAAAATGCCTATAAACTAAACCCTGAAAATCTCGCTACTATAAGAAATGTTGTACCTTTGTACTACTTTTTAAGTGTGCAGGATTTAACAAAACCAGTTACAGCAGATAATTTGGATTATAAGTTTTTAGCGTATACCAAGGACTTTTTTATTCAAAACAAAAATATTTCACCTAACGATGTTGGTATTTATGTGTTAATGGCTAAGTACGAAAACAAACTTCAAATGCATGGTGAACTTACATCAAGTCTAGAAAAGATTAAACAACTTCGTCCCGACCTTTTAGAGTGGCACGAGTCTTTACAGTTTTATTGGGATAATTGAACGTAGGTTTTTGAGACCCATCCTGAAATGGTTTCTGATACTTTGATTTTGATCCATTCAGGTTGTTCTTCTAGGACTGTATATACTTTTCCTACGTCAACTTTTGCAATTTCTTTACCTGTTAAGCCTGCAATATCTCTAACTCTTAGCCATCCAAGGCCGGTGTCTTTGATGGTTGCGGTTTTTGATCCGGTTATATAGGTACCTTTGGTAAATGTTTCGTATGTAGCTTTTGCTTGCTCAGAAAGACCTGCTCCGTCGGCTGTTTTGCCAAGGTAAAGACCTTTTTTAGCATCTTTAATTAGTTCGTATCCACTGGGGTTAACTATAGCTACGCCTTCTTTGGTGTACATATTGCCTTGGTAGTCTAAGAAGAAGTCAAAGATAGGTTCTTTATTAACACCAAGTTCGGCAACGTTTATGCCTCTGGTTTTATTCCAGTAATATACGGCTTTAGCCCAATTTTCTAGGTCCGAAGTTACTACGCTGTTAGCGGAGCTTCCATCATATAAACTGGTTGAACCTTCAAATGCGTTAACTTTTGCGGGTGTGGGTTGTGGGAAAAGTTTAACAGCTACATTTAGGTTATAACCTTTTTGAATTTTAATTCTTGCAGTTTGATCCTCATATCCGGAAAGACTTACACGCAGGTCGTATTCTCCGGGTGTTAATGTGCTTGAGGAGTATGGTGTTTTACCCACTTCTGTATTGTCTATAAAAACTCCTGCATCAACCGGTTCTGATGTTACGTTTAGTACGCTTTGAGAAGAGGCTTTTTCCATCCAAAAGTTTTGACCGGAAGAGAAGTTATCAGAGATAGCTAAATCTCTATTTAAAATAATATGTGTGTTTGGTAAAAAGCTTATCGTGGTTTCATATGTTCTGGAGGAGGTTTTTATTGTTACTTTGTTTTCTCCTGATTTTACTTCTTTTGCTTCAATTGGGGTGTTGCCTAAGAGTGTGTCGTTGACAAATACTTGAGCTTCTTCGTTAGTATTTGTTACTGTTAGTGCTGAGACACCTTTTAGTTTAAATAAGTTTTTTATGGTGCTTCCGCCAAAGTAGACTATTAGACCTACGCAGGCGATAGCTAAAATATATATTAAGTAAGAAGGGAATCTATTGGTTTTTTGTGGTTGTGCTAATGACATTGGCATGATACAAACTTATCACCTAAATGGTAGAATAGCAACATTGGTTGGCATGTTTGATGTATCTTAAGGTCCGGTAGCCAAGTGGTAAGGCGAGGGTCTGCAAAACCCTTATACGTGAGTTCGATTCTCACCCGGATCTCCATTTTTTACTGATATGAATATAACCAACAGGGCTTTAAAAACACTCTTTATTTACAATGGAATATTTGTTTTCGCTGGCAGTTTGTTGGGCCCTTTGTACGCTGTCTATGTCAAAGGGCTAGACGCACACATTCTATCCGTCAGTTTATCTTGGGCTGCTTTTCTTATTTCTACTACATTTTTTACTTTTCTACTGTCAAAGTTTGGCGATAGAATTAAACATAAAGATTACTTATTGATGGCGGGTTATTTAATTCGTTCGGCTGTGTGGATAATGTACGCGTTTGTAGGAAATGTTGCCGCCTTGATTTTGTTGCAACTTTTACTTGGAGTAGGCGAGGCTTTTGGTACGCCTTCCTTCGACGCGCTTTTTGCTGAACACTTGGACAAAGGAAAACATATTTGTGAATATTCGGATTGGAAAGTTATTTCAAATTTGGTACTTGCATTTGGTACTGTGCTTGGTGGTTTTATAGTAAGTTATTTTGGATTTACCATTTTGTTTATTTGTATGTCCTTATTATCTTTGGCAGCATTTTTTGGTATATTGTTCAAACCAAAGAGGTCTTTGTAGTTACAAAAAAATGACATCGCAAGAAATTTTAACTAAATTTATAAAGTTTTATGAAGCAAGGGGTCATAAGTTGATTCCTAATGTTTCCTTAGTTCCAGAGAATGATCCTACACTTCTTTTTGTAAACTCCGGAATGTTCCCTTTAGTTCCATATTTATCAGGGCAATCTCACCCCATGGGGAAACGCCTAGTAAACATACAGAGATCTTTAAGACTTCAAGATATCGAGGAGGTTGGGGATGTAAGACACACCTGCGTTTTTCATATGATGGGAAACTGGAGTTTGGGCGATTACTTCAAGAAGGAACAGCTCTCGTGGGTTTATGAATTCTTGATTGACCAGCTGGGTTTAGATATTACAAAGATGTATGCAACGGTTTTTGCAGGCGACTCGACCTCACCAAAGGATGAGGAATCAATAGCGATATTAAAAGATACTTTTGCAAAATACGGCATTAAAGCCAAGGAGGGCGAGCGTATCTTCCCGTGCGGTAGGAAAAGCAATTGGTGGCAACGTGGTGACGCAGTAGGAGAACTTGGAGGTCCCGATAGTGAAATTTACTACTACCTAGGTGATTCCACTCCAAAACTTGGTACAAGCCCCGAAGATGACGAGAATAACTTTCTTGAAATAGGAAACTCTGTCTTTATGCAATACATCAAGACCGGAGATGGCTGGTCACAACTTTCTCAAAAGAATGTCGATTTTGGGGGAGGTTTGGAAAGAATCGCACTCGCTGTACAGAATAAGAAAGATATCTACGAAACTGACAATTTCTTCCCGATAATCCAGAAGATGGGGGATATAAGCCAGGAAAAGTACGGATCCTCCGAAAAGGTTACAAAATCTATGAGAATAGTTGCGGACCATGTTAGAGCCGCTGTTCTTCTTGCCATGGATGGCGTATCCCCCGGAAGCAAGGAACAAGACTATGTATCCAGAAGATTACTGCGAAGAATGTTACTGGCTTCCAGAAATCTTGGTATTGTCGGCGGGGTTTCTGAAAACCTTGTGCCGATTGTGTGCCAAATGTTTTCTTGGTTGTATCCGGAACTCTCTAATAAAGTTGGAGATATATTAAGTATTTTTGTACGTGAGGAGAAAGATTTTGAAAGAGTGATTCAGGAGGGAACAAAATACCTTAGTAAAGAACGTCATAAGACAAAGGTAATGGAAGCGATTAGAGATCCCAAAAACAGTCGCGGTAAGTTGGCTTCGATAGCATTTGAATTATATCAATCCTTAGGTTATCCGTTTGATTTGTTCAAACAGTATCTTTCTGAAAACGGATACAGTGACCCGGGGCTCGAAACAGTCTTTTTATCTCGATTCTTCGACCACCAGGAACAGTCCAGAGAGGGGGCCGGGGGTAAATTTAAAGGTGGTCTTGCCGATCAGTCTGATCAAGTAGTTAAATACCACACCGCAACCCATCTGTTACACCAGGCTTTGAGAGAGGTACTTGGCGATCAAGTTGCACAACAGGGGAGCAATATAACGGGAGAACGCCTACGCTTTGATTTTTCATACCCTCAAAAGCTTACCGACGAAGAAATAGCTAAAGTGGAGACAAAAGTGAATGAGATTGTTGCTAAAAAATTACCGGTGCAATTTGAAATACTAAACAAAGCTGAAGCAGAAAAAACCGGTGCCTTGCACTTTTTTGGAGATAAATACGGGGATCAGGTTAAAGTTTACTTTGTTGGAGAGAATCTTGAAAACGCTTACAGCAAGGAGTTTTGTGGCGGACCTCATGTTCAAAACACAGGTGAGCTTGCCCCTATTACGATTTATAAACAAGAGAGTATTGGTAAAGGGAAGATGCGTATTTACGCTAAGTTTGTCTCTTGACACTCTCGCCCCTTGAGTGCTATAAATTTGCAGGCAAAGTTAAACAATACAGTTTAACTTGAGCTAATTTAGTTTACTTATTTTCTATCAGAGGAGAATCGTTTATGAAAAAATTAAAACCATTAGCAGATTATCTTCTTATCGAACCCTTACAAAAAGAAACAACCACTGCAAGTGGCATTGTTATTCCGGATACAGTTAAAGAAAAACCCCAAGAAGGTAAAGTTATTGCCGTAGGACCGGGTCGTAAAGATGATGACGGCAAACGTGTTCCTGTTGAAGTTAAAGCCGGGGAAATAGTTATGTACAAAAAATGGGGTGGAACTGAAGTTAAGATCGAAAACAAAGAATATTTGTTAGTTAAAGAAGAAGATATTATTGCAGTAGTTGAAAGTTAATTTTGCAGGGAAACCCTGTATTTTTAGGAGGTTTAAATTATGTCAGCAAAAAGTATTTTATATGGAGATCAAGCCCGTGCAAAGCTTAAAGCCGGTGTTGATAAGTTAGCAAAAGCTGTTGGTACCACTCTTGGTCCAAAAGGTAGAAATGTTGCCCTTGATAAAAGCTGGGGAGCACCACAGGTTGTTCACGATGGTGTGACTGTAGCAAAAGAAATTGAACTTGAAGATAAATTTGAAAACATGGGAGCACAACTTGTTAAAGATGCTGCCTCCAAAACCAACGACATTGCCGGGGACGGTACAACTACCGCCACTGTTATAGCTCAAGCATTAGTGGATGAAGGTTTAAAAAACATTTCCGCCGGTGCAAATCCTATGATTTTGCGCAAAGGTTTAGAAAAAGCCTTGGATATTGCAGTGAACGAAATTAAGAAACTATCCAAACCCATTTCCAACAATGACGAAAAAGCTCAAATTGCAACCATCTCCGCTCAAAGCGAAGAAATAGGTAAGTTAATCGCAGAGGCTATGAGCAAAGTCGGTAACACCGGCGTTATCACCGTTGAGGAATCCAAGGGGTTTGAGCTAGAACTTGAATACAAAGAAGGTATGCAGTTTGATAAAGGTTATGCTTCTGCTTACTTTGTAACCAATCCTGAAAGAATGGAGTCTGTTATTGAAGACCCATACTTACTAGTAACCGACGCCAAAATCTCTAACCTACAGGAAATGCTTCCAATGCTTGAAAACTTTGTGAAGGTTTCCAAGAACTTGGTTATCATTGCTGATGACGTTGACGGTGAGGCTTTAGCAACTCTTGTTGTAAATAAAATTCGTGGCACTTTTAACGCTTTAGCTATAAAAGCTCCCGGATTTGGTGACAGAAGAGAGGCTATGCTTGAGGATATTGCAATCTTGACCGGCGCCACTTTGGTTTCAGAAAAGACAGGCAGAAAATTGGACTCAGTAACCGTAGAAGATTTGGGACGAGCTGAAAGAGTAATTAGCGATAAGGACAACACCACGATTGTTGGGGGTAAGGGTAAAAAAGCTGAAATAAAAAAGAGAATCGAGCAAATTGAAACTCAAATTGAACAAACTACTTCCGAATACGACAAGGATAAGCTAAAAGAAAGATTAGCTAAACTTAGCGGAGGAGTTGCGGTAATTAACGTTGGTGCTGCAACTGAAACTGAATTAAAAGAAAAGAAATTGCGTGTTGAAGATGCTGTTAACGCTACAAAAGCTGCGGTTGAGGAAGGTATTGTTCCGGGAGGCGGAGTTGCCTTTTTGAGAATCAGAGAAGCTTTGGATAAGATGAAATTAGAGGGCGAGGAGGCTGTTGGGGCTAGAATCTTGTACTCTGCCATGGAAAAACCTCTTAGACTTATTGTGTCTAATGCGGGTGAAGACGGCGGCAAAGTTTTGGGTGAAATTGAAAGGCTTGTGAAAGACCAAAAGAATCCAAACCTTGGATTTAACGTCTTGTCCATGAAGTACGAAGATATGGTAAAGGGAGGAATTATTGATCC
>AMFJ01000345.1_pt1 | contig 19355 bp, 8 predicted proteins | sample 427208 | NCBI WGS metagenome assembly AMFJ01 (sample SAMN02954298, study PRJNA114691) | groundwater metagenome | biome: aquatic; feature: subsurface aquifer; material: sediment; isolation source: subsurface aquifer sediment | place: USA: Rifle, CO | collected 2008-08 | reverse complement strand
GTCCCGTCTGCGGGACCGGGCTACTCCTCCATTTACTTCTGAGGATGAACGCCATCTATACTCAGGATTGAGGAATTAAAAGGGATTTTGGGAGAGTTTAGCTTAAATCTCTCTCCTAATTTAGGGGAGATTAAGAGGGGTATTAACGAATCCGAGTGTGAGGATGTCATTCTGAACTTGATTCAGAATCCAATTCTCAATTGTCAGATGGATCCTGAAATAAATTCAGGATGACATAAAATAAATTCAGGATGACATAAAATAAATTCAGGATGACATAATCAGAATATCGAAATCACTCTTGAGGCAAATCCGGAATTCATAACTAGGGAATATGTCGATTGACTGAAAAGAATATGAATAAATAGGATAAGCATCTGAGTTCAGACACTGAGAGAAAAATCTCTTGCAGAGATATGAAGATGCAAGGAAGAGGTGATATTCAGTGCGCTTGATGTTTTGGAAGAATCTGGATTCGATAATGTATGAGTGGATTTTATAGTATGATTGCCACACGTGGAGAAGTGAGATGCGAAAAAAGATATAGAGATGCTACTAAGCAGATATAAAGTCATAAAGCATGTAAGCGTTTATATGTTAGAGGATGGGAAATATCCTGAAAATTGGAAAGAGAATTCTCTCAAAGAAGATGAATTATGAAGAGAATACGAGGAGGTTGCAGATTTCTTGGAATCAATCGGATTCGGTCGCTATGAGATATCGAATTTCGCAAAGAGCGGATTTGAATGCGTCCATAATTCCTGATATTGGAATCATACTCCTTACAGGTGATTCTGACTCAGCGCGGCAAGCTTCACAGATAACAGAAGATATGCGAATACTCAGAACTTCATAGGATATTACACAGGAGTTCTGGAATATGAAGAAGAGCTGACTACAGAAGACATAAGAATGGAAAAAAACATTTTTGATATCAGGACAAAATGATTGCCTTACGATAAAGTTCTAAATCAAGTGAAATATGAAGAATTCAAAAATGAAATGCTGATTTCAGAATCTTGAAACAATATAAAAATCACAAATAAATGAGCAGCTCTAGCGGACTATATCTTTAAGGAATTATTTTTATAATTATGAATTCATTAAGGGAAGAGTGACATATTGAATCTTGCTCAGAAAATACTTGAAGGAGTTTGTCTTCAAAGATTGTTAAAAATACTAGAGAATTGACTCATGAAATAACAGGAAAATGCACGCTCAATTGCATGCATTGCAGCACGATGGCATGCCCGGAAAGATGAGATTTTGTCGAATTTGAGAAGTTCTGCAGCAATATCGAGCAGTTTGATGAATTCTGAATAGTGAGATTATCATGATGAGAGCCTTTCCATCATCCGGATATTGTAAGAATGGTGGATTATTTGCATCAGAGGGGGAAGAGAATTGAGATTCTAAGTTCAGGAACAGTCGACAAAAAACCGATATCAAGGGAAATATTGGAGCAATTAACGGGGAAAGTCAGTAACATAGTCTTTTCTATGCATTGATATTTTGAGGATTATCACAGAATCGTAAATCCGCATTTCAGCTTTGGACATCCATATTGGGATGACATGATGGACAGTGTCGAAGAGTGTGCAGATCTATGAATCCCTTTTTCATTCCAGGCTGTCGTGATGAGGCAAAATGCCGATAAGCTTGAACAGATCGTAAAGGATGTAGCCTTATTGAATCATCTTTATAAAAATCAGATTATAAGGTGCAGAATCCCAAAAATCAAGATGCATTTCCTGAGATATATAAAGCAATGAAGATGACTTGATAATGAAGTGGAATCTCCAGATAAGGAATTTATGGATAATCTTCCAGCTCAGTTTGCACGAATGCAGGAAAAATATGATGTAGAGATAAGCTATTCTTCAAACTTCGAATTCAAGGAATGCGATTGCTCTTCAAAGAAAATGGTGATATGCGCAGACTGATCAATAATTGCTTGCAGCGCCCTTAAATGAGCCGGTCCAGAATCATGAAAAAGATTCGCCTGTCTGCCTAGGCTCTAGATCTCATATACATGAATGGTAAGCTCCTTTTCGGTCGGCTTATCTTTTTTGATAATTTTTAATCATTCTATCTCAAAAGAATAAGAGATTATCCTTGTTCATTTTTTGCATTCCTTTTGCAGTTTCTTAAGAAGCCTTCCCATCTTTCCAGAAAATCCAAAGACATAAATCACGGTTGCATCGCTCAAGTCAGCACTGAATATATTCCCAAGCCTGAAATCAATATTTTTTTCTTTATATTGAAAATATTTTTTTATTATTGAAAAAAGATATAGGAATACATAGCTCTCAATTCAGATGAATTTGCAATCAGAATTTCTGGCTAATCAGAAAAGAACTTTTCAGTCTCAAGAGCCAAGATCATATACGACATCATTATCCTTCAGTTCTGCCAATCTGCTTATCCTTTCAATATCAGAATGCCGAGTGGGGACCCATGGTGCAAATATGAGCATGGGGATTAATGTAATTGTGAATAATAAGATTAAGATTGAAAACATTTAAAAGTAAATTAATTTGCAAAATGGGGTGAAGTTTTTTAATAGGCATAATTGAATTCGATTATGCCTATGAGTTCTTTTAATAGTTTTTCTTTTACGAAGGACTTTTGTTTACCATCCAAAACTTCTCATAATCAATCAAGAATCTTATAATTCCCCGGTAAAGCCTTGAGTTTAAATATTATGCCTTCCAGTAATTCTTTTTTTGTCTTTCATGTCCTTTCTGTAATTATCTCATCATTTATATCCCAGTTGTTCTTAAAGAAAAAATATATATCGTAAATGTCCCTATTTGTATTCCTTTCGGTAAGCGCCACTAACTTATTTGCAAAAATCGTTCCTTTTGACTGGACTTTCATATCTGTTCAGTAAAAATTCTTAATCTCATAGATGTTATTTTTCCAAATTTTCCTGCTAATGTCAATCTTTATATTATCCTCATCTTTTCAATAAGATAATATTATCTTATTGCCTTTTTTGATATCTCAGTATTTTTTGAGAATGCCTATGATATTTTCGTCCAAATCTTCATTGCCAGAAATGATATCAAAATCCAGATCAGTGGAAAATCTATCAAGATTATATAAAAAATAACACGCTGTTCATCATTTGAATGCAATATTTTTTGCAAAATCCGATTCAAATATCTCTTTCAGTATCTGATACAATAGTTGCCTATGCTTGTCTTTATTTAGCATGTTTTTCAATTAATGAATTAATTTCCTTCTCAACCCTCTTATTGTATATTTTGGATATGTCTTCCAGATTCTTAAAATCGATACTGCTCAAATCGTCAAAATAGTAATTTTTCGAAAGATAAATCTTATCGCAGATCGCCCTTTCCTTGCTGGCTATTGAATAATTTCAAGCTTGTATTATTCAAATGGGATTCAGAAGAATGGACTTCTTCATCTTAAAGGTTTTAAAGATTTTGCCCAAAGCAATCCTTTCTACGCTTTTATCGCTGGCTAAAAATATGCTGTCATAATATTGGAATATGACTCACTCTTTTTTTAATACCGTTTCAAATGATATATATGAATTCTTATTGATTTTGCAAGCCAATTCAAATATCTCAACATCCCTTCATATTACTTTCCATATTCAATAATATATGCTTTCTACAAGTCATTTTTCCTTGGCTCTAGACATATAATTTCTAATGGTTGCCTTATTGTTAGTATCAAGTATCTTTTGCAAATCCTCTACCGTGAATACGGTCTTCTTGAGTTCCAGAAGTTTGGTAATATTCATAATGGGAATAACTTATAATATACATATGCTATAATATTAATCACATTACAACTTTTTGCAAATATTTAAACTTTTTGGCTTATTGAAATGATTTTCTGGTAAATTAATTTGCAAAATAGAAGGTTTTCTCTATAAATGGTAACACTCACAGAAGAAAACTTCTGTGTCATCCTTCCTTTGGTCGGATGAATATCTCAGCAAAGCTGATATATGTTTTCATTTTTCTCTTCGTTCGCTCATAATTGGAATGCAGGCACTCTATTATTTCGCTTCACTTGAGAATAACTATCTAGCTAATTCAGAAAAAAGCAAGTGAAAATGAGTCTAAGACTCCTTAGTTTTCAATTCTCGGGCTCTCAGTTCTGACAAATGCCGCCATAGCTCAGCTGGTAGAGCGCACCCATGGTAAGGGTGAGGTCGGGGGTTCAAATCCCCCTGTTGGCTCCATTATACAACAAACTGGCCTGAAAACACCACTCCAAGTACACCTCCGTCATGGAAGTACCCGTGGAATATGTTTTCAGGCCTTTTTAGTGCTCTCTAATGCTAATAATATTGCTTCCATAGTAAAGGTTTATATGATAAACTTTCTTATTATGAATGAAATCAATATGCTATTGGATCAATTCACATCACAATTGCTCTATGTTAATAATTATTCTAAGGTTACAACTACATCAATTAAGGGAACCTTTATCTTCCTTATGAGGAGTACTGGTATATGTATGTTAGATGAACTGACAAGAGACCTGGTTGAAGAGTGGCTCATTAAGGGTAGGATGACCAAGAATTGGAAAGCTTCTACATATATCTCTCATCACAAGCATATCAATACTTTCATGAACTGGCTTGTAAATAAGTGAAAGATAGAAGATAATTTCATGAAATACATCAACAAGCCAAAGCTTGAGAGCACTTTGCCTAGAAGGTTAAACAAAGAAGATGCGGGAAAGCTTTTATTTACAGCAAGAAGATTAAAATGCAGATATAAGTTTGAATCTATAAGAAACCATTCGCTCATCGGACTTATGTTGTTTACCTGACTTAGGAAATCTGAGGTCCTCTGACTCCAAGTACAGGATGTTGATCTCAGCAGGATGGTTATATCTGTAATTCAGGGCAAAGGCAAGAAAGATAGGATAGTTCCCATATCTTCAAGGCTATATGCTATACTGCAGGAATATATCACAGAGAGGAGAAGATTGGACAAGAAATCTGATTATTTCTTCGTATGAAGCCAATTCGATGAGCAGTTGACTGCCAGGACCATAAATCGTCTGGTATTTGCATTGAAGCAGAAAACGGGTTTGGATTTTTCCAGCCATTCCCTTAGGCATACCTTTGCAACTCTCATGATAGATGGGTGATGCGATATATATACATTGTCTAAGATAATGTGACACAGCAAGATAACTACGACCACCATTTATCTCGCCTGTTCTAGTAATCTTATGTTAAAGAACATAGAGAAGCATCCATTAAACTAATTTTTTTTCAAAACTCGAGACATTATATCTGTTGCCTTTTTAGTGAATTCTGATGAATTCTGTATGTATTTTTTGGTGGTTGAAAATCTAGTATGTCATAGGAAATCCATCATCGCATTAATATCCACTCAATTTTTATGCAGAAGGGTCGCAGCAAATCTTCTTATCATGTAAGTATTTACAGTAAATCAAAGTTTTTTAGCTATCCTTTGATAAAGTTTGTTTATTCAATTTGATGTCAAAGGCTTTCAATCCTCAGAAAGAGACAGGAACAAGTGATTCTTTAATTCCTTACTTCTTCAGCTTTCAGAAACGGCTTTTAGATATTTTGATAATAACACACTTAAGTCACCTATTTCATAGTGCCTTGCTTTTGAATTTTGTTTGGCTCATGACAATTTTAATTCTGTTCTACCAAGAGTAAATGATTCTAAATTCATATTTAATATTTCTACTGGACGTGCCCCAGTCAATAAGGCTATTCTAAAGTACAGCAGATTCCTCAGGTGTTCTAGCGTATCTCATACATTTTCAAGGAGATCAAATAATCTATCTATCTGTTCTTGCGTTGCACATGGCTGACTTTTATCAGATTCTTTGGCTTTTAATAACCTTTTCATAGGATTATCATTTATATATTTCATTCTCATTAGATGCAAAAAGTATGAATTGAGGTTTTTTCTATACGTATTAATATCTAAATAAGGGAATTTTGTAATGTTGTATTCATCAAAAGTATTTTTAATGAAAAAAAACTCAAAGTTAAATTTTCATATATTTTTTAATAATTTTTGATCTACTTCATTGTATCACAAATCAAGTAAAGAAATCTTGGATTTATGATAACCTTTTTTTATTGTTTCTAAGTCATATGGAAACTTTCACATTTTTCATATGGAGAATACCTCAGAAAAATTTCTTTCTAATTTCTCCGTATCTAGCTCGTGCCTAATAAACTCTAATTCAATTTCTAACTTTTCATTTCATAGATAACTAGCAAAAACTTTATAATCGTATTCATCATAATTAGCGGTATTTATTTTTCAGTTTTTAGTATTCTCTAAATCGGAATATAAAGATATAGAAAATCAAATTGATTGAGTTGGTGGTGTCAATATTTCTAAGCTATCAAATAAATTATTTATGTCATTTGATAACCATCTGTCTCTTAAATTTGTAATTTTAATTATTGTTCATCAACTAAAATCGATATCTGTAATTTTAGTTAAAAAATCTGGTAAATCTGAAAAATTATCAACTAAAAATTTATTAATATGAAAATCTTGTAACTCATCGTCTATTTCAGCTGATACTTTAGATATAGATTCGTTAGTTTCAAAGTCTGACCAATTAACCTTCCAATATAATGATTCGGATGTTTCTTTATACACTGTATACATTTCTGAAATGACTCATAATCTATCTAATGCGAAACGACCTATTCACTTTGCTCATGATTTAATTCTTTTTCAGTTAGTTTCAAATTTTAATAATTTATTGTCTGTTCATATTTTCATCCAATTGTTTTCGATAATATTTCTATTCATTCAGTCTCAATTATCAACTATGTAAAGACTGCCCATATGAAATAGAACAAATACATTTCTAGCATCTGCATCATAAGAATTCTTAACAAGTTCAACTATAGCTCAATTAGCATTTGAAAAGTTTTCTTGTCATATAAGCTTAGCTGTTCTTGCCGAAACAATAAAGGGTATTTCTTTCATTATTTTGAAGAGATAAAATAATATTCTAAATATCTAATTAACTACTTCAGATAATACCCCTTTTTCCTATAAAATCAACAATATAATTCTATTTATTATATGAACAGCAAATGCGTGTAAATATATTCATTAGACACAATCACATTGTGTCCATCATAATTCACTAACCCTTTGTAGAATTAAAAATAAAGACTTGCTATAAAACCACTAATAGATAACCTTGGACTCAATGATATGATTTACCATTTAAGTCTATTAAACTATGGAATTTGTAGAGCCAATACGGGATATCAGGAAGATAGCCCAAATCAAGAATATTCTTAGGTGAGAAGGTAATATACGAGACTTGCTGTTATTCGAACTTGGCATTAATTCTGCTTTGAGGATATCTGATCTCCTGGTACTTAAAGTTAAAGATTTATTCGAGTCAAATATGTCTCCAAGAGAGTTTTTTGACATCAAAGAAGAAAAGACTGGAAAAGCCAACAGGATAACGATAACCCCAAAGGTTAAAGAGACACTGAAGTTGTATGTTGTTGCTTATCCAAAAACAATACATTGTGTAGACAATTTCATCTTCTTCCAAAAGAAGACATGCCCAATCTGAAGCAAGCCGATAGGAAGAAAGATGAGTTGGCTGTTCATGTCAAAAATATGCAAGGATGTATGACTCAAATGAAATTTCGGCAACCATACTCTCCGTAAGACATGGTGATATCAGGCTCGCATGAACTCTATACCTCTGGAGATAATACAACATAAGCTGAATCACTCTTCTTTAACTGTTACGCAGAGATATCTAGGCATTACAGCGGATGAGATAATGGATGCGTGCAATAAGCTGGATTTGTAGTGATCTGTTCTTTCCTATTCTGATGGTCTGCAATCTCAAACATAGAATCTGTTAGGTTTTTCCATCAGCTGCACGCAGAATCCCAGATGTAAGGCTTTCAATAAACATCATACCTGTATTCTTCGGTTATATTACCAGAACTGCTGGCAATTGCAACCACATTTCCTGAGATTATCCTTGTGGTAGTAATAGGCATTATTGTCAGTGATCATCGCAACTACATCGTCTACTCAGTTCGGTCAATAAACGAATTCTTTCGTTTTCCGATTCATCCTTCAGTCGTGGATTCTTGGATTACTTGGTCTCAGGAATAAGTGTAGTAAGTGAGCGAGTCTAGAGTCTCTTTTGATATCCGTCTTCATAGCACATCATAGGAGAATTCTACGATTATACGTTCTGGGCAATATCAAATCTCAGATAAATGACTCCTATCTCATTCATAGAAGCTCCTTGAGAGTGATAGCATTTTTTCAATAAGGATTGATTCAGCCTGTTGGCGTATCAATAAAATTTTTGATATCCCATCATTCAGGTCAAATTACACAAACATTAGTCCATTTTATTATAAAGTCTAAAAAGTTATTTCAAAGAAAGTATCAATGAGTCTCTCAATCGTCATGGCTTAAATAAACAATTTTAGGATCCTTTAAATCATAAGCTATAAAATCTCAATTATCAATTTTTATTAATGGTAATTTATCGTGCCAAATCAAGTCATACGGATTATGAATATCATTAAAACAATCTTTTATCCACGAAGTATATTCTTTATAAAGACTATTAATTTCATGTATATTCCAATTGATTTTTCAATGATTTACATTATTCATTCAGGTTTCAAAATGCCAATATAAGTGTATTCAAGAAAATCGATTAGTTATAAAATGAATATATTCTTCTGGTAATTTTACGCCAATATTCTTCTCAATCATACTGATTTCTTCAATAGAGATAGGTGGATTGGTTTTAACCATTTCAGTTGATCATCATAAATCTTTTATATTACGAAGTAACTTATCCCAAGAGGAAGATAACTGATTATTTATAAGAAAATCATTCATGTTTTGAAAATTATATATTAATTCCATGGAATTTTTGTTGGAGCAAGTCATTTGTTTCTTAAATCCTTAAATATGTAGTTGGTTATTATTCCAGCATCATTTTTTGTCATCTTTCAAGAAATCAATGCTTGTTCTTCAATTTTTTGCATCGTATCCAATGTTAGATTTTGTCATGTCTTTGCAAATTCAGAATATAGCTTCCTTTGTTCGCTAGTAATTGAAACATGCCCTTTCGTATTATCATTTAAGAAGCTCAAAGATAAAGAAAATGCTTTATTAGGGTTATAATTAGGGTTTCAAATTAAAGCTGATTGAGCTCAAACATGATGTCATCATATTTTTTCATATAGTCAAAGTGCTCATTCTTCTATCCACTTTGAAATTTTAGCATTATTTTTAATAGAAGTTGCCATTTTCCCTACTCAATGACCCAGAATTCATGCTGCAGCGTACTGAACAAGGTTTTGAGAAAAGTTCTTGGCGAGGATTTGTCATTTAGGACATTTAAAATAAGTTCAAGCCATTCATAGTCATATATCTAATCAGGCAACTCATATTTTTCCAAGCTTTGATGCTTTCGAAAAAAGCCCTGCTCACGCTGCTCATGCACTAAAATCAATTCAGGCATCTTTCCAAGAATAATTATATTCTTCTCAAGTTATCAGAGAATTAATTTCTTCAATTCAAGCTCACATTGCAACACTGATAGCACCTCATGCGGCCATAGGGACAAGCAAAGCAACCTTCCCACTCGGATCCACCCCATTCACCGGATTTTCCCCGACATACCCATACAGATTTATGTCATCAGCAACTCCAATCGGGTCCCTGCTTATGAACCTGCCTAAATCCGCATCATAATACCTTGCTCTGTAATAGTAAAGATTCGATTCACTATCGAATTCTCTTCCAGTGAACAACCTTGTATTTCAAATTAATGAGCTGCTGAAATCTTTCCAAGCATTATTGGTAGAATCCCAGATATAAGGTTTTCAGAATACATCATACCTATACTCTTCAACTATACTACCTGAACTATCTGTAATTCAGACAATGCTTCAAAGTTGGTCTTTGTGAAAGTAATATGTGTTATCGTCTTGGATGGTAGCGACTACATCATCCACTCCTCAGTTTCAGTATACATATTCCTTGGTTTTTTCAACTCAATCTTTCGTAGTGGATTCTTGGATGATTTGGTCTCAGGAATATGTGTAGTAGGTGAGCGAGTCTTGAGTCTCTTTTGAGATTCTCCTTCCGAGAACATCATATGTGTAAGTTGCGATAATCCTATCGGGGATGAATTCTTCTATAGTTAATGTAGAGGATTCTGGGGAATATGAGAGAATTGGCGAGAATTCCAAGGTCAATGTTTCTGAGGTCATTCAGAATTCACCGCTTCATGTTTCTGTTCATGTACCCGTTTCAGTTCATGAGCCAGTTTCTGTTCAGCTTCATGTTTCAGATCCAGTTCAAGTCTCTGTTCCGCTTCAAGTCTCTGTTCAAGTTCATGTTTCGGTTCATGAGCCTGTCGTGGCTCAGCTTCAAGCCTCGGTGCCTGAGCCGGTTTCTGTCGAGCCGCTTCCTGACTCGCTTCATGATCATGTTTCATATCCAGTTCAAGTCTCTGTTCCGCTTCATGATTCGCTTCAGCTGCCAGTTTCGGTTCAACTTCAAGTCTCTGTTCAACTACCAGTTTCGGTTCAACTTCAAGTCTCTGTGCCAGATCCGGTTCATCATCCGCTGCCGCTTTCTGTACCGCTTCACGAATCAGTGATGACAAATCATGTATGGGCTTTCTCGACAACTTGTATCAGCCTGTTCTTGTAATCATATGAGAATCTGAATCTTAGGTTCTCTATGATGTTTCAATTGTTGTCATATGCATAGCTTCAAGTTGAGCTTGTTCAGCTTCAGCCGAGAGTTGCGGTATCGGTGTATTGGTTAAGGATGTTTCAGCTGTAGCTTATCTCATTGACACTGATTCATCATTGATTCCTTATTGCGGACAATCTGTTTCATAACGAATCGAATTCGAATCGTTCGCTGTAGCCAGTCCCATTTGAGCCATAATTTACATTTATGAGTCGGTATAGGCTATCATATGAGTAGTCATCAGTTCAATTTCATAGAATATTAGATACATTGTCATATGTGAAATCATAATCCCTGAACACGCTTCAGCTTCAGACAGATGTATTTGCAAGATTAGAATTTGGAGTATTTATGTTTATTGATTTAAGCCTGTTTATGGCATCGAAAGCATGAGCAATTGAATCTCAGTTTCAGTAAGCAGTATTCGTAAGATTTATTCACGCATAAGTATAGCTTGCATAAACAGTTCCTCAGCTTGACGAAACATTTTTCAATCTATTAAGCTCATCAAAAGTGCTCTGAATCACTTTTCCTGATGGGGAAGTCAGAGTTATCCTGTTTCAATTTGTATCGAATGTGCTCTCAATTATTTTTCCATTCTGAGTTTCTTTTGTCAGATTTCCATGAGAATCATATTCAAAGGTGAGATGTGTAGTTCAATCAGTCGAATCTACGAGCCTTCATAGCGGATCATAGATATAATCCTCACTTATGGTTCATCCTACTCATGATCATGTCAATATGGATCTATGAGTCAATCTATTTAGTTCATCATAGGTGTTTGTTATGATGTTTCAGTTCGGATCATTTGTTCAGACTACATTATTATTGCTGTCATAAGTCTTTTTGATCTTCATTCAGTCCGGATAAATCTCTTCTGTCTGCCTTCCGTATCAATCATAGGCATATCTTGTCATATTTCAATTAGCATCGATCAGCCTTATCAGGTTTCATGCAATATCATATTCATATGAAGTCTTTGCTTCAGCCCCAGAAAGCGTCTTTGTCTCAGATAGCACTTTTCATCTGTAATCATAAGCATAGAGGGTTATATTGCCATTTGCATCCTTGGAAGATATCACATTCCCAAGCTTATCATAGCCGTATTCATTGGCTAGCTCTATGCTATCCATGACTTGCCATGACTTTTTAAGCCTTCAATCCTTATCATAAGAATTAAACGTTGATACATTCTTCCCATCATTTCATTCTATTCTTTTCTCTGTGACCAGGCCTCTTTTGTCATATACGGAAACTATCTTGTTTCAAAGCGCATCGATAGCTTCTGTCGGTCTTCAGAATATGTCATATGAGATAGTCGAGATAGCTCATTTGGGATCCGTGGATTTGATGATCTGTCAGTTCTTATTATATCCGATGCTGCTGATGATGTGATTGCCCGTCGGCTTCGGATTTCCATCAGCATCAAGCTCGATTTTTCTCTGCTCGATTGTCTTTCAGATTCAGTTGTATAGAGTTTCGTTCTTGCTCAATCTTTTATCGTTTGAATCATAAGAATTGGTCTGGATGACTTTACCGAGCTTATCATATGAATAGATGATGTAATTACCGAGTGCATCCTCGATCCTTACAGGCCTATCGAATCAATCATAAGTCATATCCACAGCACGTGATAGAGAATCTATTATCCTTATTTTATTGCCGTTCCTGTCATATTCATTCCTGATAGATATTCATTCGCCTCATTCTACAGGCAGAGTCTTGATTTTAATGATCTTTCATTGTTCGTCATATGTGTATTGCTTCTTGCTTCAGTCAGCATATTCGGCTTCTGTGACATTATCATTTCAATCATATGAATTAGTAATCGTTCAAGTTAGGGTAGGGGATATATCCACAGTTACGCTTGTTGGCTTATCCAGAAGATTGTAGATAAATTTGGTATCTATGCTGTGAGAATCATCTAGCACGATGGATTCAAGCAGCTTATTATCATTTAGGTCATATTCGAATTTTTTCTTGATTCATTCTGCCGTAGTGGATTCTTTGATCCTGTTGAATTCGTCATATGATATGCTCTGAACATTTCATTCTCAATCTGTCTTTGATATTAGATTTCAGAAATTGTCATACGAGTACGATTCTTCAATTTTATTGAAAATTCATCATTTTATGGTTTTCACTATCTGTCAGCTTGAATATTCAAATGAAGTCTCATTTCATTCTGCATCAGTTGAGCTTATGAGCTGCCCTTGAGAATCATATTCATTTTCTGTTATCAGAGAAACTATGCTGTCTGACAATGAAAGCGTAACATTCTGGGTTTCTGATTTCAGAAGATTATTCTTATCATCATAAGTGAATTCAGTTACAGTTCAATTCGGCAATATGGTTTTTACCAGATTGTTGGTAGCCAGATCATATTCATTCTTGGTAACGATATCAGTGAAATCATTATCTGGAGCATTAATGTTTTCTTTCTTCCTTTCCTCTATCCTATTGCCATTCTCATCATATTTCCACTGAGTTCCATTCCATTTAGGCTGGATTTCCTTCATCATTCTTCATAATGAATCATACTCATATCTCATGACTGTGCTTCAGCTTCATATCTTATCGAATACAGTTCGTGATATTGCATTTCACATCCTGTCATACTCATACTCCGTATTGACTCAATTTTTGTCTGTAACCTTGTTCTTTACAACGTAATTGCCTATTGAAACTCAGCTTCAGACATTTTCTGGAGTATCATCATTATGTATGTCAGCCAGAGTGTATTCATAATATCAAGTGCCGTCTCAATATGTTTGAGATGTGACCCTATCATTTGAGTCGTATGTATTTGTCACATAAACTTGTCATTTGGAATCTATTAGAGTCTTTAGATTATGCGAAAGTTTTGAATCAGTTGAAGAATTATAATATGTAAAATATATTGTCTTCTCGGTAGTGTCAGAATTATGGATTTTTATAGATAACAGATCATATAAAGACCCTTCTGTATCTCATTCTCAGAAATAAGAGAATTCGACATATCTTCATGATGGCTCGGTCACTCTTTTGAGCCTATTTGATTCATTGTAAGTATACTTGATTGAATTATTCAGAGTATCTACAACTTCACTGAGAAGACCGGCTGAATAATTGAAATATAGTTTGTTATTATTGATATCCCAAATTTCAGTTATGCTTCAATCTGAATTGAAGAAATATTGTCTTCAATCTTTGTATATCATCCTATATGTGCCATTTGAATATTTTGCCAATTTTGCATCAAGGCCCTTAATTTGCACATCGTTATCTTCTAAGAATGTTCATCCAGAGGCCTCAAGAGTCTGAACTCACATTTTACCGTTCATATATGTGAATGTTCAATCTGGATTCGGAGTCAGCTTCAAATTGTAGTTATGATCCCAATTCACTCATACAGGACCATTAGAGGATGATCTTGATTTATATGATACATTAAGCTCATAAGGAAGTCATTTTCAAGGCAGCTTCATCAGAGTGTTCTCATATATGAATTCTCCTGTTGCAGGATTAACCGGATCCAGCATATCTTTCAGCTTTGTGTTTTTTGTCTGGTTAAGTCAGATATGCTTTTCAGATTCATTTGGAGAAGAAGATGATTTATTCAGCTGATTCGCATCAGGATTCCTTATTGCAAAGCTTGGCATTGAAGGTGTTTCTCAAGGTAAGCAGAGGTTGGGGTCGTAGTTACATAGGCTGTATTCGGATTTTGGAAGAGTGATCAATCAGGCTCTATATTCATTAACTGTGTATGCGCCTCAAACATAGGGATTGCCAGGATTATAGAATCAATAATGACATGTATATGTGACGAGGAAATTGTCGGCATTGCTTGCTATTTCGGTTATCGGGCATCAGTTTGATAAGAAGTACATCTGAGAAAATCCGAAATCTCATGCGTTCACATAAAAGATATCCTGCTCAAAAAAAGATTTTGAAGCGATTCTCTGGTTTTTATCGATTGTCTCATCAAACATATCAAGCGATACGAAGAAGTGTTTTGCGATGCCTGAAGTATATACGTTGAAATTCAGCTTTGATATGTTCTTCTTTTTTCAGATCATGAATTTTGTCGGCTTTATTCAGTTTTGCCATGCCCATCATGTCCAGTAATTATAATCGATTGTGATTTCTCATTCATCATGCATGGGAGAGATGGAATTGATCCTGACGGTACGGTAGCAGTTGGGGTCATTTATCGTACGCGCTCATCAGTTTGAGTAGAAGACGGTATCTTGATAATCGACAAGTATGTTGTCATAATATAATTCAGTTCTGCCTATGAATTGCGTATCATTAACAGACAATGTACGGTATTTGATAGAATATCAATTATCATAAGTTCTTGTCTCTTGCCAGCCGCAAGTTGAATAGTTTCCATTATTTGTTGAGGTATTATTATAAGTAGGTGCTATGGTTTTGAATTTCAGCCCATAATCTCTATCTATTTTTGATCATCTATCATCATGTATATCTTTTGATATTTTTAATATGTAGTCTGTATTTACCAATAAGTGTGATTTTGGCTTTATTGTTACATGATTTCCAACTGATTCTATAATATCATAAGGAATATCCCGTCATGGGAGATCATATTCTTTGTATAATTTAATGTACTGTAAAATCGTATCAATATTCGGGGTAGATTCAAAATCAAGCCTTATTTCTTGAGTGATGAGCAAATTATCGCTTTGATTTGAGGGATTAGATCAAATCAATGAAAAAGTGTCTTTTGTAATGAAATTTATCTCATGAGTTCAATCTAATTCTCATCATTCGAGGTCCTTTAAAGAATTATTCATCCTGATGATGTATGATGAATTTGTCAAGAGGTAGTCATTCGGCCTTAATTTAAGCTTGCCATTTTGGGAGCTTATTATTGTATAAGCTAATGGATTTGATGGATTTTCGGAGCTGAACAAGGCAATTCAATTCGGCACACTTGCCAAATCAGGGGCTGACGGAAAATTAATTTCGATTATTGGCTTTAAAGGAACTCATTGGCTTCAATTTGCTGGATTCGATGAAGTGAATCAGTATAGATACTTAGTTGTAAAATTGAAACTATATTGCCTGTTCAAATTCACTCATTCTTGACTGATTAAAGAATTAGATATGAATACTGAATATCTGGTACCCTGATTCAGCTGGATATTTGGCTTGATGGTAAGGCTATTTCAGGATATTCCTAATATATCATAATTGATTTCCACTCAAGAGCCCGATCAATTTTCTCTAAGCTTGATGTTCTCTTTAATCGAAGCCTGATCAGGCACAGAATCAAAATTGAGAGTGATTTCAGGATTCAAAGAAACTCATTTCGACTCATTCTGAGGATATGAATCCCTAAGGGCAAATGAAGTATTTTTAACCTTAGTTATATCGATTGAGTATATTATCGGAGTTTGCGTGTTATCATTGGTATTTCATATTAAGCTAATCTTATACCACAAATCTTGGCTTTCTACATATGGATTGAATAAGCTTTGCAGGCTTATGAAATGCTTTCAGTCCAAGGCTGATTTGTCTGCAACCTCAACATAATTCATCTTTCAGCCTATGGCAGAAGGCGATGAAAATCAAGCCGCATCACGATCCAAATAGATTTGTCACCAACTTCATCCGTTATCTATGTTCATGACTGTGAAGGTATCTGTTTTTCAATTCTCAGTCAGATTTATATGATCTCAAATGGCAACTATTGGAGATATGCCAGTCCACAATGAACTATCTCAAATGTAAATAATATTCTGCCAGTAGTAAATATTCGCAGTTCAGGCCGGCCACAGATCAGTCTCTGAATTATTATTTGCCAAATATATCTTAAAATCTGTTCAAGCGGGCAATGAATATGCCATGTTCATATAAACTCAGGAATTGACATTGATTATTTTTTCGCTTTCATAGATTCAATCATTAAATGCAAATCATTTTGGATTGCTCAGACTTAATTTATATAGCTTTCAATCATTTCAATTTGGATAGATTACAATATTATCTTGGGTTATTGCAGGAGTCGAATAAGAACTGCTGTCGGTAAATTTCTCTCAATCTCAGGCCTCATCGATTCATTTCTTGTACAGCCTGTATCAGTCGCTTCAGTTAGAGTAGATTATATTGCTGCCGTCTGGGGTTATCACTGGAGTATTGTATACACTTGAGGCGGTTATAGCAGTTCAATCTCACGCCTCACCGATTCATTTCTTATACAGCTTGTATCAGTCATTGGAGTTGTTATAAATTACAATTTCGCCAATTTGTGCTAAAACAGCATAATTTGAGCTGGTGTCGGAGAATTTCTCGCCTATGTAATTCTTGAACCTGAAATTCAGTTCTTGGTTGTTGTAAACCCCAGTTGCGCTGAAGGGGTCATAAGTGGAAGTCGTGAATCTAATCTGATGCACTCAACCGATCTCTCATCAATTGCCGTCGATGATAGAATCAGAAAGCTTAATGACATATGCCTTGCCGACAAGCAGTGGAGAATCAGGCTTCAATCTGAGATGTCATCAGGTAGATTCTAGGATAGAATAGTTCAATAATGTAGCCTGGTCAGCCTGAGTCGATAAAGTGATTCAGCTCATTGCAGATGCTAAAGTCGGATTTGAACCAAAATACAGGTTGAATTCTGACGAAGGGAAGATTCAAGTTCAATTATCAGCAGGATTGGACGAGGTTAGTCAGAAGAAGTATTTTGTTGTGAAACTTGTCTGATAGGAATCATCCAGGGTATTTCAGTCTGCATCTGCAAGAGTATTTGATATGCTGATGTTATATTTTGTATTCTGAAGGAAAACGATCTTTGGTCTGATTATCACTTGCTGAGATCCTGTAGAGACTATATCGAATGGAATCTCCTCTCATAATCAATCCTTGATTATCTTGATATTAGAGCTTACCGAGTCCTGGCTTGGGGCGTAATTGAAGTTTAGTTTGATTTCAGGGAATATTGAGATTCCATTTGAATTGTCCGCAGGGTCCGATCACGTGAAATGCAAGACTTTTTTAGTGGTGAAATTGATTTCAGAGCTATTATCCAAAGGAAGTCAATTCATGTTCAGCAAAGCATTTGACATGCTGAGAGTATATTCCGTATCCTGCTGCAGATCTTGAAGAGGCTGAATAATGAGTGAATTGCCCGATGAATATAACGCATTGAAATCTAAAAGCTCTCAGGAAGAGTCTCAGAGTCTTGATAAGCTTATCGCGCCACTTATAGTTGAAGTATCAGGATCTGAACTAAAATGCAGATTTATTGAGGGCTTGAGTGAAACGCCTGTTCAATTATCAACAGGCTCAGATCATATGAGGGAAAAATATTCTGTGGTGAAGCTTGTCTGATATTCCTTATCTATGACGATTCAGTCTTGGCTTGTCAGGGCATTTTCCATTGTGACGGTATATTTAGTATTTGGAAGCAGTTGGCTTACTGGCTGTATGGTAAGTATGTTGTTTGATATATCTAGAATATCGAAATCTATCTCTTGTCATGATGATGTTCAATCCTTCCTTAATTTTAAACTTTGTGTTACCGAAACCTGATCAGGATTGGAATCGAAATTCAGCTTGATCTGAGGCCGCAACGGAACTCAGACTGAGTTATCGGCAGGTTCAGAATCTTTATACAAGAAGGAGTAAATTGGCGAATCTGCTATTTTGATAGAGTTGATTATCGGAGTTTTGGTATTATCTTGTGGGTCTCAGATCAATTCAAGCTTATACCAAAGGTCATTTGATCACACATAAGGATTAAATAGGGCTGATAAATCTATTTGATTTTTTCAGTCTAATTTAGAGTGATCTGTTATTTCGGTGTAGTTTACTGATCATCAGACAGCTCATGGGAACCAAAAGTTTAAGTTGACATGGTCAAGTATCAATTCTCATGAGGTTCAATAATCATGAATATCAGTTATATAGAATTCATCCGTCACTCAATTCTGAAATAATGTTATCGAGGATCAGATTTGAATGCTTGATTTAACTCTTGACCAGATAGTACTATCCCATATATAAGGATGATCCATATAATCAATCCCAAATCATCCTTCATCCCATAGGCTAGTTATCGTATTCTCATTCGCCATATATAATTTATAACTTGTTCATAATGGCAAGCTATTATTTACATTGATATATATTCAAGTATGTGTATTTGTTATTTCTTCACTTTTAAATATTCAATCGTTCTTAGCATATCATTTAGGATTTAATAAATTTATTAAATATAGCTTATCTCAATCACTTCAGTTGGCATAAATTATTGTTGTTCAATCGGGAGTGATTACTGGATAATATGAATAGACAGAAGTTATGGCTACTCAATTTCAAGCCTCGTTCATTCACTTTTTATATAATTTATATCAATCACTTCAGTTGGCATAAATTATTGTTGTTCAATCGGGAGTGATTACTGGATAGTATAAATAGTCTGAAATTAAAACTACTCAATTTCAAGCCTCGTTCATTCACTTTTTATATAATTTATCTCAATCACTTCAGTTGACATAAATTATTGTTGTTCAATCGGGAGTGATTACTGGATAGTATGAATAGTCTGAAATTAAAACTACTCAATTTCAAGCC
>AMFJ01007879.1_pt1 | contig 19358 bp, 15 predicted proteins | sample 427208 | NCBI WGS metagenome assembly AMFJ01 (sample SAMN02954298, study PRJNA114691) | groundwater metagenome | biome: aquatic; feature: subsurface aquifer; material: sediment; isolation source: subsurface aquifer sediment | place: USA: Rifle, CO | collected 2008-08 | reverse complement strand
GCCTGAAACTTCAGGCTCTCTTCTGTGATTAATTATTTTTACAGTCTGGTAAATTTTTTAATTGACTCACCTTTTTCCTGCATTCTCTGCACTTTTTCGTTTAATTGGGCTATCTTTTTCTGATATTTTTCAGTATCTTTGCCTTCTGTGTTAAGTAGATTTATATAAGCAGTATAATGCTCAATAGCGTTGAAATAATATCCTTCTTTCTCAAACGTTTTAGCCAGTAATAGCTGGGCTTCCGTTAAATATGGATTGTAAGAAAGAGTATCTCTAAATGCTTCTATTGCAGCAGCTCTTTGTCTGATTTTATAGAAGCCTTTTGCTACATTCATTTTTGCTATAGCATGTTCTTCATTTCTCTGGATTCTTTCTAATCCTCTTATTGCTTTTATATTATTTGTATCTAGTGATAGTGCTTTATTAAATGCCTCTTTTGCAGCAGGATATTGTCTGTTTGTAATAAAGATTTCACCTAAATTTAGAAGATCCTTAACATCGCTTACCTGATAAATAGCCTGCCTGAACTCATCGTTTGCATCGTTGAATTTCTTATATGTCAAGAATGCTTCGCCTTTAATGATATGATCAATAGGCTTGTTAGCAGGATTTTCGACAATTCTGCTTAAATATGCCTGTGATTGTGTATCATTATTTGTTAAGCGAGACACTCTTAATAAAGCCAGATAAAGTTGTATATCATCAGGATTAAACTGGATAGCTTGTTTAATAGCTTGCTCAGCATCTGTGTATTCGGATTCTGATATCATACCAGCAGTTGAACTTACTTCCTGAGCTTTCATATAGTAAGCTTTAGCCAGTCCTTTTAATGCTACTTGTGAATAGTTTTTATTGCCAAGTACCTCTCTATAGTATCTGATTGCCTGATCAGGCTTTCCAGTGGTCAGGGATATTTCAGCGACTTTTAATTTCCCTTCCAGAAAATCAGGATTAACAGATAAAGCACTTCTTAATTCAGAAATTGCTAATTCATAATCAGCTCTATCCTGATATATATTTGCAAGTCTTAAGTATGGATAGGAATATTCAGGTTTGATCAGGACTGATTTTTTATATTCAACAATAGCAGCAGCTTCATTACCCTGTAACTGATATGCTTTTCCCAACATATCATGAACTGGTGCACTGTTTGGACTAAGGTATAAAGCCGTTTGTAGATAATTAATTGCTTTGCCGTATTCGCCTTTTGATATTAATGCTTCGCCTAGATGATAATAAGAAGATGCATTTTTTGTACTTGAAGCAATAGCTTCTTTAAACTTATCTACTGCTGCATCTACCTGGTTTTTTACATATAAAACTGTACCAAGGTTTTCAAGTGCTTCTGAGTATTTTGGTTCATATTCTAAAGATTTTCTGTAATACTGTTCAGCTTCGTCAATTTTTCCCATTTCCTGGAGGATTTTACCGGCGTTATTATACGCTTTATAATAGTCTGGTTGTGCTTTTATAGCTGCTTCAAACTCTTTTAAGGCGCCTTTATAATAGCTGTCTATATTTTTTCTTACTTCCATATTAGAAGAGCTGGTTTTTCTATAATATACAAGTCCTAAACCATTGTGTGCGCCTGCGTTATCAGGATCTTTCTGGAGTACTTTGATGTATTCAGAGTGTGCAGCACCTAATTTATATTGTGAAGAATAGATGTTGCCAAGATTTACTCTGGTTTGATGATCATTTGGATTTGATTTTAGTAGTTGAAGACATCTTTCTTTAGCTACTTCATACTTTTGCTGACTTATTAAATCTTCAATTTCAGTATGATCTCTGGTCACTTTTGCAGTGTAAACCTTATTTCCAACGGGAATTTCGTTATTTAGTCCCTGCTCATTTACATCCTGCTCTTCTTTGATATTTACAAGATTTTTAATTGCAGGGGTCTGAATATCTTTTTTGGTTTGTTTAGTTTTATTTTCGAGTGATACCGTTTTACTTTGGGCTGATACTGCCAGATTTGATGCTCCCCAAACTGCCAACGATAATGCTGCTGCGCATAATATCATTGCTTTGGATTTGTCCATATGAAAACTCCTTTATTTATTAGTTTTTCAAAAACCTTACACTCATTTTTATTCTAGGAAAAAGATAAATTAAGATTGAATTATAACTATTTGTTAGTATTTTGCAAAGCTGATAAGAATAATTGTATAATTTTTATGATTAAATGTAAAACCTGTTAAAAATTGTTTATATTAGCAAGAATCGGACTCTTATTGGAGTAGGAATTTGCAAGATTCAAATTATACAATCAAGACGGCATCTTTGGAGATATTAGAAGAATTTAAGCTTTATTTAGAAATAGAGCGGAATTTGTCTGCCCATACAATTAAGGCGTATTATGGAGATTTACAGGATTTCCTAGCCTGGGCAGGCAATAATGATCCTCAAAATTTAACCCATAAGAGTATTCGATCCTACTTAGCACAGATGCAGTCTAAGGACTATACAAGAACAACAATATCAAGAAAAATCGCTGCTATCAGGACTTTTTACAGGTACCTGTATAGAGAAAGACTAATCAATGTAAATCCAGCTGATAATATAAAAAGCCCAAGAAAGATCAAAAGCTTACCAAACTTTCTATCTAAAGATGAGGTAAGTAGTATCTTAAACGCTATAAATATAAACACCACTTCAGGATTCAGAAATAAAGCTATTTTAGAACTATTATATGTATCAGGAATGAGGATTTCAGAATTATGCGGTCTAAATTATGGTGACTTAAACCTTGACGGAAACGAAATTACCGTTTTTGGAAAGGGTGGAAAAGAGCGCATTGTTCTGATTAATAATACAGCAAAGAAGCTTTTACAGGAGTATCTGGAAAAAATCAGACCTCAATTTAATAAAGATAATATTACCGAGAATTCCCCTGTTTTTGTTAATAATACAGGGTTCAGAATTCAACCAAGAAGCGTACATAGAACTTTAGCTAATGTAGCTAAAAAATTAAAAATGCAAAAAGCTGTTTCACCACACACTTTCAGACACAGCTTCGCCACAAGGTTACTGGAGAATGGCGCTGACCTGAGAATTGTCCAGGAATTGCTTGGTCATGCTAGTATTAGTAATACACAGATTTATACTCATGTCTCAACAGAAAGGCTAAAACAGGCATATGTTAAAGCACACCCAAGAGCAAAATATAAACCTGAAGAAAGTACGGAAAATGAGTAAGAGAGCTTTTTATATAATCAATATCCTGTTAATATGCATATTAACAGGATGTGTAGCAACAAATAACTCTTCCAATAAACAACCAGCCACATCTGTGCAATCGCAGACTATCATTCCAAAAGGAGAGCTGTTATGGCAGTATAAAACTAATGGGGAAATAGACTCCTCACCTGTTTACTATAATAATAAGATTTTTACTGCATCTAAAGATGGTGCTCTTTATTGTTTAAAAGCTAATAATGGAAGCAGTGATTGGAAATTCAAAACTAATTCTACTATATCAGATTCCTCTCCAATGATTTACGGTAATTATATATATATCGGCACAGAAAATGGCAAGCTCTATGCAATAGACATAAATTCCGGTGAGAGCGAGTGGTCTTATCAAACCAAAGCACCAATTCACTCCACTCCGGAAGTAAGAGACGGGCATGTATACTATGGTTCTCGTGACAGGCAGGTTTATTCCATCTCGATAACAACAGGTACACCTGACTGGATATCTGCCACAAATGGCCCTATAGATTCATCTCCTACAGTTGTCGGAAATGTCTTATATATAGGTTCATATGACGGATATTTATATGCCTTAGATGTAATAGACGGCAAACAGTTGTGGAAATATAAAACTGATGGAGCAATATTGGCAAAACCGATAGTTCTTAATAATATTGTTTATATCGGCTCAACAGACAAAAATTTATATGCAGTAGATGCTCAATTCGGAAATAAAATCTGGGCAACAAAGCTGGCAGGCATAATATCATCCAATGCAGAAATTCAAAATAATCAAGTTTTTATTGGTGATGGGCAAGGTTATGTTTATGCACTTAATATCAAAGATGGCTCAAAGATATGGGAACACAAAACAGATGGAGCTATTTTAGCTTCTCCCGTGTATGCTGACGGTAGAGTTTATGTTCCTTCAGGTGACTCAAATTTATATTCTTTAAAATCTTCAAATGGAGAAGAAATATGGAAATTTACCACAACAGGCTCTATTTTTTCTTCTCCTGTAATAAACGATGGGATTGTGTACTTTGGTTCTGGAGATGGATATATATATGCGCTCAAATAAAATAGCTATAATTATACCGGCAAGGTATGGTTCAACCAGATTACCCGGCAAACCTCTTATTAAAGTTAATGATAAGCCAATAATCCAATGGGTTTATGAAAAAGCTAGTATGTCTAAGCTTGCCAATGAAGTAATTGTAGCCACGGATGATGAGAATATTTATGAAGCAGTAAATGCATTTGGCGGCAAAGTTGAAATGACTTCATCCCATCATCAGAGCGGAAGTGACAGAATTGGCGAAATAATAAAAAACAATCCTGATATGGAAATAGTAGTTAACGTCCAAGGAGATGAGCCGTTAATTGATCCAAATAGCATAGATAGGGCTATAAACGGCCTACTTGATGATAATAAAGCTGATATAGCTACTTTAATCAGAGGAATTGATGAAAAAGACGAGATTTTAAATCCTAATATAGTAAAGGTTGTGCTGGATAACTCCAATTTTGCCCTATATTTTTCCAGATCACCTGTTCCTTACGAAAGAACCACAGGCCATGCCAAATATTATGCACATATAGGACTATATGCTTACAGAAGAGAAAGTCTTCTAAAAATGATAGAGTTACCACAATCTGACCTGGAAAAAGCTGAAAGCCTGGAGCAATTACGTGCACTACAAAATGGAATGAAGATAAAAGCTCTACAAGTTGACTATAAACCTATAGGAATTGATACAGAAGAAGATTTAATCAAGTTTAGGGAATATCTTGAAGAGAAAATTAAACATATATAATGAAATAACCATTTATTCATTTTGTAAAGTTAAATTTCTAAATATATGGGAATATATAATATAGATGGAATTTTAGATTTATATTCAGGGAAACGACTATTTTTACAAAGTATGCGCTATCGAGATATTGCAGGATTAAATTAAAATAAAAAGTAAAAGTTTTGAAAATGTTATTAACAAAATTATGTTAAAAAGGTTGGCAAAATTTAAAACAAATATTATCTTATAATTAAAAGATAAAAAATTTGAGGGGTCAAAATGAAAAAGAGAGCTATTGATGAAGCAAGAAAATATGAGAAATTCATTCTCGAAGAAAAGGTTCAATCCTACCAGATGATGGAAGGCGATAGCTTAAGAAGAAGACAGATTGTTGAAATTGTGAGAAAAGAGATTGAGTACAAAGATGTGGAAAAAATGATTAAAGAATCCCCATATCTTGTTGATACTTATTTAATTGAAGACACAAGACATATAAAAATTGGTATAGATAAGCTAATTAAATGCAGAAATTACGTAGGCGACAAGCGTCCATACTAAAACAATTAAAATATTTTTAATATTAGGCAATTTATGATATTGAGCATATTTAAATAACTAGTTAATAAAATAAGGAGTATGCTGTTATGATAACTAAATTGCCTAATATTTCATTTCAAGGGACATTAATAAATAAAACCACATCTCACGATCGTGAGGATGTAAGCAAGTTAGTAGGAAATAAAGGTTTAAGTAATATTGATAAAGCTATTGCAAGATACAAAATAGGTGTTGAAAAATTGTATCCAGAAGGTGATATAGTTGAATTACGACTAAATAAGTATCGAGATGCTAGTGATGATGTAGGTATAAATATAGTTCATCATGCAGAAAACGGAAAAGAATTTACAGCTGAATTATCTGCAAGATCTGCTTATATTGCGAGAGATGATTATTTTTGTACTTTTGACTATGAGATAGGTGGCGTTGAAAATGGCCAAGATTACTTTGAGGGAGTTTTATTAGCAACTGTTCCTGATGAATACCCTGTTAACAAGTTTGAGCATTTATTATTTAAAATGAGAAATATCAAAACTAAAAAATAAGACTGGTATTTTTATTATAGAAATCCCACTATCCTGAATATAGAGGATGATAATCTCCCCTAAAGAATATACTATTAACATTAGTAGTATTTTCAAGGGGGAGATTTATGCAGGTAATTGATATTTCTGGAGAGCTAAGAGTAGCAATTGATTCATTAGAAAAAATGCTTAATGGAGAAGAAGGAGAGAAACTCTTAGATACCATAAGGAAATATAAAGCATCAAAACAGTGTTTCGACACTCATTCATTTAAACAAATAAGAAAATAAGTACAAAACATAATGTAAATTTTTATAAAAAATAGTGTGCTTTTAAGCACACTATTTTTTAAATGTATTGGCTTAATCATCTAAATAATTTAAAATGATTGAATCTGTATGAATTATATGAGTGAGCTTTATGTCTAAAAGTAAGGGTGAGTTTAAGGTTAAGTTCAGAGGAGCCAGGGGAAGTTACCCTGTTTCTTCAAAGAGTACTTTAAAATACGGTGGAAATACAGCTTGTATTGAAATTAGAGTCAATGGACACCTGATTATAATTGATTCTGGTACAGGAATAATTAATCTTGGTGATGATTTAATTAAAGATTATATTGTTAGCGGCACGGATGAAACTAATAGAACGCCTATTAGTGCAGTGATGCTATATAGTCATACTCATACAGATCATATACAGGGTTTACCATTTTTTAAGCCGGTTTATAAACCTACTTCTAACATATATATGTTTGGTGCAAAGTGTATGGGATTTGATTTTGAAGAAACTCTTTCTCAATCAATGTATGCTCCATTCTCTCCAATTGACCTTGAAGAGTTACCGGCATATCTCCATATAAATAATTTTAAAGATACAGATGTAATAATATTGCATCCGGATAAAAAAGAGCCGGAAATTAAGAGAATTAATGAATGTGGCGACATTAAAAATATAGATGAATTAGTAACTATCAAATGTATGAGAAGCTACGCCCACCCAAGGGATGGCGTAATGGTTTTCAAAATTGGCTGGCGAGGCAAAAGTGTTGTTTGTGCAACTGATAAAGAAAGCTATGTCGGCGGGGATAGTAAGCTCATTTACTTTGCAAGAAATACAGACCTGTTAATTCATGATGCACAATATACGCACGAAGATTACACCTCAATAGTGGCTTCAAGGCAGGGCTTTGGCCATAGCACTCCTGAAATGGCTATTGAAACTGCAAGACTTGCTAATGCAAAGAAACTTGTATTATTCCATCATGATCCGACTTATGACGATGCAAAAATTGATGAGATTGAAAAAAATGCTAAAAAACAATTTAAAAATACGGTTGCTGCTTTTGAAAACCTTGAAATAGATTTAATTTAGCTACAAATATGAAAAAAAATCTTAAATATTTGCTGATTTTAATTCTCCTAGTATTTTTACAAGGGGGTAAATTTGTCATAGATGCTACCAAAAATGCAGTTATGCATAATGAAAAAGGCGTTAGATTAATGGCAGATGGCTATTATGCTGCAGCTGCTATGGAATTTAAACTGGCAATCGGGCTAAATCCCGATTCAGCTGCTAGTGCTACTTTTTATAACAATCTCGGGCTAACATATATGCATCTGCATAGATATGACTGGGCAGCTACAAGCTTTGAAAGGGCAGTGAATCTTAACCCAAACTTCCTTGAGTACTATAGAAATCTTGTAATAGCCTATAGAGCGCAAAATATTATTACTCAAAAAGTAGATAAACATATCCAGATCGTGAAGAAAAATAAGAATAATTCAAATTCCTGGCTACTATTAGGCTTAATGTATGTAGAGCTTAAATATGATTATGATGCGCGCTTATGCCTGAAAGAATTTAAAAAGTTAGAACCCGATTTACTTCTTACACAAGGGGTGGATGATATTATTAATAAATTGAAGTAAAGAATACTGTAGTAAGGACAGCGAAAAAATTATAAAGTATTTTGATTAAAAATACTTTATCGATTTTTTAGCCTGCTTCTTATAACTAATGATAATTTCATATAATCAGGAAAATTATTACAGTAATGCTTGAAATAATTTATTATAATGACACTACTAAAAAAGTAAAATCAGCTGAATTAGATGAAATTCAGGGATTATTGCAGGATGAAAAAAACACAGTCTGGATCGACTTTGAATATCCTGCTGGAGTCTGGCCTGATGAGAAGGAAACATATTTACTGGAGAAAGTTTTAAATATACATCCATTAAACATTGAAGATTGCGTACATGAAGAAATACAACCTAAAATCGAAGAATATAAGGATTACTTATTCTTAATTATCAATAAACTTAATTTTTCTGCTGATAATAAATTAAAAATTCAAGATATTAACCTGTTTTTAGGAAAAAATTTTATAGTTACATATAAAACTGAGAAAATAGATGCTGTAGATTCTATTAAATGTGCTTTTAAGTCTGAGGCAACCCATATTTTAGGAAAACCTGTCCTGCTTTTTCATTCTATTACCGATCATATAATTGATAGTTACCTTTCAATTATAGATAAATATGATATTAATATTGATCAATTAGAAGCAAAAACTTTTAAAACTCATGATTATACAAATATAATCCAGAGGCTCTCATTATTTAGAGAAGATCTTAACAATATTAGACGACCTTTAGTAACCCAAAAAGAAATTTTTTATAATCTTGCAAGAGGGTATTATGAACTGATCAGGACAGAAGATCAGATACTTTTTAGAGACATATATGACCACCTTGATAAAGATGTAGGAATGGTTGATAATCTCAGAGATTCTATTGCAGGCATATTTGATATTCAGTTTAGCCTTAGCTCGCAAAAACTAAATGAAATAATAAAATTTCTAACTTTAATATCTACAATTTTCATACCAGCTACGTTGATTTCAGGCATTTTTGGCATGAATTTTATGAAATTTACTTTATTTGAAACCAGTTATGGTTTTGCTGTAGCACTTGGATTAATGATTCTTATTGCTGTTAGTATGATTATATTTTTTAAACACAAAAAGTGGTTGTAGTTTAACCATTGTCATTCTAGGCACTTCGAATTATCCAAGTCCTCAATCATTCCGATAGCAACCTGTCATTCTGAACCCATTCGACTTCGCTCAGGGTAAACTCCGTGAAGAATCTCAATAAACGTAGCACTGTCATGCCTCACCTCGATGCGGCATCTAACTAACTACACTGCCATTCTCAAGAAAAATCTCAAAATCCCAGAATAAATCAGAATATAAAAAAGATCGGATGTAGGGCAAATCCGATCTTTAGCTGAAAAACAGACGGTTAAGTGAGAATGAATAAAGTACAGTATCATAAAACCAAAACATAAAAGCCACGCAAATCCCCCGCCTGTATACACAATACAGGCTATTTAAGATATATGAGAAATTTAATAGATGTTTTCAATAAAATATTTATATGTCCTGCCAAAAACGTTGGTAAATAATTGGTAATAATACAAGAATAGTTTGATTGTTCTCAGTATAATTTTATAAATTTAAATTATAAAAGCAATGGTATGCAAAACAGAAAATATGTAAGTTTTTAATCAAGTTGGCCAATATGGTAACGAGAAAAGTCTAAAAGAATATGTACAAAATCAAGGAAAAAATTATAAGCAAATATATCGTGGACAACTGAAAATATTTGAGGATTTGTAGATACCCCGTATGCTCTGCATCGGGGTTAATTCATTTCAGACAGTTTTAATAGCAGTATCTATTACCAGCATAGCCTTTATGGTTTATATTCTCTTTAAAATGGCAGATTTGCTAGAGACAAGTGTCAAAAGAGCTACTGGCTATGATCATACGTTTAATAAACTCTACCTGGTCATTTTCAATATCTATTATTTTAACTATATGGTTAATAAACTTGATGAGTTGGTATAGGAGCTGTGTGAATGAAGAAGTTAGTATTACTACCTCTATTCTGCTTATTAACAGGCTGCGCTGGTATGTTTTATCCTTACGATTGCAATTCTGCAGCCACAAAAGAGCTTTTGCTTAAAAATCTTATGGAAAATTATGGCATGGGAAATGCCATTTCAGCTGTTGAAGCTGATGGCGGTAAATTAGACATATGGGTACACAGTACCAGCTCGATTGGTTATGACGATACAACGCAACTCTATAGCTGTAGAGCCAAGATGATAATGGAATCTCTGAATACTCAAGGGTTGTACGTCAAAATGATTTTTCCAGTAGCGTACAATACACAAATTTCATCAGACAACCATATAGTAACTATAGAACGTATAGGACAACACCAAGTTTTAGAAGAGAAATATATAAAGAATAAGGGTGATAATCATATAAGTAACCTTGTACCTGTTATTTCAGAAAAACATTCTGCCCTGGATGAATCTGAATCTTTATCAATAGAATACAAAAATAACTGTGATAAAAATAGAAATACAAGAACAAACAGCGATGAAATGATATTAGATATATTAGAACTATATTTCAACAAAAACTTAAGTCAGGCAAAAATTGCAGCTAAATGTAAGGTGTCACAAAGGACAGTTTTCTCCATAATAAACTTATATCTACTATATCCTCTTTTTAAATCTGAAAAAGATTGATAACTGGGGTTCTTTGGGATTCACAAAATAGAAATTAAAGATGTAAAAAAACAACTTTACTTTATCTCTTTAAAGTCCTGAAATTCCGCATTATACCGTCTCAAATCCAAAACTACTTCAGCCCATGTACAGCTTATCCCTGTATTCAGCCAGCTTGTAATTTTAAGGTTCACCAATATAGTATAATGAAAGTTATTCTTTTATCTGCTTTTCAGCCCAGCTATAAACTTTTTCTGCTATTTTTACAGCTTCTTTATATTCTTCATCAGTTATTGGTTCCCAGTCTCCTGGATATCTTGTTTCAGAAGCATACTGGGTCATAGCAGGAGCTTCATTTTTAATATATTCTGGCAGATTAATTTTATTATTTATCAATAAATCTATTAAATAAGTAATATCATGACTTCTGTTAAATCTGATTTTATTTTTTACGAGAACGGCTTTCATAGATTTTTCAACACATTGTTGAAGATCAAAACATAAAAGCTCGATAGGTATATCTCTTAAATCCCTATAAGAAGAATCTTCACCCTTCAAAAGGTGTCCTTTAGCATTTCTGAGCCATACTTTAGGGTTAGAGAAATTATCCATAAATAACAATTCCTTCATCTAGAATAGATTTATAGATATAGTCAGCTATATCTTTATATTTTTCTAGTCTTTCAGGAGTTTCGATTATTATGTCTACATTAGTACTGGTTCCAACCAGCTTTTTGTGTATTTCTTGAGCAGTTTTTCTTCTATGTTCAACTCCTGATTTAATCACTAAAATATCATAATCACTATCATGTTTAGCTTCACCTCTAGCTTGAGAGCCAAACAAGATAATTTTATCAGGTATAATAACCTGAAGAATAGCGTTTATTATCTTATCTAATATTTTTTTGTCTGGCATGGTGATTATTACCTTTATTTATTATTTTTCTATTATATCTTATAAATCAAAAATATTTATAAAAAATGCCAAAACCACATTATATCATTAGATTTCCATTGCAGCTTGCTCATGTAGGTAACTATATTAGCTATACTTATTTCTATCTTTTATGTGTTCACCATGTCCTTTAAAGTTTGCTTTTTAACCTATTATAATATTTTTACAAACTAAAAGCTTTATCAATTATTTGCCCCAATTCGCTAAATGAAGGGTTTGCATATCGTCTGGTTACGTTAATATCGGCATGCCCTGCCAGTTCAGCTACAGTGACTATATCAACGCCAGCTCCAATTAATTCACGACAGTAAGTGTGGCGGAGTTGATGAGAATGAACGTTATATTTCTCAAGTATACGCTGGACTGAACGAACGGTGATACGCTTTTTATAGTTTGAAATAAATAACGCCTGTTCAAAATCATCCCGACTGTTCAGATACTTGGTTAAATGCAACCTCGCTTCAACTGGTAAAGGGACTTTACGAGCTATGTTACCCTTACCGTTTCTTATGGAAACCGATCCACTGCGTTCATTTATAGTAATGTCATCACGGTTTAATGCTGCTAATTCTGATACGCGAACCCCTGTGCATAAAAGCAAGTTAACTATTGCAACGTTGCGAAGGTTTTTAGACTGCTCTACTTCTCTTAGAATGCGGTTTCTTTCATTACGTTCAAGAGATTTAGGAGCTGTGTGGAAGGATTTGCGATGTTCAGGTTTACGTATGTGTTGAACCACCTCAGGTCTGTTCAAGAATTTAGCGAACAGTGATATTATAGCAAACTTATTTTCTATAGTAACAGCACTATTGTTCCTTAACTCAAGTGATTTGATATATTGTTGCACATCAATGCGGGTTATATTTTCAATACTACCTCCATTACTATTAAGCCAATTATTAAATTCATTCAAAATACGGCTGTATGCTTTCAGGGTTCCTTCACTTCTATTTTTATCCCGCTCACATTGTATAAAACTATCAATGACTTTCACGACACTTTTTTCTTGAGTTATCATTCAGCATCTCCTATGTTTTCAGTTTCTCTAAAATCAAATAGTTTCAAAAAAGGTTGCTTTTACGACGTTTTTTAGTAAAGTTTAAAATCGAATTTGAACTTTTCCATACAGACTTTTTGTATAATGAAAACCTAAAAATAAGCATTATCATTATAGAGGACCATTTAGATAATGCAACCCTTTTCATCGCAGCATTTTACATAATTTAAACGAAGTTTTCATTATATATCTACCTAAAATAATTTTAGTTGATTATCGATAGGGGGATAAAAAACATCAATTATTATAAAAGGATTAGGAGATATTTTATGGAATTTGACTCGTATAATTATTATTGCCTTAACCATTCTGAAGAATGTAAAAGAAAAGAGATTATGGCATGTTGAGTATCAATACCAAGTGATTTAGGGTCTAATGGTAAATCTTTATAAGAATTTTCTCTTTTAAGTCGTACATTTCAAGAGAAGTAATAAGTATGGAATTAAATTTACTCCTAGATGGTTTAATTATTGGCTTTTTAGCTGCTGCACCTGTTGGTCCTATAGGAATTTTATGTATCAATACTACTTTAAATAAAGGTAGAAGTTATGGATTAGCTGTAGGTTTAGGTTCTGCTTGTGCTGATATAATATTTGCTCTAATAGCAGGTTTTGGATTAACAATTATAATCGATTTCTTGACTAACTACTCAAGCTGGATTAAAATTACGGGTGGAATTTTTCTTATCTATTTAGGGGTAAGAATATTTATGTCAAAGCCTGTTTACAGGTCAAAGAGCCTTGGAAATAAGAGTTACTTAAGTATATTTATATTGGGTTTTATCCTGACGTTAATAAGTCCTATGTCAATAATTCTGTTTATATCTTTATATGCTCCAGTAAGTTTATCAGATATAAACAGAAGCCATTTATCTGTTTATACATTAGCAACGGGAGTTTTTATTGGAGCAATGTTGTGGTGGATAACTCTATCCAGCCTGACAAATTTATTAAGAGGTAGAATTAATACAGCAAAACTCAGTATAGTTAATAGAATTTCTGGAGTCATAATAGTGGGATTTGGAGGATATGAGATACTAAGTACTCTTAAAATCCTAATTAACCCGAATTGATAACTAAAATACATACCAATATTGAAGGCTTTTTATTCAAAATTCTTGGTTTTATCTTAGCTCAATTTAATTTTAAAGCATTTTGACAAGAATTAACTAGATTGCAAAAGCAATAATCAGCCAAAGAAAAATAGCTAAGCTGACCAAGCTTTATCAAACCACTAAAACGCTCTGAGAATCCCTGTGCCTACAGTTCAATTCTGTGTCTCGTCCTTTCTTATTGGCAAGAGTTTTGACGATCTCTAATTTTATTATTTACAAGTAGACTCTTTATATTATAGAAAAACTAGAATTATCCAGTGATGCATTCCTGACAGATTCAGATATTAACAGTATTATTAATTACATAAGCGGTTATGATAATAATCATCCTGAAATAACTATCACAAATGTCAGTGATATTAAAGCTAATCAGGATTTAATGACATACATTTCAGGTCAGTGGAATGCTCAAGCTTAAATATTTAAGTCTATTTAGGCTAAAAAGGTAACTTATATATAGAAATGTAAACCATTATTTTGTTTTTTCAAAAATGAAAATTTATAAACAGGAAAAGCGGGTATATAATAAACATGTCAATTAGTGCTTCATATTTTAATTTTAATCCAAATATTTTTTCAAAATAGAGTTGTATAGTCCAGAGCATTGAGTTTGTAGGGTGAAATAGGAATTTACGGCATGGCTATAATTAACGGCAGCCCGACTGAATATGATTTATTTGGCACTCCTGATAATGATACGATATATGGTCTTGATCATGATGAATATATAAATGGTAATGAGGGCGATGATGTAATTTATGCTGCTGGTGGTGATGATACTATAAATACAGGGGGGATTAATGATCAGGTCAACTCCGGCATAGATACTTTATATGGTGGAATTGGCAATGATGAGTATTTTGTGTGGAATACACAGGCTGTTGTAATTGAAAATGCCAATGAAGGCGTAGATACAATAGAATTCAGGACTAATGATCCTACACATAATAATTACACTTACGTATTACCTGATAATGTGGAAAAACTAAAACTGAGTTCCAGCATTGCCATAAATTTAAATGGAACTGGAAATGCTCTAAATAACACCATATATGGTGATTTTTATAACAATATTCTCCGGGGTGAAGATGGAAACGACGGTTTATACGGCTATGACGGAGATGACACTTTATATGGAGGCTCCGGTAATGATGGGATGAATGGTGGAAATGGTAATGATGTTTACTATGTAGATTCCAGCTCTGACTATATATCTGAAATAGATAATTATGGAAACATAACTACAGGAATAGATATTGTATATTCTACAGCTTCAACATATTCGCTAAGTTCAAATATTGAATATTTAATTCTGATTGGATCTGAAAACATTAATGCAAATGGTAATAGCCAAAGTAACTCTATTACCGGAAATACAGGAAATAATACAATACAGTCATTGGCTGGAGATGATACCATTGATGCTGGTGAGGGTAATGACACACTATATGGATATACAGGCAATGACACATATATATTTAATACAGGAGATGGGCAAGATGTCATTTCTGATGAAAGTGGGACAGATACAGTAAGCTTTGGTGCTGGGATATTAAGCACTGATGTTTCCTTTGTTATGTCAGGTTATAATCTTAAAGCAGAGTTTGCCAATTCAATAGACTCAATAACTTTTACTTCCTGGTTTTCTAGCCCTGTATATAAAATTGAGAATTTTCAGTTTTCAAATGGAACTATAATAACTGTTAATGATATTGATAGTGTGCTTCTTAACGGTACAACCAGCAATGATACATTAATTGGAACTGATGCAAACAACAATTTCTATGGGAATACCGGTGCTGACTCTATGGTAGGCGGCGCAGGCAACGATAGTTATTTTGTTGATAACACCGGTGATATTGTAGTAGAAAATAGCAATGAAGGCATAGATATAATCTTTACTACAGTTGATTATACCCTTCCTGAAAATGTAGAAAATATCACTCTTGTAAGCACTTATAGGACTATAACAGGCAATGCCTTAGATAATACTATTACTGCCTCTTCAGGAGGATGTACTTTATCAGGCGGAGCTGGTAATGATACTTATGTAATTAACGCTACAAGTAATTCTTTTTCTTCAATCCGTACCTTATCTGAAACTTCAGGCACTGACATAATAAGATTTGGTGAAACTCTTATTAGAGAAAATATACTGTTTACCAAGTCTAATAATGACCTTATTATAACATTCACAGATAGAGATTATGATAGAATAAATATTCAAAATTGGTTTGTTAATGAATCATATAAAATAGAACAGTTTGAATTTTCTGACGGATCAACACTTACAAACAGTGAAATATCTATTCGTCAGCCACAAACAGGTACAGAGGGCAATGATAGCATTACAGGTACCGATTATATTGATTATATAATAGGGCTAGCAGGTGATGATGTCATTAATGGTGGCCTTGGTGTTGATACCATGGTTGGTGGTACAGGTAATGATTCTTATTATATTGACAATACCAGTGATGTTATAACAGAAAATTGGGATGAAGGCACTGATACAGTATACTTCAATGTAACTTATACCACACATATCTCTTATATGGAGAATTATATTCTTTTAGACTCCGGTGGAGATATAAATCTGTATGGAAATGGTTATGGTAATATATTACAGGGAAATAATTACAATAACTATATTATGGCTGATTGGGGCAATGATACCGTTTATGGAAATGGAGGCAATGACTCAATAAAAGGCGGTTATTCAGATGACTATATAGAGGGTGGGGCAGGTAATGATACTTTACTCGGCGAAGCAGATAACGATACTTTAATTGGTGGAGCTGGCACAGATTCTCTAGTCGGCGGAACTGGTAATGATGTTTATTACATTGATGCTGATGATGTAATAGTTGAAAACGTTAATGAAGGCATTGATACGGTTAATTCTGAAATTAATTACACATTAGGAGATAACCTGGAAAATTTAATATTAACAGGGCCATCAGCTGCAAATGCTTCCGGTAATGCTCTGGATAACATTATTACAGGAAATAATATTAATAATGTTTTAAATGGCGGAGCTGGTAATGATACTCTAATTGGTGGTATTGGTAACGATACAATGATAGGTGGACTTGGTAATGACACCTATTATGTTGATTCTGCATATGACAGTGTTATAGAGAATGCAAATGAAGGCATAGATACTGTTTATTCTGAAGTTGATTACAACTTATCTATTAATATAGAAAATCTGACATTAACAGGAGTATCAGCTGCAAATGCTTCCGGTAATGCTTTAGATAACATTATTACAGGAAATGATATTAGTAATATCTTGAATGGGGGAGCAGGTAATGACACATTAAATGGTGGATCTGGTGCCGATACTTTAAATGGCGGTACTGGCAATGATTCTTTAATAGGTGGAGTAGGAAACGACACTTATTATATTGATGCTAATGGAGATACAGTAGTTGAAAACCTGAATGAAGGGGCTGATACAGTATATTCAAGCATTAATTATACATTATCAGATAATTTTGAAAACCTTATATTAACAGGTTCAATAACAAATGGTACAGGTAATGGCTTAAATAATTCTATAACAGGAAATTCAGCTAATAATATCTTAGATGGTAAGGCTGGTACTGATACTTTGATTGGTGGTGCTGGTAATGATACTTATTATGTAGATAATGCCGGAGATGTAGTAACAGAAAATACAAATGAAGGAACTGATACAGTTCAAGCAAGAAGTTCATATACTCTTTCTGCTAATATTGAGAATTTAACTTTACTTGGTAGTCAAACTCAAAGTTTAACCTTACAAAGTGGAACAGAAGTAATAGTCTATGGTGATCCACTTGAGTGGGGAAATTATCTTGATTACTATCAAGGTGATAACACCAGAGAATTTTCCAGTGATTGTGGAATAGTTTCCAGTGAAAACGTATTAATTCAAACAGGTTTTTTAGACTTAAAACTCAATTATCAACCTGGATCAGGGAAAATTGACAATTTGGAATCCGAACTTGTTGATTATGCAGTAGAAAATTCATTATGTATTACATCAAACCCAGATCCATACTACAATGGCGGCATGTACAATACTGATATAGAAATCTTACTGGAAGGACAAGGAGCTAGCGCAAGTATTTATGATGTTAGTCTTGATACATTAGCTCAATATGTAAAAGACAATAAAGGCATTATTGCAGCGGTTGATGCTGATATTTTATGGGGATTATCTGATACTTTTGATGCCCTTGATCATGCAATTACTGTTACAGGAGTAGCTTATAATACTACTAATCCTTCCAGTATTGAAGGATTTTATATCTGTGATAGTGGAAGCTGGCCTTTATACAATGGCGCCCCAAATGATGTTGCAAGATTTGTATCTTATGACTTAATGAATACAGCTTTTTATTATGGTGATAATGTAGGAAATATAATTGTTATTGACGATCCCCTAAAACAGTATTTTGACAACATAAACGGAACTGGTAACGCCCTTAATAACATAATTACAGGAAATTATGGAGATAATATCCTCAATGGCGGAGCAGGCGCTGATACTATGTATGGTAAATACGGAGATGATACTTATTATGTCGACAATGTTGGGGATGTAGTAATTGAAAATATTGATGAAGGAATAGATACGGTTAATTCTGAAATTGATTATGCGTTATCCATAAATATAGAAAATTTAACCTTAACAGGACTATTAGCTGTAAATGCATCTGGTAATGCTTTGGATAATACCATTACAGGAAATAATATTGCTAATATTTTGAATGGGGGAGCAGGTAATGATGTTTTACATGGTTATGACGGGGATGATATTCTTGATGGTGGGGTAGGAGTAGATGCTTTATATGGTGGTAATGGTAATGATATTTATTACGTTAATGGTACTGTTCTTTATGATTTTGCCTCGGAATATAATAGTACTGGTATAGATTTAGTTTATTCATCAGCTCAAGAATGGTATTTAGGGCAAAATTTTGAAAACTTAACATTAATAGGCTCTGCAAATATTAATGGCGCTGGAAATGAGCTAGATAATATAATTACAGGAAATACAGGTGATAATGTTCTAAGTGGTCTTGCTGGAGATGATACTATCACGGATATTAATAGTGGAGCTGATCATATAGACGGAGGAGTAGGAAATGACAGGATCACTGACCATAATGGTAGTGATACTATTTATGGAGGAGATGGTAATGATACCATTTATAATCTCTATGGTTATGATTATATAGAAGGTGGAGCTGGAGATGATTTCATCACAAGCAGAAATGGAAGTTGTGATGCAAATAATCCTATTTTAGGAGGAGAAGGTAATGACTTTATTCAAACTCAATATGAAAATAGAACTTTTGTTGGTGGTGCTGGTAACGATACCTTAGTCGGATATTATAGCGGAAATAACACATTTATCTTTAACCAAGGTGATGGACAGGATTTCATTCAAGATGAAAATGGTACGGATGTTATTAGGTTTGGCGCAGGTATTACAAAAGATGATATGGTATTTACACAGTCAGGAAAGCATCTTGTTATTTCGTTTAAAAATTCATCTGATCAAATAACCGTAGGTTATCAATAT
>AMFJ01000356.1_pt1 | contig 19368 bp, 13 predicted proteins | sample 427208 | NCBI WGS metagenome assembly AMFJ01 (sample SAMN02954298, study PRJNA114691) | groundwater metagenome | biome: aquatic; feature: subsurface aquifer; material: sediment; isolation source: subsurface aquifer sediment | place: USA: Rifle, CO | collected 2008-08 | reverse complement strand
CATTGCGATATGGTGGAATACTTGTATTCGCTTCAAGCAGGGTCTTTGATTCAAGCTGACAGAGCAGAAAGTATGGAATTATTAACGGTTCATTCTGATATGGTAACTCCAGACACTCCAGTCGCGGTAGCTCATCATGCGTATACCTTGGGATTTGCTGGAAGGGGGATAGTTCATCCTATTGCCTGACGCAGTTCAAGTCATTTCCTGATGTTCGTAGTATCCGATAGCCTCACAGAATCCCTTGCACTGCCAGACTGAGAAGAAAAAGAAAGGAAAGCAATGGTGGCAAGAATCGCAAGTATTACTATGACTACTATGAGCTCCACTAGAGTGAAGGCACTATTGTTTTTTGATTTAAACATGATAATGATTTACAAAATATAAATGTTTTAATCTGGAATTAATGATGACCTCATCCTCCTCATCCTCCTCATCCTCCTCATCATCCTCATTTTCCTCCTCCTCAACCGCCTCATTTTCACATTTTTTTAACTATATCTAAGGCGGCATTCAATACCATATTTACCAGATCTCAGAATGTTATCCTATATATGACAAAAAATACTCAAAAAAGCGTAATATTAGGAACATTTTTAAGTATAATCTTATAAATCGCAGATTGAGTTGAGAATTCCGTCCAAAATGCCAGTTTTTTAATAAAGATGAAAGCATTATCCAGAGTATATATATATGTTTTCTCTAAAAATCATATTATTATAGCAACATAAAAAGTTGTGAGCAAGATTGAAAGTAAAAGTATCTGCACATATTTTGCGAATTTATTTTTTGGCTCATGGATATGCAAGCTTCAGTTGATTGGAATAAGAATAGACAATATAAAGATTAAATATATTGATGATCAAACTACATATTTTGCAATATCGTGACTTACAAATGATGGTATGCTGAGATTCGGATTGAGGAGAAGATATTGGAATACTATAAATATTGCAATACCCAAGACAAGTCAGAATAATACTTCGTATATCTTCGTTATTCAGAGCGCACAGAAAATAAAAAATATCAATAAGATGATGGCCAAAAAATACACATCTATTGACGGAATATGTAGTATGCTTGATATTTGAAGTATTACATTTTGCATTTTTTGTATTCGCTCTTTAATCGTTAAGAAAAAGTTGATATTATTTTATACATTTGCACAAAATTGCAACATCATTATTTATTTGCTATAACAGTTATGATGTATTCTTTTCACCCTATATTTAAGATCTGTTTTCATTCCCTGAGATCATTTAATTCGCTGTAATTTACATTAGCACTAATTCCTTCATTGATGCTTGATTTCAGATAGTTTGATTGCAATGCTTGATTATTCCCTATGAATGCGACTAAGATGATGAATATTCAAATTATTCATACCAAGCTAGTGCTGCTGTCTTCCTTATATATATTTGAATTTTTCTTATTTTTCATGCTTTAATTTAGTTTTTATTATAGATTAAAACATTTATTCAGTATTTTGTCAAATTAATGAATAGATAATTTTTTTAAAATTTGAAAAAATATTTTTTTTTTATATATTAACTACCACTTTATAAAAATTATATTATATGGATTTTTTACTTTCAGCTTCAATATTGCGTTGGGAAATTCTTTTTCTTATCCTCAATATCTGATATATCTTCTTTCATTTCTTCTTTGAGATTTTTTCATTGTTTTCAAGAGTTAAGAACATCATTAAGCCAAAAAGAAAAAACCTTAATGACGATGAGATTAAGGCTGCAATTCTTGAACAAACAGAATGAATAGAATCAATTCCTGAAATAGCTAAAGAAGAAATTATTCCTGAAATAGCATCTGCGGTTTCAGATGTCGAAAAAACATTGGAACCTGTTCAGGAATTAGCAGTGGAGTCTTTAAAAGAGCCAGAATTATCAAAGGATCAAAAAGATGAGATATCAGAAATTACAAAATTGGCAAAAAATAAAATTTGAAGATGAGAATATTCAGACGCAAAAGCTAAAATCATTGAAGGATTGAGCATTGATAAATTCAATAAGAATCTTAATCTTCTGTTGGCATCTTTATATGAAATAGATAAGGATTATAAAAAAGCCGAGTTCATCTACAAGGATCTTATTGTCTTAAATGATCACGATGCTGAGATTTATCTGAAATTATGATTCATATTGTCAATTCAATCAAAATATGAAGTTGCATTTGAAATATATAAAAAGCTTCATTCTATAGATAAGAACAATATAGAGGCGATTGAAATGTTATCCAATCTCGCGCATCACCTTGGTAATTTTGAAGATTCACGCCTTTATTCGAAATTATTTTTAAAAAAGAATCCACGAAGCATAGATATACTTTATCTTCAGTCACTTAATCTTATAAATCTTGAAGAAAGGAAAGATGCTCTTGAAACACTGCTAAAAATCAAACATATTGAGCCTTATAATGTTAAGGTAAATGAACTCATAGAAAAGCTCAAACTAGAAATTGAACTTGAAACAAATTTTAGCAGTCAGTAACAATTTCCATCATGGCAATAAAAATCCCACCAAGTTCAGTTGATGCTGAGCGTTGAGTTATCGGCTCAATTCTTATAGATAAAGATTGAATTACTCAAATATCTTCTTTAATTGAACCTGCTGATTTTTATGAACCTAATCACGGGTTCATTTTTAAGGCCATGCTTGATCTTTATCTTAAGAATAAGCCCATTGATCTCCTTACTGTACGAGAAGTCTTGGATGATAAATGACAACTTGATACAATATGATGAAATCTATATCTGATAGAGCTGACAAATTCAGTTTTTTCAAGTGCAAATATTTATCAGTATGCTCAAATCATCAAGAACAAGAGCGTGCTTAGAAAATTAATTAAAGCATGAAATGAAATCATGCAAGCTTGATACGATGAAGAGTCAGAACTTAATAAGAATCTTGAAAAAGCAGAGCAAGCCCTTTTTTGAGTAACACAAACTTTCATCCAAAATAAATTAGTCCACATCAAAGATATACTCAATTTACGTTATGATGAATTCTCAGAGATTCACGCTGACCCAGAAGCAGCTGAGGCATCGCACATAAAGACATGATTCAAGTGAATGGATAGCAAGATCTGATGATTGAGAAGATGAGATATGATAATCCTCGCAGCTCGTCCATCCATGTGAAAAACTGCTTTTGCCCTGAATATTGCACAGAATATATGAGTTCAATGAAGAAATGTAGCCATATTTTCTCTTGAAATGAGCAAGGAACAATTAACTGATCGTATGATATGCTCTTCAATGTGAGTCGATAGCTGGAAGTTACAAAAATGACTGCTTGAAGATGAAGAATTCATGAAGATGTGAGATGCTCTAGAGAAACTATCAAAAGCACAGATATTCATAGATGATTCTGCAGGATGAGGATTGCTTGAAATCAAATCAAAGGCACGCCGTCTAAAGATGGAATCAGGACTTGATCTTGTGGTTATCGATTATTTGCAGCTTATGTCATGATGAAATCCTATGAATCGTGTTCAGGAAGTATCAGAGATAAGCCGTTGAATCAAATGAATGGCCCGTGAACTTAATGTTCCTGTAATAGCGCTGTCTCAGTTATCCCGTAATGTCGAATCACGTACAAGCAAAGAACCGATCCTATCTGACCTTCGTGAATCATGAGGAATCGAGCAAGATGCGGATATTGTAATGATGCTGTATCGTGAAGATTATTATGATGAATTTTCTGAAAACAAATGACTTACCAATGTTTTTGTGCGTAAAAATCGTAATTGACCTGTTTGACAAGTAGATCTAAGATTCGAGAAAAAATTCATGCGCTTCTACGATGTGGAAAAATGAGAAAACATTTCAGATATTTTCAGCTAGATTAATATTAATAAATCTCCTCAATTGAGGAGATTTATTAATATATTAAGGACATGGTTCATCTTGCGCTTGTTTTTTACAAGACTCATTTGCTGGCTTAATCGTATCTTCCAGCTTCTTATTCGTATCAATAAGATTTTGATGTAATTGTATAAGATTTGCCACGGTCTTTTCCTGTGTCTTATTTTGAACAGATAGTAGTATTTCAAGATTTTTATATTGTGTTTGTATATCACTGGTGATTGCATCAAATTGCTCATAGTATCTCCTTTCATATTTGACATCATTTACTTCTCAAACTTGTTTATTGACATCTATGAATGCCTGAGTAACAACTCATTTCAATCTGCTTATTCAATCGCTTATGCCTTTAAATATACATTCATTCAGAACATTTACACTATTATTCATACAATCCAGATTTTTCAGTATGGCACTCGCTTGGGTTGCACTTAATCATTGTCTTGATAATTCCTTAGCAAGCAGCTCCCTCTCTCTTTTTTCATAATCCTTTCACCCTCATCAAGTAACCCCGCTAAGTAGTTTTATTGATTCTTGCCAATCTTTAATTCAATCTTTAATTTTTCAAAATCAGAATTCTCAATTGAATATCTTTGTAATTTTTTTTCATAGTTCACTCATTGAGGTGTCTTCTGCAACACATGATTTCAGCACATCAATGCTATATCAATTTATAATGTCGGTATAGAAAGGGTTATTTTCATCGTCACTTTCACATCATGAAATGCTGCCGACTACATTACATCTGAACAAGGCTGTTCATTTATTATTGATTTTTCTGAATCATCATAATATGGTACTTAGGGTTGCCGTATCGACATTATATGTTTTCGCAGCATTTATAAGTTTGGTTGATTTAGGCGCAAGATCTAGAGCACATTTTGAACCGACAGCCTTTTGTGTTACATTTATATAGTCAGTTTGTTTTTCTATAAGATCGTGATCTCTGTAGAACTGTTGCGGAATCTTTCACCAGAATAAAGGGGCAAGGTTGAATTCCCAAGAAGACAGGAATCAATCATGCGTAAGAATCTGATTTACATCTCAGGTCATCTCTTGAATGGCTTTGTCTCAATTTCCTAGAAAATTATCAAACGATCAAGTTCAGGATTCTCAGCAACTTGAACTTGAAGCCTCCTTTTGAATTTCTGATAATACGGTTGTAATATTAGTGATATATTCTTTAACTCATTCAGATGGCCCGTCTTTTAAGCTACAAGAACCAGCAGCAGCGTTTGCTTCTGAAGATAGTATAAATAAGGATGTCAATAGCAGTAATATTTTTTTCATGTTATTTTTTGTTCATCTTAACTACTGTGGTGGATATCTGTTCGATATTTGCTTTAAAAGTATTTGAAAAACCGATAAGTTCCGCAACATCATCATTTATGGATGAATTATAGCTCTGTCATATCTTTGTAACCAAAATATTCGTATTGGAAATATAAGGCTGATAAATAGTCTTATAATCAATATGTTTTCATAAGCATGTTATAGAGTTCTGTCATTCGCAATTTCCCATAATTTTCTTTTCATAATCCGGATTGAATGCATTTTGAGATTTATAATCCATTCAATTATGTTTGAAAGTGCTCTCCAGTATGCTTTCATCTAAAAATTCATTTGATTCTTTTCAGCTTTTCGGTTCCAGATTAAGTATAGGAGGGGGCAGATGAGTTACTACCATTCACAGATAAACCATAGAAGGAAGATTGAGCTTCCTCAATATGCTCAGTGAAAAGAAATTCTTTGTCATATCTGATTGAATAAGGCTTTTTCCGGCAATCGTATTAATAATTTTAAGATTCTTATCGAGTATTCATTCTATTGATTCCGATTTTCAACCTCATAAAAGCTTCTGTGTATAAACTTCCATGCTGATTTCAATACAGAAAACTCAGCTGCAAGGGAAAGTGTCAAACATAGAGCCTCAAGCTCATGAACTTCATGCTCATAGCGAATTTCAGCTTCATGTTGCTCAGCTTCAGAAATTGTTGTGATTTTTTACAGAGGTTTCACCATTTGAATTTCACTTTCATCCTGCAACGCTCGTATTGCTCTCTCCGCTATTGAGTTGATTCACTATATCTTTCATCAATTGTTCATCTAGAAGTCATAAATCTGATCAAGTATTGCATAAATTTGATTTTGACTTGTTTTCATTTAATTTTTGAACAGGATTAATAGGATTAATTATTCAAGAGTTTGTTGCATTGTTTCAATTTGTGGAATTAGTATTTTGGCCTCAATTGGAATTTATGATTCATAAGCTATTATCCAATGGTTTTTTATCATCAAAAATAGATCAGACATTATTCATGCTTCAGTTCAATATGTCTCCAAATTCCAATGAAGTGCCATTTTCCACTCATTCATATTTAGTTTCTTTTGAGAAGATCACATTATGTATCTTTGTGAGATCATCCATAATGTCATATCATGAATTATTCACATCTCAATCATTATATAATCCTGAAACTGCGATTCTCGACATCGATGTCTCCTTTTTCATCATTTCTCACTCTTTGCTTTTGTACCAAATTATAGTATATTTTCTTATCTGTTCTAGTTCTTCAAGGGTTTTTGCTTCTTCTCCGGACTGGAATTTTTCATCCAGATGCGATAAGAGCACTCCAATATTGAACTCTTCTGTAATCTTGTCCAATTCTTTTTTTGTAAAATCTTTATTAATATCGATTATATTGCCCTTTTTATAGTTCATTTCTAAAACAATATAATCATTGATTTTTTTTGCACTTCATTCTAACTCATTTTCGATGAATTTCATTTGGGTCGATGAAGATCATTTATCTATCGTTTTGAAAAAATCAAGTCAAGCATCATCTCATATAAACGCATAAACACTCATACTTTGCAGTACAAGTGAGATTATGCTCAGATTGGAGGCTATTTTTAATATTTTCTTATTCATTTTCTATTTGAATATTAACTTTTTCTTTTCAGCGCTTATTGATATTGTACCATGAATTTTCTTATTTATCAAGAGATTTGCAATTTCATCTTCAATTTTTTCTTGTATATATCTTCTGACTGGCCTAGCTCAATATTCAGGGTTATAAGTTTCTGCATTTATGATATCCAAAGCCTTCTTGTCATATTCCATTTTGATTCAAACTTCTTCCAATCTTTTTTTAAGCCCCATAAGCTGCAATTCGATTATTTTCCTTAGGACTTTTTTATCAAGAGGATTGAATACTATTGTTTTATCAATCCTATTTAAAAATTCAGGAGGGAAGTATTCTTCAAGATTTGAAATTACTTTTTCCTTTATTTTTGCATAATCTTCAATAATTTTAGCCTCTTTTCATTCTGTAAGATTAAATCATATTTGAGATGCTTTTGAATTGAATTCCTCTCATCAGATGTTTGATGTCATGATGATTATGGTGTTTTTAAAATTTATCTTTCTTCATTTTGCATCCGTAAGATTACCTTCCTCAAGTATTTGAAGGAGAATATTAAAAACCTCAAAATTTCATTTCTCCAGTTCATCAAAAAGCACTACGCTATAAGGTTTTCTTCTAACCTTTTCTGTCAGCATTCATCCTTCCTCGTATCCTACATAACCAGGCGCTGATCCTATAAGTTTTGAAACAGATGCCTTTTCTGCATATTCAGACATATCTACTTTTATAAGAGCTTTAGAATCTCAGAAGAATTCCTTTGCCAGAACCTTAACAAGCTCTGTCTTACCGACTCAAGTTGGACCAAGAAGCAAGAAGCTTCAGATTGGCCTATTCTTATCAGCGATTCAAGTTCTGCTTCTTCTTATAGAACTAACAATAGCTTTGATGGCTTCATCTTGTCAGATAATATTGGATTTGATATCAGATTCCAGTTTCTTAAGCTTATCCAGATCCTCAATTGTCAGGTTCTGAAGCGGGATTCATGTTATCTGATTTACAATTTTTTGGATGTCATCTTTTTTGATCTTAAGACGTTTTGATTTTGGAATATTTGTCTTAATTTTTTTGTCACGTATTTTCTTTTCCAATTCTTTTTGTTTTTCTTTTGCTAGCATTGCCTTATGGTACTGTTGGCTCATTACATAGTCATCGATATTCTTTTGGATTTTCTCGATTTCAAGCTTAAGCTCCATTATCCCTTCCTCATCATAATTATACTTCATGCTCTTTGAAGAACATGCTTCATCAATAAGATCAATCGCCTTGTCCGGAAGAAATCTATCTGTCATGAATCTCACGGAATAATCAACCGCAGCAGCAATCGCATCATCCTCTATTATAAGATTATGATATTCTTCAAATGATTCTTTTAATCATCATAAGATTTCTTTTGCGACTTCAGGAATCGGTTCTTCAACTTCTATCTTTTGAAACCTGCGCTCAAGGGCGCTATCTTTTTCTATATGCTTTTGATATTCATTAAGGGTAGTTGCTCAGATAACACAAATCTTACCTCTTCACATTGCAGGCTTAAGGATATTTGCCGCATCCAGGCTTCATTCTCCTCCTCATGCTCAGATTATCGTATGAATCTCATCTATGAATAATATTACTTCATTCTCTAATTTGGAAGCCTCATCTATAATCTGTTTTATCCTAGATTCAAATTCTCATCTGTATTTTGTTCATGCGACCATTCCGCCTAAATCAAGTGAAATGATTCTTTTATTCTGCATTGCAAGCGGAACAGTTCATTCTGAAATTCTTTTTGCCAATCATTCTATGACAGCTGTCTTACCGACTCATGGCTCTCACACAAGACAAGGATTGTTTTTGGTCTTCCTATTGATCACTGAAATCAGCCTCTCTATTTCCTTTTCTCTTCATATGATCTTATCTATTTTTCAATCATGAGCTTCTTTTGTCAGGTCCAGTCAGAAAAAATCAAGAGCAGGTGTTTGAGAGTCTTTTTTCTTGTCGCCTTCCTGTTTTTTATTTGCAAAAAAAGGATTGTTTTCCATTTCGTCCTGGCCCATATGCCCCAATCATTCTTCAAGCGCCTTTATGATATTGTCAATCGGATCAAATGTGCCATCTCATTTCGGCAGGGAATTCTCTATATTAGTGAGTGATGTTTCTATATCTTTCGGATTAACTCATATGAATCCAAGAAAGTTCATAAACCAAGGAACTCACGACTTAACAAGAGCAAGAACAAAGTCCTCGATGCTAGCCTGTTTTTTCTTAAAGGTCGCAGCTATTTTGATTGAATCCACAATGACATCTTTAAGCTTTTTTGACATTCAGATATAATCTCATTTTCTTTCGTCATCAAATATTTTGAATTGTTTTTGTACCAGTACCTCAAGCACTATCTTTTCATTGATTCAGAATCAAGAGAAAACCTCATGCACATTTCATTTCTGGGTTTTTATTATTTCAATGAAGACATCTTCGCTTAAAACCTCTTTATATCAATTGTTTTTTACTCTGTTTTCTGCTTCAATTAAGGATTGTCTATATATTTCTGTAAAATTCTCAAGCATTTTTATTTATTTAATATTTAAATACTTGATTATTATACTATAAGTGTGCCTTATTTCCAAATGAAGATTAGGCTTTTTCCTCTAATTCCTTTTGACAATCTTGATATATATCGGATACATATATTTTTAATAAAATTTCAGGAAGATTTTAATTAAGTTAAAAACTCAAATAAAAACTTTCCAAATTTCATATTATTATTATATTAGACAAGTTATTTTATAATTTGTAAAGCATGCGTTTCAATAATCCGATTTATGAAAATGAGGAACTAGCCTATGAAGATGTTTTTCTTTTCCAGAATTATTTTGAATGAACATCCAGATTTTGATGAATCGACATCAAGCCCTTATTTTCCTTTTGAACAAGCATACCCGTAATCAGCGCAAACATGAATGCCGTGACTGGGAAAAGAATGTGCGAAGCATTGGCTCGATTGGGCGGATTGTGAATATTGCCTCAAGATATGGATATTGAAACAATGACTCGAATAGTTTCAGAAATAAAATCAGCTTCAATTAAATTCGATACTCCGATTACAGTTAAGGCTCATCATACAATAAGAGATGCTTTATGAATAATCTACAAGAGGTCTCATAATGCCGTAATAATGATTGATGATGATAATCGTCCGATTTGAATATTCACTTTAAAGGACTTTGCTGATTTGGATCAATATACTCAGCTTTGAAGCCTTAAAAAATCATTTCTTTTGACTTGAACTGAAGATATCACTGATGAAGAGGCATTTAATCTGATGGAAGAGAAATGAATCTCAAGCTTACCGATAGTTTGTGAAAACTGAATCCTTCTTGGCATACTAACAAAGAAGCAAACAGTAAGAAATAGTATTTACAAGCCAACATTAGATAAAGATTGAAAGCTTGACCTTGGGGTTGCTCTTTGAATCAATCAATTTATGGATAAGGCCAGGGCACTTATAAATTTATGAGTATCTATTTTTGTGCTAGATACGGCACACTGATATCAAAAGAAGATGTTAGACGCAATAAAGCAGTTCAGGTCTGAATTCTGATCTGAGCCTATCCTTATAGCTTGAAATGTTATAACAGAAGAATGAACGCGAACATTAATTGAGGCTGGGGCTAATTGAGTTAAAGTTTGAGTTTGACCATGAGCGATGTGTACCACAAGAATGAAAACTGGAGTTTGAAGGCCACAATTCACTGCTGTCAGAAAATGTTCTTTGGAAGCTAAAAGATTAGGATGATTTATCTGGGCTGATTGATGAATAAAAGAGCCAAGAGATCTTGTTTTAGCTCTTGCCGCTTGAGCGAACCATGTCATGATATGAACAGTTTTCACCTGAACCTATGAGTCGACATGAGATATAAAATTCGATGAATCATGAAAAATGTACAAGGCTAATTATTGAATGGCATCAAGAAAAGCTGTAACCTTGAGGAACTCAGGATTATCAAATTTTGAACTTGCAAGGAAAGCTTTGTTCAAAGAATGAATAAGCACATCGAAGATATTCATTAAAGAGGGAAGAGAATGAGTAGGGGACATAGTCGACGAATTTATGACTTGACTCAGGAGCTCAATGACATACATCTGATGAACTGATCTGGAAAAATTCAATGAAAAATCAATAATCTGAATACAGACGAATGCTTGATTTTTTGAATGAACTCCGCATTGAAAGGTCAGGTAGATAACATCTTGTTTTTATTTAAATCATAAATCACAGTAGAATTGGCAATTATAGAATTTTTTTAAAAAATATGATAAATAAGCCACTCCATTCCGAGTTGTGTTGAGTCTGGGATAATTCCTGCCCGAATATCATAAAATGTGCTCAGAAAAATAAAATAAAGCTACAAACTATTTTGGGGCTTAAAAATGAATATTGAGATAAAAAATTAGCAATTATCGCAATTGAACTGATCCATGAAATAGAATCAGTATTTGATGTTGAATGAAAAAATCAATCTTATAGCAAATACCTAATGCATTACTTAAATAATTGATTGTGATGATTGCTGGATACCCTATACTTTGAATGTAATCATAATTTTAATAGTGATAACAGAATGTTACGCATTTATATATTAAATATACAAAGGCTTAAAGTCATACTAGATAAAACAAAATCATTTTCTGAAGATCAAAAAATGATGTTTTTGAATATCATAAAAAAAAGTTTAGAAAATAGTCAATATTTAGCCTCATTATCAAATTTATTGAAGATAATAAATTATATCGAAACCAACTGAATATTTCAAATTCCTGAAGCTACGAAAGATTAAGATTCATAAATATGATTTTATCCCTTAATGAAATCAATGAAGGTGCCGATCGTCCGCAGGATCTAACAAGAAGGCTTCTAAAAAGAGAGTTTTATGAGTTACTGTCCGCCTTTTAAGCCTTAAAAAAAATTATATTCAAAATAATAAAAAAATCTTCCATTGGAAGATTTTTTTATTATCGCTCTATTAGGTTTAGATGATAACATATGGATTCGTAGTTATTGTTCTTGTATTTCAGGCAATATCAGTTACTTCAAGCTCTATATATAAGCTAGATCATCAAACATTAGGTATTAAATAATCAAATGTCAATGTTGAAGATCAGACTCAAGTAACATTATTGATTCAGCTTACAGCTTGGTTATTGTGTGCCAATTTGAAAGTAGCATTTGTTATGTTCGCTACATTTTCATCTAATGTAATAGTTCAGCTTCAAGGATTTCAAGCTAGTTCCAAATCTGAAAATTGCTCTCATGTTTTCATCGGTGCAATAGTATCGATTGTTGTAGTCGCATCAGGAGAGGCATTGCTTATATTTCAAGCCACATCTTTTGATTTTACTGAAAGCGAATGAGTTCAATCGGCAAGATTTGATTCTGGTGTGTAATTAAGGGAATTTCAAATATCTATCCATGAGGTTCAAGAATTAGTTGAAATCTGATATCCTACTGCTCCTGCAACTGCTCACCACGTCCAAGTCGGTCTTGAATTATTTGTAATAGAGGTTATTGTTACGGTTGGGATTCAATTGCTCTGGGTATCTATGGTAATTTCCAGGGTTGCTGATGGTCAATTTCAGGTTATATTTTTTCATCTGATTTGTATGGTATATGTCGAATCCGCCAAATCAGATCAAGGCGTATAGCTGGTGACATTTCAAATATCGGTCCAACTAGTTCAATTATTCATTGAGATTTCATAGCTTGTTGCTCATAGAACTGAATTCCAATTAATTGTAGGCCTTGGATTATTTGTAATTCCATCATTATTACTTAATCATGAATCAGTTCACGTTGTCATGGTTGCTCAATTCGGTGCAGCCGACGGCGCATTAGCAAGAGTGTTGAAATTTCAGATATCTGGATTTGATTGAAGATTTCATGCCGTGTCCTTTGATATGAAATATAGCTCATATGCCGTATTTCAAGTTAGTCATGAGGCTGTGATATTGCTTTGAATATTTGCAGAAAGCTGGACTTGTCAAGAAGAAACCGATCATTGAACTGAATTATTCATAATTTGAGCGTTTGTCGGTGCTGGACTTCATGCATGAACAATGGCATAATATCAAGTTCAATTTTCATTTAATTTTACTCAAAAATCAATTGTGTTATTTGTAGTTGCTCAAATTGCAAAAGTCATTGTCATAGGAGGAATGGTATCAGGAGTGGCAATTGTTGAATATGGGTTATTGCTTAAGTCTGTTTGTGTGTTTCATGCTGAATCTTTTGTAATATGATATAATGTATAATTGCTGGATTGTGTTAGTCACGAAATATTTACGCTATTATTTCAGGCAATTGCAGCTATTTGCGTTCATGATGCCATTAAAGTTGCAGCACTAGGAGCAGGCAAAGCTGAAAGCTGATTGATATAATATATGGTTCAGGCTTCATTTGAATTTATTATAGCCAATGCAGAAGTATCGCTTGGGTTTATGTTTCAATTTGTAATTGGCGGAACTGTATCAGGCGTTGCAAGGGTATTGATATTCAATGCTCAATTATTTATGGTCTGAAGATTTCCAGCTGAATCTTGAGCGAGAAAATATACATCATATCAAGTGCTTCAGGTCAATCAAACTACATTTGTATCTACGGCAGTGTTAGCTGCAAGAAGAAGATTTCATGATGTGATTTTTCAAGATATGATTCATGATTTGATTTGAGCATTTGTTGGAGCAAGGCTTCATGAGGGCATTACAACGTAATATCAAGTTCAGTTTTCATTGATCTTTGCCTTGAAGCTAATGCTAGTCGGAGTTGAGGGATTTGCAGCGAAAGTCAAAACGCTTGGTTCCAAAGTATCAGGTGCGATATCCGTAGTGATATTCAAGCTAGATTTTGTATTCTGGAAGTTTCAAGTGCCAACATTATCTTTAGCTATGAAATAAAATGTATAAGTGGTATTTTCTGTCAATCAAGTGAGATTCAAAATATTATTTCATGCTACGAGATCAATTTGAGCTCAAGCTTTCACTTGGGCATCTGTGGGCACTGGATCAGTTGCTGGTTTCATAAGATAATATCATTTTCATGCCTCAGTAGAAGATATTGTTATATTTGCTGAATTCATCGTTTTTGTCGCGCTTAATGTTGTTGATGAGGGCAGAGTATCCACTGTTACAGAAGAAGATTTAATATCAGTTCAAATCACTCATCATTTAATTGATCTTATTGTGAGTGTGTGAACTCAATCATTTAATGCCACTCAAGGAGTGTAGCTAGTCACATTTCATATATTTGCTTCAGGTCATCAATCAAGACTGACAGCATAAGCCGTTGCTCAATTTATAAGTGTCCAATTCCAAGTTGGCCTAGGATTGTTCGTTAATCATAAATCACTCACGCTTGGAGCTGGCAAAAGGGAGATCTGATCTTTTACTTGCTCAATCGTAAGGGCTCATGACATATATTGTGCAGCCAGAGATGCCGGAACTCAATTTGCACTTTTCGGAGAAAGTTTAAGCTCAACTGATCCTGCGCTCGTAGAAAATTCAAAAAGAGTAACATTTCATCCAACTTCATTTATTGCTGTCTTATATGTGCTAGGTGCATGCAACTTTTCAAAATTGCTTACCCTAAGCATTTTGCCTCATGTAACTGAAAAATTTCATGCATGCTCCGGATGATTTACTGCATTAATGGTAGTCAGATTTGAAGCTCACGTATCGAAATTAACTGCTTTCAATGTTCAATCTTCATTTTTTTCAATATTTGATGTTCCCGGAAGCGTGCGTTTATCTATATACATTTTATGTTCCTTGAATATTACAGGTACTTTTATTTGTATTTGATCTGTAGATACTTTGGAATTTGGGTCCAAGTCTCCTAGCGCTAGTTTGTCGCTTTGTGCATGATCAGAGAATAGAGGAGAATTTTTTGATTGTTTCCTTCACCCGAACATATTTCAAAAATTTTCTAGGCTTCATCTCACTCAAGTTACCACTCTTTGCTCATCCTTTACTCACATGGTATTCTGAATATATGTTCACTCTACAAAAGTTTCAATATTATTTCAGAAGTTATGCGAATATCAAGCCTTACTCGTTTGTGTAGTTTTTGAGTAATCATGAGCTCAGAATATCCTATCATGCTCTGTAATATCAAATGTGAGCTTAGCTCATGCAGTCGGAGAATTCTTTACTTCTCTTCATTTGTCATACATTGAGTCTATATCCAATCTTTCATATCAGACACTCGCATCCGCTCTTAATTTTGGAGTGATTTTAAATGTTGAGCCGAATTCTGCCAAAAGCTTACTTCACCCCCTTACTCATCAGCTTACCTGAGTCCAATCATATTCTTCCGGGGTGTCCTTGATTATGTCTCATATCTTTCCAAGATCTTTTCAATTTACATCATAATACACAATAGATCACTTTATTTCATTCAATACTGAAGATTTTCAGAATCATTGAGTAATATCTAATCATACTGCTTTTTGTTGCATTCTTACTTCTTTATCAATATTTACTTCATCAAAGTTAATTTTCACAAGAGCATCCAGAAGCGCTCAGGTTACCAATATTTTTCAATTTGGAATTTTAAATCATTGTGCAACAACATATTTTTCTAGATTTGATCATCTCTCGATTCATACATAAGTTCATAATTTTGCTCCTGCATATAACATCCTATAAGAAGCTTCCAACCTGAAATCTGATCTGATTTCATTAAAGTCGCCTAATAATCATAAATTAAATCTCCAATTACTTGATTCAAGGCCAATGTCAGCCTTTACTCATTTGATTTCTCATACTTTTGCGCCTTGATTTGTTGCAAGAGAATCCTCTTTTTGTATTGTTCAGATTTTCATTGTACCCTTTTTTCAATCAGTTCAAAGCGTGGCTGATAATCAATCGCTCGTTCAGACTATGCTTCATTTTTTTGATCTGATGAAATCAGATGTTTCATCATCCAACTTTATCCTATTATTAAAATCATTATTTTTAGCTTTATAGAGCATTTTATCCAGTTCTTCTATATCGTTAAACGAATCAGTTGTTCATTGAGACATTGTTTGGCCATTCATAGCTGATACATTTTCTTTTATGGCCATTATTCTATAAGAAACATTATCTCATTCTTTTTCTGGAATCAGATAATATTTCGTAGTTGCTATTTTTTTACCATCCTTAAATTCATCCTTAGAATGTCATTTAAGCTCAATCCTTTTCATATCACTCATTTGTTTCTGAATGTCGTCACATAATTTGATTTCCTCATCTATATTCTTTAATACCGTCTTTGTATCTTCTGCAACATCATTGCCTAATTTTGAATATAATTCTTTTTTGCTTCGAATTTTCTTTATAAATTGCATTGAAGCAACAATGAATTCTTTGGATGGCGGGTTATTTTTATCTGATAATTTAGCTCTTATATCTTTAAGGTTTTTTTGTAATGCGTCCTTTGAGCCGATTCATTCCCCATAAGCTCTAGAATCAAAAGATGGCCCATTTAATTTTGTGTCAGACATAGTTATAAAATTTAATAATACGATATATTAATAATAACATATAGTTTTTTTAATGTAAAATTATTTTCAACAAAAAAGAGCAGTTTGAACTGCTCTTTTTGTGTTTCTAAAATTTATTCGGATATTTTGGGTTCCACAATTATAAAATCCTTTGCGGGATCATAAAAATCAAGACTATCTTTTCAGACTTTTGCTATGACATGCTCTAGTAGGTTTTCAAGCTTCACTTCCTCTTGTGTGCCTGATTCCATATCTTTTAGCTGGCATACTCAATTTTTTGCTTCCATGATACCTACAATCGCGACAAATCTTGCATTTATCTTATTTGCTTTTTTCATTTGAACCTTCATTGAAGGGGTTCAAAGCGAAAGCTGAGAATTCAATCATTTATTTCTTGCTTCTATATTCAGAGGCAAGACAATCTTTTTTGCCTCATCTCAAAGCTGAATAAAATATAATTGGATAATATCCTTGTTCTTAAGCTTAACTCAAGCTTCCATGATATGTTCAATAAGCCTTTCTGCTCAAAATGCAAAACCAACGGCAGGGATAGTGGACTTATATCATATAGTCTTTGCCAATTCATCATATCTTCATCCTCAGCCAAGAGCATCTTGGCTTCTTCATGAAAAATCAACAAATTCCCAAACTGTATGGCAATAATAATCCAATCATCTGACCAAAGTATGATCTTCAATAAAGTCTACACCTAATATTCCTAGATATTCTTTTACGCTTTCATAAAATTCTTTTGACTCCTTCTTAAGGAAATCTGTGACTTTTGGCGCGAATTTAAGTAGTTCTTGAGTATCGGGATTTTTTGAATCCAGAATACGAAGAGGATTATTTTCTAATCTATAAAGGTCATTTTCATCAAGATGTTGCTTTTTGTTTGCAAAAAAATCTTTCAGAGCTTCAATATATTTTTCTCTTTCTTTTGATGTTCAGATAGAATTTATCTTTACTTTAAAGGATCATTTCAATCATATTGAATCAAGCATGCTTTTTCAGATGTAAATCAATTTTGCGTCCAATACGGGATCTATTTCTCAAATTATTTCGGCACCGATCTGATTGAATTGACGATATCTTCATTTCTGGGGTCTTTCATACCTAAAATGCGGTTCTATGTAATATAGGTAGACTGGTTGTGTCTCATCAAGAAAATTCTCGATATATGATCTCATGATTCAGGCTGTTGATTCAGGCTTCATAACAAGTTCTCTTCATTTCTTATCAATGATATTATACATTTCTTTTGAAACAATATCCGTATCTTCTCAGATGCTTCTCTTAATTAAGTCTGCTTTTTCTAATATTGGCGTTGAAATTCTTGTGAATCAGTTTTTCCTGAATTCATGTCTAGAGACTTTTTTCAAGAATGTAAAATATCTTTGGTATTCTCCGTAAATATCCTGCATTCCACGTACTCTCTGTGGAATTTCCATGTTTTTGGTGTATTTAAATAAATATATTCAGTTATAGTAATGCAATTATCTTTTTAATCAAGTCAAATTTAGCTTATTTGATTTTTATAGAAAATATTGAATTTTATTAAAACTAGTGTACAATGCTGAGGAAAAATATTTTTTAACTTTTTTTTATGCGGAAATCTTCAATAAAAGCTTTTACTATAGTTGAATTACTTGTTGTAATAACAATTTTAGCTATAATAAGCGTCGTTGCTTATACTAATTTCTGATGATCTACTGATAAAGCTAAGAATTCAAAAAGATTGAGCGATATTGCAAGCATAGAAACCTGACTTCAAGCCTTTTTCCAGGAAAAGAATTATTACCCTATGCCATCACAATACTCCGCTGCAACTCCAAAAAATTTATGGGGATATAATAATGCGGTAAATGCTCAATTAAGCAATACATTATCTTGAGCAAAATCTTGAGATCAATTCACATCTATAATTGCTGCATCGACTCTTGGATGATGAAAGGTAAATGATACTTCTTGAGCGCAAATTTGAGCAAAATGAACTATAGATAAAGATGTTCTGGCTAAGGCATACCTAAGTACAGAGCTTCAGGACCCAGGTTTAAAAGATGTAAAAGTGGGCGATACAGAGTCATTTAAAGATTATTGAATCTGAGAATATGTCTATTGAGTTTATGCGAAAAGCAATTCCAATTGGACTTTAGCATCACAGAAATGAAGTGCTTATAATATTGCCGTTACAATGAAAGATGATCAAAAATGATTTGTAACTAAACTTATTTGAAATTTTGATAAGTCAACTTGTGCCACATGCCCAAGCAGCCTTGTTTGACCTGGTTGAGCATCATTGAGTTCATTGAATGACTGAGATTCTTCACAGACTTGATCTTCTACTAATGCGAGCGAAACAATACCTTATGCCATCATCGGATTCTAATATTTTAACTATATAAATTAAACACAAATTATGTTAATACCTACCGTTATAGACAAAACTCCTGGAGGAGGGGAGAGAGTATATGATATTTACTCAAGACTTCTTGAAGACCGTGTTATATTTTTATGAGACGCCATAGACAGTAATGTTGCAAATACGGTTATTGCTGAGCTTCTTTTTCTCGAAAAACAAGATCCAAAAGCACCGATTACAATTTATGTAAATACTCCTGGATGACATGTCACTGCTTGACTTGCGATATATGATGTAATGCAATATGTCAGCTGTGATATTATAACTGTTTGCATCTGAATGGCTGCAAGCATGTGAAGCATCATCCTTGCTTGAGGAACTAAATGAAAAAGATATTCACTTCCAAATAGTGAGATAATGATACATCAGCCTCTTGGTTGAGCGGAATGACAAGCTACTGATATAAGAATTGCTGCTGAGCATATAATCCAAACTTGAACAAGACTATACTGACTTTTGGCTAAGCATACATGAAAAGATATAGCTACCGTCGAAAAGGATTGTGATAGGGATAATTATATGACTGCAGAGGAGGCTCTTGCGTATGGTCTTATAGATAAGATTATCGTAAATAAATAACTACACAAGACATTAAATATCATAAAAAACATCCCGATTCAATCG
>AMFJ01019153.1_pt1 | contig 19375 bp, 15 predicted proteins | sample 427208 | NCBI WGS metagenome assembly AMFJ01 (sample SAMN02954298, study PRJNA114691) | groundwater metagenome | biome: aquatic; feature: subsurface aquifer; material: sediment; isolation source: subsurface aquifer sediment | place: USA: Rifle, CO | collected 2008-08 | reverse complement strand
TCCCTCTTTTTTCGCTACGAGTAAGTAATTGACGACAGACCCTAGTCATTTTAGGCTGCAAGAACAAATAAATTTTTGTTAAGCATATGATAATTTTACGCCCCGTATGCAAGGGATAAATTTGTATACTAGGATATGCAATAACAGTACCGCCCAACTTTTTCTTAAATTTATCAACCCCGCCATTTTGTTTTGCGGATATTCCTTCTAAATCATATTTTTTGCAATTTTTGCTTATTGCCCATTCAATGATTTCCCATTGAAGTGCTTCGCCAATGCATAAGTGCGCGAAATCGCGATTCACTGCGCCCCAAAGATAATGAACGCTTTCACCACAGCGCATTAAAAATGCGCCACCACAAAAGTGACCTTCGTGTCGTGCCACAAACAGATAAGATTCAACTTGATCATGATCGCTTGATAATAAATATGACATTAATTGTAATGATGTACTTAAACTAAATCCTTTGCTTTTACTAATCGATTCACAAACTTGGTAGAATAAATTAAGGTCATCAAGTGATTTTGATTTTTCTATTAGCACGCCTAACTTTTTGGCTCTTTTGATATCAGAGCGACATTTTTTATGTAAATTCTCCCATAGCTTTTCTTTTTTGATGGTTAAATCAAGCCAGATGGTATGAAAGGCGGAATTTATTTTGTCCATAAATTCAATTTTTTCCCACGGGTTGGTAGCGCATAGAAAAAAGCCCCTTTTTTTTAATCGGGACAAAAATTCTTTATGCAAAGTGGATTCATAATGTTTATCTAAAATCACAGGTCCTTTTGGAATCCAGGCGATTTTCAACAGTTTAAACAACCATCTTTCTTCAAATCGGGCCATAAAATAAGGGGTTCCGTTTTTAAAAGCTATCCAACGGTGATCATGGATTCCGCAAGATAATTTTTTTGCATCACCCCATTTTGTGGATTGGAGTGGATGGCCATGAAATTGCGATAAAAAACCATCCCACTCATCTGAAGTCAGATTTTCATTCCACTCATACTTCATTTTTTCAAATTCTGCCATGCATGACCTCAAGACTTATCCCATTGATAGAAAATCAAGTTACTAATTGAAATGCGCCATTACGCACGCATCTTACTGTAAAAAAAATCATTGCAAAAAAATATATAATGTAATTTATCGTGAATCCAATAGAGGTTCCGATTAGTCCAAAATAATGCACAAAAATAATCGTTAATGAAATGTAAGATAGATTAAAAATAATTTCAGAAATGACAAGAATTTTTATCATCGCTTTTGCAGCCATGATATTGGCTAATAACCAAGCCCCTATTCTTGCTACATCACCGATTAATTGATATTTAAATAAAATCAGCATGGGGAAAAATTGTGCGCTATACAAGGCAATTACAATTTGTTTTTTAAGCAAAAAAACGGAAGTTGCACCGAGTAAAGCTAGAGGAATGACTAATCGATAACTGTAGATGATTTCTGCTTTAAGTTCAGGTAAGGTTTTAATCATAGAAATTTTAGGTAAAAAATAAACGCTTATCATGAGTTCCATTAGGATTAAGTATCCATCGGATAGTTTCATGATGCCTTGCCAGTAACCCGCATCTTGCCATGATAGTGTATGGGCAATGTATTTTCTTAAAATGACTAATGTAACAGGTACAAGTAAAATAGGTACAAAAGATATGATTGCATATTTTGCTAGTTTATTAATACTGTCTTTATCTATGCCTTGAATATAGGAGCTTAACTTAAACCATTTACTTTTGATGACCAAATAAATTGTAAATAGTAATGCAATAGATTGGTTTAATACGAACCCTATCAGTCCTCCCTGTATGCCGTAGTGTATTATCAAATAAACAGTGATCGTAAAAATAAATATCGTATTTACAATATTACAGCTCACATATTTTTTAATTTCGAATTCTCCGTTTAGGACAGAAAGAAATAAATTGTTTAATGAATATAAAGTGATGCTTACTCCTAACAGTATTATTGCTTGTCTATAAGCAAGAGAATTAAAAATTTTTTCTGAAATATCTGCACTAAAATAAAATAGAACAATGCTAACTATGATAGACGCTACAAGATAAACAGTGAAGGCGCTGCTTAATATGCGTGATTTGTTTTCTTCATCATTTTTGTATTCTGATACATATTTTATTATGCCTTGATTAAGACTACACGATAATGATCGACAAATTTGGATAAAGTTTTGAAATTGCTCAATAGTGGCTAATCCGCTTGGCCCAGTGTATACGGCAATTACTTTCCACATTATGTATGTAGAGATAACTTTGATTAGAGTTGAAAGACCTGTCCAGAGCGTTGTTTTAACAAGTGTCATAATTCATTTCGTTTTTTATAAATGTTGATGTAAGGCATTGCTTGATCTATGCTATTTTTGTTTAATGTTTCGTTTACTAAAAACGCTGCAAGACAATAAAACATGAATTGAGAATAACAAAAATACACTGATAAATCTGGATTGCATAGTGCAATGATTGCGGCATTGAAAAAAGTAATCATAGTAATTATTCCTACAAATAGCGCAGATAAATCAGGTTTTCGAATTTTATCTTTAATTATTTTAAAAGGTAATGCGAACAATAGAATCAAGAAAAATAAAAATAACGGAATGCCGCCTATACATTGCATAAATTTCCATAATAGAAATAACACATTTAACCATTTTTTCCTTAACATAAATCCATTCCTTAAATCCTGAAACTTACATCTCAATTTTTAATGTTATTGTGTATTATATGAACAGCAGCAAGGATTGGCTATATTTAAACACGCATGAATAATTTGTCAATCCCTTGCTTCTTTAAATGTATATCATCAATAAAATCATTTGATGTTAAATTAAATAAAAATGGGTTATACGATCCCATAACTTTAATATGATGTTGAGCAGCAATAGAGCGAAAGTAGTTTTCAGTCACATTAAAAATTTGATCGTTCGAATTTTTTTTAATTTTTGAGTAAAACATGGGTTCATAAGGTGGTAAATAGAAAATAATCTCAATACCTTGTTTTGACAAATAGTCTATAAATTGTTCGAATAACTCCATTTTTTTGCGGCTTAACTCTAGTGAGGTGGAGGAAAATCGATGTATTTCGACTGAACCAGCATAATCAGCTTGTGTGGCAGAGGTTGATTCTTCTGTAATAGATGTTAAGTATGTTCCATCAGGTAGATGAAGATGACAAGAAGGAAAATGATCAATTTGGATTGTATTAGGATTTATTATAATCCTATTTTTAATGTCCTGTTTAAGAAGCATTTTTATGTTTTTCAATGAATCGATAAGATAATAAGGAGACAAAAGTTCTTTATTTTTTTCTAAAAAACGACTGATATTTTGATAATAAAAATTTATAGTATCTTGCTTATCAGTAGTAAATAATTTTCTAGCTTCACGATATTCAGATAAAAATGTTATTTTCCATAATGTTTCGGCGTTACTTTTGCTTATGATCCAGGGATCCAGACCGATTAATATTTTCCTTGGTTTCCATCCGCGTTGGTGATAAAGATAATAAATGGCAATATGATCTTCTAAATTAGCGGTATGGACGCTCGCATTAAAGAAATGGACGTTATTAAAAAAATTATTTCCGATCGACATAGTGCGACTGGAGCCTAATATTAAGACTTTGGGTTGTTCTGGAATTTGCTTTAACAATAATCTTTTAACATTTCTATCATTATAGTTAATACAGATTAATGCTTTATTTTGATTTAACAAGGCATCAGTTAATTTATATTCAAAAGAGCTTGATCGAAAAAAATGATATTCACCATCACCATAATAATTAACCAATATTATGATCATAAATAAAATAATGGTTAGAGAGAAAAATAAAATTAAATTTTTATAATATATTTTTTTCATGTGATTAAACCGCAAGTTAATTTTTAAATATTAAAATCGAAAATATAAAAATGTGCTTGAAGATTGAATAAAACTGATTCCAAGCACAAACAGGATTGAAGTCATGCTATTCCATAGCAGATTGGGTTTCCAGGTTAATTTTCTACGTAAATAATAATCTTTTGGAATTAATAAGGCTGTCCTAAATCGTGATAGTAACTGATAGGTATTAGGGAATAGCCAGCTTATGGCAAATGATATGAAAATTGAGAAAACAATTGTTTTAATAGAAAAAAATTGCGTCATATTACGAAAATACCAAGATGTTGGCAGAGTGAATACATTTAAAAACATTACTTGTAAAATGTGGAAGGCAGTTGTGAAATCGGGAGATCGAAAAAAAACCCAGGCGATGACAATAGCAATGAATGTGATTAATCGAGATAAACAGGACGCTATGTATCCATTGTTAAGCGGAATGGTTAACGATTTTTTTAAAGCAATCCAACCGTGATTGATGCATAAATAGATGCCATGCAAGCAACCCCATGTAACGAACGTCCAACTGGCTCCGTGCCATAACCCCCCCAAGAGCATGGTTATCATCAGATTAATATATCTTTTGGCAGGGCCTTTACGATTGCCTCCAAGAGAAATATAGAGATAATTACGTAAGAATCTTGACAGTGTCATATTCCAGCGTCGCCAAAATTCTATGATATTAGTTGATTTATAGGGCGAATAAAAATTGACGGGTAACTTAATACCAAATAACAAGGATAAACCGATAGCCATATCAGAATAACCAGAAAAATCAAAATAGAGTTCAAAAGTGTAGGCTAATGCACCAATCCAGGCATCTGTTGTTGATAGATGAGATGAGTAGGTATCAAATACGGGAATGACCAAGTTGGCTAAATAATCAGCTAGCACTACTTTTTTAAATAATCCAATTGAAAACAGGGTTAATCCAATGAGTAGATTTCTGCTGTGAAGTTTAAATATATTTGATTTTTCAAATTGTGGCATCACCTCCATGTGATGAATAATGGGTCCTGCGACAAGATGCGGAAAATAGGTAACAAATAAAGCATAATTTAAAAATTTATATTTTTTTATCAATCCTTGATAGCTATCAACGAGAAAAGCAATTTGAGTAAATGTAAAAAAAGAAATTCCAATTGGCAATGCAACATCAAATAAATCTATTTGATAATGTATTAAATAACTTAAATTCTGAATAAAAAAATCCACATATTTAAAATAACAAAGTAATCCTAAATTGAAAATGATCCCTGTACATAGAAAATATTTTTTAATTTTTTGAAATTCTGCTTCAATTATTTTTTTTGAAATAAAGAAATTTATGCTGATAGAGAATAATAAAATGATTCCATAAAAATAATTATACCAACTATAAAATATGAATGACGCAATAAATAGAACACTTAATGCCAATTTTCGGCTGTGCTTGGCTGTGAAAAAAAACAAAAATAGAACAAGAGGGAGGAATGCAAAGATAAAAAAATAACTATTGAATAACATATTAATCACTTTACGTGAAAATTAAATTGTCACGCCTTGTATTAAGTCGGGGGTAAGTTTGTTTGTTGCAGGACGAGATGAATAAAAAGTAATGGGTTGTTTTTCGAAATCATAGACTGGCCATCGATCTTTTGCAAAATAAATTGCAGAATGTGTTTTGTTATTTATAGATGGAGCGGTTATGAATTTTATAAAATAATAAGCATCCCAGAAAAATTCTTTTGTTCTAATTCCGCGCCATAATCTACGTAAAATAAAAGCCGGATTTGTGAGTACGGCGCGACGATATCCAAGGCGCGCAAATTTTTGCACTGTTTCGAAACTGAGGTTGGAGTGAGAAAATAAAGGTTTTTCGGAATAAATAAAATAATCATCCCAGTTATAAGAGCGAATCATGCCTTTTTGTCGATATTCTTTAAACATGGGTGTGCCAGGAAAAGCAATAGCAATGCCGAATTTCATCATATCTAAAGACAAAGATCGTGCATATTCAATAGTATCTAACATGGTTTCTTCTGTGTCTGGCGAAAGTCCCAGCATGAAGTAACCCGTTGTATCGATTCCGGCAGCACGTGCCATGCGTACAGCTTCACGACCTTTTGCAATCGTTGCCTTGCCGCCTTTGCCAAACATTTTTAAAACTTTATCGTTTCCAGTTTCAAAACCAAAAGCAACGCGATAGCATCCTGCTCTACGCATTGTCTGAAATAATTCATCATCTGCTGATTCTACACGAATTCCATTCGTGCAACTCCAAGCCATATCTATACCCGTTTTTATGATTGCATGACTGACGGCTTTAGCCCAGGCAGGATCCGATGTGAAAATATCATCTGCGAGTGCAAATTCGCGGTACCCAAAATGGTACATTGCGCGTACCTCTTCAGCGCAACGCTCGGGAGATTTCTTTCGATATCCCAGTGCCATCGTATTTTTACTAGCGCAAAAATCGCATTTAAATACGCAGCCACGTGAAAATTCAGCCATGGCGAGAGGAGGGCGTTTGGCAAGCAGGCGGCTTATTTTATTTTTATAGAATTCACTATCATAGAGGTGCCATGCTGGCATGGGCAAAGTATCCAGATCCTGAATAAATGGACGAGGCGCAGTTGCCAAGATACTGTCTCCTTTGCGATAGTGTATTCCCAAAATAGCTTCAGGAGATTTGCCATCAGCAATATCGGCAAACGTGATGTCGCCTTCTCCTACTGCAACCATATCGAGCATAGACTCTTTCAAGCTTTCGATTGGCATGGCAGATACATGTGACCCGCCACCTACAACAAGTATATCTTTAGAGATTGATTTTGTGAGAACACTGATATCACGTAGTTGATTCATAAGGGGAGTCGTTGCGCTAATACCGATAATATCAGGCTTATCATTTTTTATTTTATCGCGTATGAAACGATAATCATATTGCATATAACTCATGTCTAGAATTTCAACTTTATGGTGTCGTTGTTCTGCCATAGCTGCAATAGTGAGCAGGCTTAAGGTCGGAAATACAGGATCAATCATGGATGCTTTTGCTGATCCATAACTATCGCGATAGGAAGGATTGATCAAAAGGATTTTTGACATACATTGTCCTTATGTGCATCATTATAAGTCATGCTTTTGATAAGCGTTTCGTTTACCAAAAATGCCGCAAGACAATAAAACATAAATTGAGAATAGCAAAAGTACACGGGTAAATCTGGATTACAGAGAGCAATGATTGCAGCATTGAAAAAAGTAATCATAGTAATTATTCCTACAAATAGCGCAGATAAATCAGGTTTTCGAATTTTATCTTTAATTATTTTAAAAGGTAATGCGAACAATAGAATCAAGAAAAATAAAAATAACGGAATGCCGCCCATACATTGCATAAATTTCCACAATAGAAATAGCACATTTTTTTTAAGTTCATGCGAAATAAATGTTTTATTGATAGCCATAGCGATTTGATTTGCTTTGATGTTTGTTGTTCCCGACACATTTTCGACGCTTGTATTTAAGGTATCATCAATAATTTTTTGTAAGGCTAAATAGTTTCTCGCATAGGATTGATAGGCATATTCAAAATAGGAAGGCTTGAGAGTCGCAAGCAAAGAAGCGTCTCGATTTAGATATTGTGCATTACGTTGATTTATCATGGTTTGAACGTAAACTTTTTCTGCAGGGTCTTCAAAATAACTGGCGGCATTGTTGTCTGCCAAATAAAGAGTTTGCGCCAGGATCATCAATCCTCCATAAGGTGCGCCAGCAAAAAAACCATGCTTAATGTAATGATAACTATGATCGATCAACGTGGTTAGCAACATTGACCCAAATAAAATAAGTATGGCCATCATAAATGACTTGATTGAAATGCGCTGCCAAAAATACCAGAGGATAAGGATGCCAAACATGCCGTAAAAATAGTAAAACTGTAATCGGGTTAATATCAACATGCTCACTAATGCTGCCAGATAAAAAAGTTTTTTAAGGCTAAATGTCTGAAAACAGTCTACTAACAAGAAAAAGGCAAAAATAAACAATGGAAATGACAATCCTTCCGACTGAACAAACCATATCTGAAAATGAAAAGAAATAGTTACTGTAACCCATAAACAGACTAGAAAAATTAAAAAGTCAGAGAGTTGTAAATGTTTTCGCAACCAAAAGCGTGTGTAAAGTAACGCTGCAAATAGCAGAATACCTTGTGTCCACATGAGCAATGAAAATTGATAATGGTTTGCCCAATGAAATAATCCAATAAATAGAGGATATAAAGGCGGTCTGGCCGCGCCAAACATAATATACGAAGGATCGATATCATATTCTAAATTTGGGGAATGCGTAAAAAGAAAAAAAATGATCGAAACAGCAAGCATCAGATAAGGAAACTCATTTAACCATTTTTTTCCTAACATGTATTCGTTCCTTAAACGTTTAACCCACTAAAGCGCATGCCTAAGTTTTTAGTTGCAGAAAAATCAATCTTTGTACTGGCATATTGAATACCCAAAAGACTATCGCTTCGCAAACCTGTCGTTAATCCGAAAAATTCTATCATTTTTAATAGAAAATAAATGACATAAAAAGGAACAGGAAATAATAGTATATTTTTTTGTCTTTTAATTGCCAGATGGTTTACTAATTGTTTGAAAGTAATCGCTTGTTCTGTAGCCGCAATAATGGGTTGTTTTATCATCGGCTGTTGAATAGAAAGTGTAAAGATGAATTGCGCTAGCTCTTCTAAGAGACAGGGATAAATCAATTGCTTTCCTCTGCCAATAAGAGGTACCACGGGATATTTTTTTACAACATGATCCATTGCTGCAGTTATGCCTTGTAGTGAGGTATGAAATACTAAGCCAGGGCGAATAATAATAGCATTCTGATTTTCTCTTATTAATAGCTGTTCTAGTTGGTATTTCGTTTTTCCATATAATGAACAGGCAGCGGCGTGTGCCGAAAGTGTTGAAATAAACATAGCATACTTCACATGATCTGTTGTTGCTCGTTGAAATAATGTTTGAGTTCCTATTGTGTTGATTGCTGTATAATTTTTATGAGTAGTATCAAAAAAATAAGCTGTATGAATCAGTACATCAATACCTTTCAAGGATGGGATTTGCTGTGGTTTAGCTAAATCAAAGAATTTGTAATAATCTTTATCTTTGGCTTTATCTTCAGAACGCACAAGTTCGTAAACTACATGGCCGCGTTTTCTTAAATAGTCAACTAAAAATGAGCCAATTTGTCCGTTTGTACCGGTTATTGCATAGCTTAATGATTTCATAAAGGTCCTTCTTTACCAATTCGATAAGCATTCGCCATAATGGTTAATGTAATGGGGCCAGCTGGAATTGACGGTAAAATACTGCCATCCACAAAATGAATGCGTTTAAAATGACATGGTCTGCCCCAAATATCAACTTCATCCTCCTTGGGGTTGTCTGACATGGGCAAGGAACTACCGATATGATTCGATTGACCTGTGAGACTTTGCCATAGTAAAAAACGCAAAGGCTTTAGCGCAAGATTGTCATGGTGTTTTTTTAGGTAACCTACTATATTGTGAATGATAGACGTGACAGGCATGGTGTTGTTCGTTTTAATGACAAATTTGCCAGATGTTTGATATTGAATAATGAGATGATTTGACTCTTTAGAATCGAGATACCCCTGGATGATCACAAGACGTTCTAGCCAAGCATTTAATAATGGTTTTGCAATCGGATATAGCCATTTGAGTTTACTTTTCATTTCATGGGAATAGAGATCCATATAAGTATACAGTTGCAAGTGAGCAGGATAGTGAGAAATATTTTTCTGTGTTAAGGATATTTTTAATTGACATAACGTATGCAAGGGCTCTTTTATAACATCTTTTATTTTTTTGTTTATCAAGCAAGGCAAGATAAAATGTTGAGAATCTTTTAAGAAGAGTTCTTTTCCTGGTTTGTTTAAAGAGCGCAAATAGAGCAAGGAGGAAAGCCCAGCGCCACAGGCAATAAATAACCGATCTGAAAAAAATTGTTGTGATTGTTTATTTTTATTATGTTTAACAACGAGTTTCACTGTATTAGGATGTTCAGAAAAATTTTCTACAATGGCATCATTGACATACGTGAAATTAGGATGTTGTTTTAGCCATGCCAAATGAATAGAGCTATGATAAATTAACTCATATGGGCAGCCATACTGACATGCGCCACATAATCGACAACGATTGAAATCAACTGCGAGCATGGCAGTACGAAAAGAAAAACCATTTTTTTCAAGTTCAGATTGACGTTTCTCCCAGTTATTTTTTAAATATTGCGCTTGTTGGCTCAACACCGATGAAGTATCGGCCGTGTAATATTTCTCTAGCCATAAAATGATTTGTGAATAATAAAAAGATAAATCACAACATGAGGCAGGCCAATCGGATAATTCGTTTACAGAATAAGAAGCGATCGCGCCACCCCAAACATTGCTTAATCCTCCTCGTGCAAAAGAGGGCTGGAAGCGGCAGTTTTCCGTATTCCAGGAAAAGAAGTCCTCTACTCCTTTATAAATAAAATTTGATCCGTAAGGTAATTTAGATTTTTTTTTAGCATTCGCGTGGTAACGCAAAGAGTCCGTATCTGCTAAATGATTATTTAGTTGTATTTCATGTAGTAAAATTTGTTTTTCAGATTCAAGGATATTTCCTGCATCTAATAAAGTCACCTTGCAGTTGCGTTCCAATAAACCTTTCGCAACCGAGACTCCTGCAGGTCCGGAGCCAACCACAATGATATTCACATTTTTCTTCCTGTAAAATACATTACCGCCTTCTACTTATCTATAATTTGTTTCAGTGAATCAGCGAGAAATCCAACACATAAGATGACTAAGCTAAACAAAGCAGATCCTATGCCAAAAGAAATGAATGTCTTCCAGGAAGTAAAAATACCAAAAACAAAAAAACTAAATGAAAGTAGGAGACAAAAACCTGTAAATAACATAAAAAGTTTTAAAGGATTGTAATAATTAATTGCTTGCAAGATATATTGCATCGTTCTTAAAGAATCTTTAAACAATTTGACTTTCGTTTTTCCATTTCGTTTATGATAGGGAATTTCAATATACTTAACAAATTTACCCGTCATCATAAATGCCAATGTCATTGATGTGGTAAAACTAAAGGTGTTACAGAGTCTTGATAGCATCGGCATCAACTCAGATTTGCTAAATACTCTAAGACCTGAGTTAATATCAGGTATGTTTCGTTCAGCACTAAATTCTACAATGAAGCGTAAAATACGACGCAATGGTGCTTTGAATAGCGATTCCTGATAATATTTGCCAGTTCTGGCGCCGACTACCATATCAAAACCTTTGCTGTATTCTTCAAGCAAAGCAGGAACTTTGTCAAATGGATAAGTACAATCTGCATCAGTAATCACGATGGTATCGTATTGTGCTGCTTTAATGCCGTCTTTTAGAGAACGGCCGTAGCCCATATTGTGTGGGTGAGTAATGATTTTAACGTCGGTTGTTTGCAATTTTTCTTCTGTGCGGTCAGTGGCTCCATCATTCACAACAATGATTTCATACGTATCAATTTTTGCATTACGGCAAACAGTCTTAATTTTATTGATGGTATCAATAATAGCTCCTTCCTCGTTGTAAGCCGGAATCACTATAGAAATAGGCAAACTCAACGTGCTACTCCTTTAAATAACGTTGACACCAAAATGCTAAGCACAATAAATTAAATAAACGGTAGCCATTATCACATACGCCTTTTTTGTGTTCAACCCACATTTTTTCAATGATAGGTTTGTTAAACCATTGGCTTAAATAAGCACTGGTCGTCATTTCGTAAGCGAGTTCAAAAAGCTCATGAGATAACCAATGAGAAATGGGACTGTTAAAACCTTTTTTGGGTCGTCGCCACGCATCAGTTGACAATCGTTTCGCATAACTCGTTTTTAAAATACGTTTGCCATTATTGTTCTGTATTTTATAATGTACTGGAATTTTTGCGGCAAATTCAACCAGGCGATGATCTAAAAACGGCGTGCGTACTTCTAAAGAATGCGCCATGGATGCGCGATCGACCTTTACTAAAATATCATCTGTCAGCCAGGTTTTCATATCGACATACATCGCTTGATCCAGGTAATGACAACCTGCTACATCTTGAAACCAATGAAGTGATGTTTCTTTAGGATCCTGCTCTAGCAATGCGTGATAGTCAGAATGAAATAAAGATTTTTTTTGGTCTTTGCTAAATACTTCACGCCAACTTAAGTGAGCATTTTTAAAATCCAAAAGACTTCCGTGCAAAAATTGTTTAATTTTGTAATCCAAACTGAGTTTATTAAAAGATGTAGGTAACTGTTTGCTTAATTTGAATAATATTTTTCTCATTGTGATCGGCAGATGCTGGATGAGCTTGTAATAACGATCAGCTTGATAGGTTAGATATCCTCCAAACAATTCATCACCACCATCTCCTGACAAGCTGACTGTCACAGATTTTCTAGCGAAAGCACATAAAAGATAAGTGGGGATTAATGAAGTGTCTGCAAAAGGCTCATCAAATGCAGAGATCAAATGAGGTAAATCGAAAGTGTCCGGGGCAATCATTTTAGTTTGATGATTGACTCCCAAGTATTTCGCAGTTTTTTGACTGAGCGCAAGTTCATTGTAGGTTTTTTCTTTAAATCCTATACTGTAAGTATTGACTTCTTTTGCATTACGCATGTAGCTGACAACGGTGGCGGAATCGATTCCACTCGATAAAAAAGCACCTAATGGCACATCAGCAATCATCTTTCCATTTACTGCTTCAGCCAATAAATGATCTAATTGTTTTTCTGCCTCTTCAAAACGCATAGTTAATTTATGGCGAAAACAGTCTGCTAATGACCAATATTCTTTTATGTCGTATTGATGTGTTTTTAAATTATATTGCAGATACGAAGCAGGAGGTAATTTATAAGTTTCTTTAAAAATAGCATCTTCAGTAGACGTATAGTTGAAGCTAAGATAATGACTCAAGGCAGTCATGGAGAGCGTTTTTTTGATAAAAGGATATTGAATTAAGCCTTTTAGTTCTGATGCAAATACCAAACCATTTTGAAAGCTCTGCTTAATTGGCGCATAATACAGCGGTTTTTCACCCATTCGATCACGGACTAGATATAATTGTTGATGTTTTTTATCCCAGATTGCAAAAGCAAACATGCCAACTAAACGGGTTATTGACGCGATTCCCCATTCTGACCAAGCTTGTACTAATACTTCGCTGTCAGATTGTGTGCGAAATGAATGACCTAATTGCGCGAGTTCTTGCCGCAAGGATTGAAAATTGTAAATTTCACCATTAAAGCTTAAACAATATCTGTGCGAATGATCCCACATGGGCTGTTTAGCTCGATCATTCAAATCAATAATAGAAAGGCGATTATGGCCAAAACAACCGTGATTTTCTAAGATTTCCATCTCGGTTTTATCAGGTCCTCGTTGTATCATTGCAGCTAGAATCGGAGTTAAATAAGTTGCTTGATGATAATCTGGAATTTGGCTAATGATTCCCGAGATCGCGCACATTAAGTGAAATCCTTTTATTTTTATAATTCAGATTTTTTCAGCATCAAGACAGGCGTTCACATTGCGTTGTGTGAATCATGTCATTGATCACTTGAACCCAAGGTTTTAAGTTGCTTAGATTTAGATTTTGACGCTGTACATATAGGCTGGCTACTCGTGTATTCAAGTTATTAATAACCTTATAGCTTACATTTTTGAATAATTCTCGGTGAGGACCAATGTCTGAAACAAATGCTTCTTTAGCTAAAAATGCGCCTTCAGAAGCAGCATTATAAGAATTTTCTATCAGCGTTGCTGTTATGTAATATTTTGCATTTTTCAATAAATTACATACATGTAATTGTGACAATACGCCTCGCAAAATAACCAGCTTGTCTTTTTGTATATACGCTGGGACATCTTCTTTTATGCCAACAATAATAAGATGAAGGCTTGGATTAGATTCACGTAGATGCAAATAAATTTTATAAACATCATCCATGCACTTATATCGACAAGTACCCACAGCAACGGCTATGTTCTCTATGTGAGAAGTAGTATTAAAATCCGATTGATCTTTGTAAGCTGTTATCTCTTCATCACTTCCATTGACAGATACAACTAACTTAGCTTTAAGAGAGCGATTCAATAAACTGAGGGAAGATTCTGACTCTGCTGAAATCACGTCGGCATACTTCATGCTGTTCTTAAGCAAGAATCCCAATAACTGCAATTCTAGAGAACGTCTGAAAGAGATATATTTTCCCGAACGTATCAGTGTCAACACATTAGCGATATGTGCCCAATTGACTCGTCCTACCTTGCGGGGTAATGGAATGCCGTAGGAGTAGTAAAGATCAATTTCGCCCACTTCAGCAATGAATTGATTAAGCTTTGCAGAATAATTGAATATTTTTGCAATGGAATGTTGACGTAAAAAACAGTAGCGATTAGCAGGAAATGTTTTTTCAATTCCTTTTAATCGATCATTTAAAACAAAGCAAGCCCCACCTTGCTCATTAAACCACTGTAAATACGCTAAAATACGTTTAAGTCCACCACCAAAATAGGAAGATGAAAAATTAAAAAGATGTGATTTGTAATCACCGGTCACTTAACGATCTCCAATTCCGATAATACAAAATCCTTAACCGCGTTAGAAATTGATACGGATCTTCGAAATCCGGTGGAAAAAAGTTTCTCTGAGGAATAATGCCGATTTGCAAAACGGCTACTGCCAGATCGTTTAATACGTAACAGCATGTCAAGAAAAGAATGAGGGAAGTTAATTGGTTTTATTCGTGACCGTTTCATTAAGAGCGCTCGTATTAATGCTTCAATATAATCGTATCGGTTATTAGAGTCATCATCGGCAGAACAAATATAGATGCCCGAAGAAAGAGATGCTTGTTCACTGAAGTGCAATAAGGCCCTTACTACATCTTTGATAGACACAAGATTTAATGGACGCTCTCCGTAAACCGAGGAACGAATAAAATTGATTATAGAATTTCCATTACGAATTTCAGACAACATTTTTTTAAGATTTTGGCCATTAGGGCCAATCACCCCGGTGGGTCGCAAAATGTAGACTTTTAACTTGTCATTGGCTGCTTCTAAAAACATTTTCTCTATGGCATATTTGGTTTTTTCATAAGGAGTCTCTGGATAACATACCGTTTCTTCGTTCAAAAAAGATGAAGAATTGTTCCCAACAACAATGGCTGTTGAGCAATGTATTAAAGTAGAGATAGTAGACCGAAGGCAGGCTTGTACTAAATTTTGAGCCATTTTGATATTGTCCTCAGCAGAGGAAGATTGAGAATAGGCAAGATTGATAACAGTTGTACCCAATTTTAATACTGATTCGATAGAATGCAACTTTAAAAGATCCGCTTCAATCCAATGCTTATTGCTTTGAGCAATGCGTGCTACCGGCAGGCATCTGTCAAGACCTACTTCTCGAATGAAATGTTGACCTATAAAACCGGAAGCACCGAAGACAATCAGCTTAGAGAGAGTATCCATACTAGTCATACTTGCAAGTACATCAAAAAAATAATACAAAAATATTCTCACATAAGCGTTACCTTTGAGTCAACTTAAACCTAAATTCGGCAGTTGGATGACTGAATAGTCTTGCATATTTTAGAGTTCATTCATAAAATCGCAACTGATAAAAAATGGAAGACTTGTTAATTTATGGACAACTATGGCGTAAGAACGTGTGATTTCCTCATTATAGGCGGTGGTTTAATGGGTTTGAATATCGCACGTTATCTAAAAAAGACTTTTGCAGATGCAAAAGTGATCGTTCTTGAGAAAGAAAACGAATGTGGTTTCCATGCGAGCGGCAGAAATAGTGGTGTATTACATGCCGGTTTCTATTATACGCGTGACAGTCTGAAAGCAAAATTGACTCGATTAGGAAATCAAATGCTAACCGAGTATTGCGAGCAAAAAAAAATACCTCTCAATAAATGCGGTAAGCTTGTGGTCGCAAAAAACGCACAAGATCTTATTGCGCTTGATGAATTATTAGCAAGAGCTAAACACAATGGTGTTGTGCTACAGGCATTAACTGAACAGGATGCGCATCGTATTGAGCCCAGAGTGATTACTTTTCAACGTGCACTTTTTTCCCCTACGACTTCTTCAGTGAATCCTAGAGAAGTCATAGCACATATGCAGCAAGATGCACAGAATGAAGGAATACACATTCACCTGGGAGTTCACTATTTAAAGAAAAAAACCAATAACATCATTTACACTACGGCGGGAAAATATCAAGCAGGTTATGTAGTCAATGCCGGTGGGCTTTATGCAGATAAGATTGCGCAGAATTTCGGATTTTCAGAACATCATCGTATTTTACCGTTTAAAGGCATTTATCTGTATTCAAACGAGCCGCTTTTTTCGATTCGCACACACATTTATCCTGTACCAGACTTAAATAATCCTTTTCTGGGGGTGCACTTTACTGTCAGTGCAGATGGCCGAATAAAAATCGGCCCGACAGCTATCCCAGCGTTTTGGCGAGAACAATATCATTTTTTAACTCGTTTTAAATTAACAGAATGTATTGATATTATAACAAGACAGATGGGATTATTTTTATTTGCCAAATTTGATTTCAAAAAACTCGCATTAGAAGAAATCAGAAAATATTCCAAAAGGCATCTCGTACAATTAGCAGGAAGCTTAGCCAAAGGAATTAAAAAAGAAAACTTTACGACATTTGGTGCGCCAGGTATTCGTGCACAACTTTTAAATGTGAAAGAAAAAAAATTAGAGATGGATTTTATCTTAGAAGGAGATGAAAAATCGATGCATATTCTCAATGCAGTTTCACCTGGATTTACTTCCTCCCTTCCTTTTGCGGAACATGTTTCGACACAAATAAAATTAGCATTACGTTAGGATTTTGCATTTTAAAAGGAGTTTTTTCATGACTAAAAAAGATCTAGGACTGATTTCACGTGGTGGTGAATTTAAAATGGTTATTGATGGGACGACATGCACGGATGCAAATGGGAACATACATCTGCTCGAAGAAGCGCTGAAAAAATTCATTGATCAATTACATTATGTGAGAACGAAAAATAATGCAATTTACTTGATTGGTAATGGGGGCAGCGCGGGAGTTGCAAGCCATGCACTCACTGATTTTTTGAATGTATGTCGCTTGCGCGCGTATGTTTTGCATGAATCATCTTTAATAACATGCATGGCCAATGATTTTGGTTATGAAAATGCGTATGCGCGTATTCTTAATACGGTCATGTGCCCAGGCGATATGCTGATCGGGATTAGCAGTTCTGGAAAATCACTGAATATTTGTAATGCAGCTAAAATAGCAACTGAAAAAAATGGCATTGTGATTACCTTAAGTGGATTTAAACAAGATAATCCGCTACGTAAATTAGGCGATTTAAATTTTTGGCTAGATTCTTGTGATTATGGGTTAGTAGAAATTGGGCACGCATTTATTTTGCATAATATATCAGACCGAATAGGGGTCGAAACAAAAAATATGCAAACCACCGCAATGAAAGAAACCATATAGGATTTATTTCTTGAAATATCGCAACTTAATTAGTTTTTTGCTGGCTATTGGCATAACGTCTAGTTATACCATGACCGCTGTGCATGCTGAGGAGATGCGAAGCGCTGCCTCGAAGCACACGCAAACTGATAGTGACAACCAACGTATTCAGTTGCATCCCTTGCCTGGATTTTTTCGTTTTAGTTTTGATAATGCATCCACATCGGACAATACTCAGCATATGGGATTGGTGGGGTTCAATTATTTTACTGATATTACACCTAATTTATATGGTGGTGTGGGTATATACGGTGCTGTGACAGGTACACAAGGAGGATTATTTGTTCTGGCGGTGGGTGGAGGTTGGCATCATCAATTTATACCGCATTGGTGGGGTGATATAGGGTTCGATGCAGGTGCGGGAGGCGGCAAATCAGCTTACGCGGGGGGCGGTTTAATGTTAAGGCCGCATATTGGCATAGCGTATGCTTGGGACTGGGCACGTCTAGGGTTACATTATAGTTATATTAATTTTCCAAGCGGTCAAATTCACAGTCGACAAATCGGTCTGGATTTTGAAATTCCTGCTATTTTTTATTATGTATCACTCAATGAAAATAGATCTTGGCCTTTCAAGTTGAGTGATATGCATGTACCGCACGGAAAATTTCTGGATTTCGAACGCAATGACTTTGCTATTTTGTTGCAAGCGTATCGACAACAACAAGGAACATTAAATACTGAAGGTAACCGCCAAGATGGGACAATGGGTTTAGTGGGGGTAGAGTTCGATCATTATTTCACAAACAATTGTTTTTGGTGGTTGAAAGCGGCAGGCGCGTTTCGCGGAATTCCGAATGGGTACATGGATATATTAGGTGGTTTAGGTTATCACTGGTCATCTGGATGGTATGGGCTTGCATTTGTTCCGCAATTTGGCGTAGGTGCAGGTGGTGGCGGTATGGTTGATACGGGCGGTGGATTATTAATCAATCCATTGTTAGGAATAGAATTGCCGCTTACAGCAAGATTCTCGACTCGTTTAAGCGGCGGGTATCTTTGGGCACCCAATGGTAGATTGAAAGCGATTCCTATCACAGGTGAACTTATTTACCATTTAAATATGGCTACTCTAGATGTTTATCCGACGCATTATTTGTTAGACAATCTAAGTATTCAAGGTTGGCGCACGCAGCTGCTTAGTCAAACGTATCTCCATCCGCAAAGTAATGCACATGCTGCTAGAACATCCATTAATCTTTTCGCCGTGCAAATAGATCAATTGCTTACACCGATGTTTTTTTTAAGTTATCAAGGTGCATTTGCTTATCGTGGTGATCACTCAGGTGGTTTTGCAACTGGAATGTTAGGTGCTGGAATACAGAGTCTCTATTTTTTACATCAGCGTATGCAGCTTTTCTCCGAAATTTTAGTAGGCGCTGGCGGTGGAGGAGGATTAGCATTAGCAGGTGGTTCATTAATCGAACCTGTAGCGGGTTTTCGCTACGCATTCAATCCCATTTTTGGTTTGCAAGCAAGTGTCAGCCAGGTGAAAGCCTTGCGTGATAGATTGAATACGACTGTGCTCAATTTAGGTGTGACAATTCGATTTGATACGTTGACAAAAGAATAATCCTAAATTCGGTAATTGTAACATGGCAATCGCATTGAAATTCAGCGGAAATGGATGAAGAATATTTTCCCTATTTAAACTGACTGTCATGCCAGCCGCGCGATTTTTGCGCGAGGTGGCATCCAGGATGGTTTTTTACATTGCTATCCATTATTTTTTGCAACTGTTAAATATTTAGGAACGGGACTGGCACTTTTTCTAGTTAAACCTAAATTCGGCAGTTGTAACCTGCTGTGAAGGTCTAC
>AMFJ01000362.1_pt1 | contig 19412 bp, 17 predicted proteins | sample 427208 | NCBI WGS metagenome assembly AMFJ01 (sample SAMN02954298, study PRJNA114691) | groundwater metagenome | biome: aquatic; feature: subsurface aquifer; material: sediment; isolation source: subsurface aquifer sediment | place: USA: Rifle, CO | collected 2008-08 | reverse complement strand
AGTGAATATATATATAAGTCAAATGAAAAATGGCAGTCTTCACGGATTCTTCACACTTTTTACTTGCTAAATACACTATATTCTGTTTAGTATAACTGTACTATTATTAAAATAAATCATCAACCCTATCATACATCGATGATAAGGAAAAATGTTCTATAGCCCATTTTCTTCAAATTTCTCACATTTTTTGTCTTTTTTCAGGATCAGAGAGAAGTTCATCGGCATACTGTATGAATTCTTCTTCACTCCTAGCCAGATATCAATTATCTCAATTTCAAATAAGTTCCATTGCTCATCAGCAAGCTAATGAAACAATGGATTTTTCCATCGACATAGCCTCAAGTATGGTTAATCCGAAAGCGTCGATTGTACTGGTAAATAAAAAAACCGTACATCTCTGCAGATAGCTTTTTACTTCTTCCTGATTTATTTCTCATAAGAATTGTATATCCGGGAAAAACTGTGCTAATTCCTCCAATCTCTCTTTTTCTTCTCAATCTCATCAAATAAGAAGCTTAAGCCCAGGATATCTTTTTTGGAGTTCCGCATAAGTTTTTATCGCTAATTCAACATTTTTTCATTTCGACAATCTTGAATATGTGAATAGAGTATTATTTTCTTCAAGGCTCTGATGATCATTGGAAAAGAAATCAACATCTATGCTAGGATATAGAATCTCGCTTTCTTTACCGAAATTCTTCTTTACTTCATCCTGTATGAAGCTTGAATTAACCAAAATTAGATCTACGTATCTGATGATTATTTTTTCAAAAAATTTCTTTATCGAAGTGAATATTCATTTATTCTGGTCCATATAATAGACTGGTATATTCTGGAGAAACCATGCCACTTTCATGCTTGGATGTATGATCTTTGCCAATACTCAAACAAAATGCATAGGCGAATTGCCCGCAAGCACGATATCTGTTTTCCTCAAAAGGAATACCAGTTTAATCAATCATATGATCTTATTGAATCATTTGGCGTTCAAATTTTTTATACTCAGGCCCTGACTTAGCTCTGGAAAGCAATTGTTCCTATTTAAGTCCAAGGTGTAGAAAGTCACTTCATCTCATACGTTTTTAAGATGTCCTGCAATTTCTAAAAGAGTTTTCACTGCTCATCATTTTATAGTGATATGAGGGTGGAGGATTGCGATTTTTGACATAGTAATATTTTTAAGTGGGCATATCTTATGCAAAAATATTGAAAAAGCAAAAAAATAGCCTCTTCTTGAAGAAGCAGGCTATCATTAAAGCTGTTTATGGCTTATTTTATCTTATCTTTAAGATTATAAAGAAGCACGGCAAAGTCAGATCTTTTCATGTTATCTGCGGGGTAGAACTTTCCGATTGAATCAAGAAGTCAGTTCTCTGATACGTAATTCGTATATCTGCTGAACCATTCTTCTGTTTTTACATCCTGATAAAGAGTATCGGCGGCAGTTGGAATATTCGACTTGCCGATTATCACATTTAACGCTATTGCTACAGCTTCTGCTCTATTAATTGCATTATTTGGCCTGAAAGTTCCATCAGAATAACCTGCTATGAATCATCTGGAAGTTGCAGTTCTCACAAATGACTCGCATCAATCTCATGGCAATACATCAGAAAAACTCTTCCCGTCTCAGTCAGGATTTATTCAAGCAAACTTCAATGCCATAATCAGAAGCTCTCATCTGGTTATATTAGCATTCGGCATGAAATATCAAGAATTTCCTTTGGTTATTCATTTTTGAGCCAGATAATCAATCTCTTCCACATTGTCGCTCACATCTTTAAAATATTTGCTTTGTGATGAAAAGGCCAATACCGGATTCACTTTTATGACTGGCAAAGTTCATTTCAGTGCAGAAACCTTATCAAGATAAACAAGCGGGTTTATTGAATATTTTTTAGCATTATCTATTCATAATCATTTGTTGACGGCTTCAAAAAACCCTAATCAAAGTGCGTTTGCTTCTGATAATTTAAAAGGCCAATATGGATGAAAAGGTGCATTTCAGGTATCTATTTGGAAATGAAGATGCTCTCAGGTGGAATTTCCAGAATTTCAAGATTTTCAGATTATATTTCCTTCCTTTACTGAGTCTCAAGTTTTCACATTAAGTTCAGAAAGATGAAGATGGCAGCTGAAAAGGGTTGTTACGGATCATAGATTATCAGGATCTGGAGCATTTATATGTTTTATAATGACAAAATTGCCATTGAAGTCATTGGTTCAAGCGAAATCAATGGTTCAATCAAGACATGCAACAACATCATCATGTTTGGTTTGAGGAATTATATCAACTCAAAGATGGCTTCCTGCTCATTCATCGAAATTTCAAGTTATATAATTTCAGAGATATACTGTGGAATAAATATTTCATGTTGAAGCAAGATTATCCGGATTATAAGGATATTTGGTTTTTAATGGATACATATGGATTAAAAATAGAAAATAAAAAATATAAAAATTGTTTATAGGATATAGTAATCCTCCTTTATGATTTGGTTGTTGATTTCTTTAATAATTAAAACTTAAAATAATATAGCATATTCAAAAAGCCTCGTCAACAAATATTTGTTTACAAGGCTTTTTTTTAATTTCTTATAAAGTTTAAAGCTTAATGCCTAGCTTTTTGCTAAGTCAATCAAGTTCTGTCTTATTGAGATGGACGTATTGTCATTCCTGCAGATTTCAAAGTAAGATATTTTCAATCCTGACACGTTTTAATTTCTTTACTTCATGTCCCACCTTCTCTACCATGCGGCGGATCTGCCTATTCTTTCATTCTTTTAGTATTATAGAGAACATTCAAGAATTCAGCCTGCTTATTTCAGCATCCCTAGTCCTTTTTCATAGGATAAATACTCACCCTGACATTTCTCTTAGAGCTTCATCTTCAATTTTTCAATAAACCTGTACGACATATTCTTTCTCATGCTCGTATCTTGGATGCATAAGATAATTGCTCAATCTTCAATCGTTGGTCAACAAAATGAGTCATGTGGTATTCTTATCAAGCCTTCAGACTGGAAAAACCCTTTCAGGAATGTCAACAACGTCAAGTATGGAAGATTCCCCATCTTGTCGGCAAGTTGTAACTACTCAATATGGTTTATTGAGCTTATAATAGACATACTCCTGACTATCTTCGACTACTTTATTTCCAAGTGTGATCTTGTCAGCTACCGGGTCAATGCTTTGTCAGATTATAGCTTTTTCTCCATTGACAAATACTTGTCATGCCGCAATATATTCTTCAGCTTTCCTGCGTGAGCATATCCCAGCTTGACTGAGATATTTTTGAAGCCTTAAAGAATTATCTTCTTTCATTAGTAAAAATTAATTATTGAATTATCTATACAATCGACATAAATTTTATTCGATTCTGAAATGGCTATATTTCATTCTAGCGTAAAGCCACAGGCTTTCTTATGTCATCATCAGTTATATGTCTTAGCATATTGCGTAAGATCCACATCATCTCTTGTGGTCCTGAGAGAACCTTTGACCAGTCATCCTTTCTCATAAAGGAAACATACATACTTTACATTATCAAGCATATTCATTCTCCATACCACTCAATCCATTTCTTCATATTTACAACCGGATTCTAATATATCCTCTTTTTTCAGATAGCTGAATCCGACTCAATCTCAGCTGATTTTCAACCTTTTCATCACCAGCTTCAATAGTTTAACAAAAGCAAACGTATTATTCAAGAAGAAATTTGAGGTTATTATATTTATATTGCCTCATAAATCCAATAATTCTGCCGATGCTTTAAATGTTTCAGGATTGACATTTGAATAAATGAAAGCTCAAGTGTCAGTGTATATTCAGGTCAACAACGATGTTGCTATATTTTTATTTATCTTGTAGCCCATAACAACAAAATAATCATAAAGAACCGCAGTTGTCGAGGGCTTATTCGTTTCTATGAGGTTGATATCTCAATATGATATGTTTGATTCGTGATGATCTATATTGACCAAACATTTGACAGGAAAATCTTTCTTTTCTCCGTATCATGCCAAAATAATATTAGCAATATCAAGAAAAATGCAAAGATCATACTTTTCATAATCAAATCTATTTATCACTTTTTCGCTATTCGAAAGGAAAGACAGTTTTTCTGCGACTCAATCCAAATTGACAATGTCGACATTCTTGGAATCAAAGTTTGTCATTATTATCTCATACAATGCAGTCACACTCCCAAGAGTATCTCCATCAGGGAATTTATGCGAAACTAAAGCAATGTTTTTTGATTCCTTAATCTTCTCATGGATTTGGTTATATATTTTGGTCATATCTAATATGCTTCATAAAGTTCGACAAGTATATGTTTTTATTTATAAAGTCAAAGGAATGATATGCCTGTATAAGATTAATGGGCATTTATAAGGTCTTATCCCAAACTAGGAGCCTTATGACGTCTCATTTAATTTGAATATTTTTACTGTCAGATTGAAAATGAAATATATAAATAACATGAAAACTCCAAAAATCATCCAATCGATTATATTAGAATATATATAAGTCAATCAAAAATGAAAAGCCGGTTTTCAGACTATGAAATCATTAGGGTTTTCTTTTAGGTAATAAATATCCACCTTATCTCATATGCCATAGTTTTTAGGGTATTTAGCAGGATAAAAAATATCACTTCTAGCTATATTGGTAAAGACAGTATTTTCAGCTTTGTATCTTATTTGGATTCTGGCTCAAGTTCTCCAGGGGTATCTTATGTCAGTTATTGTTCAAGATGTCTTTATTCAATTATCATAAACATATTGATAATCTATGCTGAATACCAATTTTATAATGAAAAGGATAACGAAAACAATGATATAATCTTTCTTATCCCTTCTTACAATTGAATCTATTCTTCATTTTCATCAGTATATATATGATTTCATGATTTATATTTTCTTATGTTCCCAATATTTCTTAAGTGCCTCTCATGTGAAAGACCTTTTTTCTTTTATGATTCAATCTAGCTTACCCGAATATATAAGCTCGCCTCACCTGTCTCATCATTCTGGTCATATGTCTATAATATAATCTGCGTTGGCGATCAAATCAAGATTATGCTCGATTACAAGTACAGTGTTCCCCTTGTCTACGAGAGAATCAAGAATATTAAGCAGTTTTTGAACATCGCTGAAATGCAGTCATGTAGTAGGCTCATCAAGAATATATATTGTCTTAGACGTCGATCTTTTCGCTAGTTCAGAAGCCAATTTAATTCTCTGTGATTCTCAGCCGGAAAGAGTAGGAGCAGACTGTCATATCTTAATATAGCCCAAGCCGACACTGAAAAGCACATCTATAATCTTAAAAATCTTCGGATGCGCCGAAAAGAATTCTCTAGCTTCCTCGACATCCATATCCAATACTTCTGCTATTGTCTTTCATTTATATCTGACCTCTAAAGTCTCTTGATTGTATCTTGATCCTCGGCAATTCTCACATTCGACATAGACATCTGGCAAGAAATGCATTTCTATCTTCTTGACTCAGCTTCACTCACATATTTCACATCTTCATCATTTGGTATTGAAACTGAATCTTCATGGTCAATATCATCTTTTTACCGCTTCCTGGCTTTTTGAAAATACTTCCCTTATGTGTGTAAACACTCAAGTATAGGTTGCTACATTTGAATGCGGAGTCCTTCAGATAGGCGATTGGTCTATTATAATTACTTTGTCCAGCTTTTCGGCTCATCTTATTTCTTTAACCTTTCATACAGGATGGATCGAAGAATAGAAAGAATTAAGAAGATGATTTGATAATATGTCTAATATCAGGCTGGATTTGCCTGATCAGGAAACTCAAGTGACAACATTCAAAAGTCATAAGGGGATTTTTACATTCACATTCTTGAGATTATTTTCTTCTGCTCAGATTATTTCTAGGTATCAAGTGGTCTTCCTATCTTTTTTCTCTATTGTAACTATTTTTTCATTTGAAAGATATTTTCACGTTTCAGAATTCTTGTCTTTGAGTATCTCTTCAAACGTTCATTTGAATATGATATCTCCGCCATGTATTCAAGCTCAAGGTCAGACATCTATTATATAATCGGATTCTCTCATTATATCCTCGTCATGTTCGACAACAATTACAGTGTTTCATATTTCTGAAAGCTTTTTCAGATTGTTTATAAGCATGTTGTTGTCTCTTGGATGCAGCCCGATGGAAGGTTCGTCAAGGATGTATATTATTCATTCCAATCTTGTTCAGATTTGAGTGGCAAGCCTTATTCTCTGAGATTCTCATCACGATAAAGTGTTTGCCCTTCTGGCCACAGTTATATAATCCAATCCTACTCAAGCAAGAAATGAAAGTCTTTCGCGTATGTTTTTTAAGATATTTTTAGATATCGATTTCTGGGTTTCTGTGAGTTTTAAATTATCAAAAAATTCCATTGATTGCCTGACATTTAAATTTGATAATTCTCCGATATTTTTGTCTCAGACAAATACATTCAGATATTCTTTTTTAAGTCTGTGTCAGCCGCATTCAGAACAGACAATTTCAGTCATATATTGTGAAATCCTCTTGAGAGAAGTTTCATTTTGGACATCTGATTCCTTATATTTACGCTCTAGATTGGGTATTATTCACTCATATTTCGTCTTATAATTATGACTTTGCCCATCGTCGAAAGTATAAACCAGATCAAATGTTTCAGGGACTCAATAAAGTACTATTTTCCTCTCTTTCTCATTTAGCTTATTATATGGGAGATTGCAATCAATCGAATACTTATCGCAAACAGCATTTAAGATCTGGAGATAGTATTTGTGCTGGCTCCAAGGTAAAATTGCTCATTCATTAAGGGATAGCCTGCTGTTTATTATATTATCCTCGAGAAAAGCTATTTGCATTCATAGTCAATGACATGTCTGACAGGCTCCGTAATGAGAATTAAATGAAAAATTCGATAAGCTTAAGTCTTCTAGTTTATAATGGCAAATCGGGCAAAACGCATCCTGAGAAAATATTTTTGATTTTTTAGTTTCTACCTCATAAACAAGCAAAAGTCATTTTCAGCCTTTATAAGCTACTTCCAGAGAATCCTTTATCCTTCTCCCTGTATTCTCGTTTTTATCTGATTCTTTATTTGCTATAAGCCTATCTACAACAATATACAGCTTCGATTTGTCGGTAATCTCTATATCAATTTCGTCTCATATGGAAAATACATTATCATCGATCATATATCTTATAAATCATGATTCTAAGATTTCTCTTTTAAAATCATGCAAAGTCTCAAATTTTTTATAAATTGGAGAAAGAATATAATATTTCGTATCGTTCTGCAGTTCTCCTATATAATCCAGAACATCTTTTATAGTGTCTTTTTTGAGGATGATTTCAGGGTGATTAGGACATTTTTGGATTCCGATATGTACGTATAGCAATCTATAAAAATCATATATTTCAGTTATTGTTCATACAGTAGACCTCGGATTGGAAGTAACGGTCTTTTGATTTATGCTGATTGTAGGTGACAATCATCTTATTTCATCGACTTTAGTATCTTCGTTTATCGAGCTTATAATCATTCTGGCATATGTAGAAAGACTCTCTAGATATCTTCTCTGTCATTCTGCATAAATAGTGTCAAATGCAAGGCTTGATTTGCCGGATCATGAAACTCCGGTTACTACGACAAGCTTATTTTTGGGTATATCTATTGATACGTTCTTAAGATTATGGGTCTTAGCCCCTCTTACTTCTAATAGTTCTGACACTTTTTTAAAATTATAATTAAATTATCTGCCTGTCGCTAGGAATAATCCTACCACTTCCCGGGCTCACGATTCTTTCAATATTTTGGCAGCTTCATTTGCTGTTGTTCAGGTAGATATTACATCATCTATCATTAATATTGTTTTTCAATCAATTGAATTATTATATTTAGATTTGAATTTAAAACAATGTTTTAAATTCAAAATTCTTTTGTTCTTTGGCAATCTGGCTTGGGGCCTTGTAAATTTTGTTTTTATCAAAAGCTTTTTGAATTCCAATCATTTCTTATTCGCCAATGATTCTCATATGAGATAGGTTTGGTTATATCATCTCAAAAAAATATTAAGGGGAAATAACGGTATTCAAGTGACAAGAGTATCTTTTGGGCAATTTGAAAGGAATTTATCAAATAATTTAGAATAATTTTCCATAATTTTCTCTATAGGTCTCTTGTTCCGGTGATATTTAAATTCTTTCAGATCTTTTTGCAGGTTTTCATCATATTCGCAGGCAACAATAATTTTATCCAGATATATTTCTTTTAATTCTCCTTTATAATAAGGGGTTTTATCCAAAAAAATCCTTTTGTATCTTATTTCTTCTACGGGCAATAAAAAAATATTCTCTATTATTTTCCAGATCGTTTTAAACATATTATTTTGCTTTTAATTTAGCGAAACTGCTAAAAAGCAAAATTGATTGCAACAGGAATATTATAGATATATGCAATACTTGGAAGTCTTTTGATATTATAAAATATGATATTATCGAAACTAGACTGAATAATAGCGCTGAAAAATGTATAAAATAATTATCATATTCATGCTTATTCTCAAATATATAGCTATATCATACGAATAGGGCTGGCAGTATGTATATCATAATTATAAACATGACAAAGTCAGAAGGATTCAAAGGTATGAAATTTTTAATGTAAAGCAGAATTATACTTAATAAGGTTACACATAAAGAAATATAATTCTTATATCTGATATGCACTGAATAATTAAAGATCAATCATCAGAAAAGAAGTATGACGAAATGCCAAAAATTGAAATATAAGAAAAGAAATGTGAAAGCAATTATACTCACAATATAATTAAGGAATAATCAATAATATTTTGAATTCAATTCGAATTTCTTGAATATCTTTATCTTGCTTATAAATTCAAAATAAAAAACTCAAAGGATGAAAAAAAGATAACTGAAAAGCAATTCGTAAGGTATCTTAAAATAATATCTTATATAAAAAAGGATAAATATATTCAAATAGCTTAAGAAATATGAATAAAATCAATATTTCTTTATCTTATTCATCAAATTATCAAGCATTACTGTCGTTATAAGTCAAAATAACGAAAGGCTTGAATTTATAATAAAAATATTATCTATGAGCTCATTATAAACTAGTTTTTTGGTGAAAAGAATGAGATATAGAAATGAGAAAACAAGGAAATTCGATCTGTAGATAAGATTAATGACTGGTTTCTGTTTTTTGATGAAGACGAAAAACAGAAGAATCAGCAGCAGGCTTAAAATCAATATGAAGTAAGGAAATAATTCTCCTCAGAAACTATATGATATTCAATAGAGAGAGATATAAAAAAACAAGAATGCTATGAGATAAGCTGTTTTTTGAAATAATGGGATGGTTTTTTTAAGCGAATCTTTAGAAATTTTCATCTTTGACAATATGGATGGCTTCGTGGATTGCTTTCAAAAATACAAGGGGCTGAAATAAAAAAACATTACAATTCAGACAACCAGAAAAAAAATACTTTCTATGTATTGGGAAAATATATAGAAAATAATTGAAAATATAAGATTAATAAGCAAAAAGAATATATACACTTATTAAAAATTTATTATTAAAAATATAAAAAATAATATATAAATAATTGAAGAAAAGGCAAGAATTATAAAATTTTTGGATATTTTAAGTAAGAATCCAAGAAAGGCAAAAAGTGAGATGTAAAGGAGAAAATCATAATTTATATCAAGGCTTCGGCTAGAAATAAGCATGAATAAATTTAAAAAAACAAAAAATACTGAATATATGAACAGTGAATAAATAATAGTATCACTTATTTTTTGCAACAGATATATTATAACTTCCTTATAATAATTAAATCCTTTTATTGTTTTTGTGTAAGATATTTTTTTATTATTTATTCGGTTTCATAATAGGGTTATATTTTGTTTTATGAGTTTCTTCTTCAACTCAAGCCTTTTTTTGTTTTCCTTATTAAATATGTTTTTAGAAATATCTTTGTTTACCTCTTTTAATTTTTTTTCGTATATATTCTTTTCTCGCAAAATATCATAATATTTTCAAGAGTTTTTATCTATCTTTTCTTTCTTGGAAGTAGTTTTTATAAAATCTTTAAAATTATCTATAAATTCATTTAATATTTTATTCAATTTTAGCTTTATATCATCTTCAGCTAAAATCACCTGTTTAGAAGATCAAAAAGATTTTAAAAGTTTATTTGTGTCTCATAAAATTGTTTTTTTATCGTCAATAATATTATTTTCTAACATTTCAACCTGTAATTCTCAAATCTTTACAAGAGCAATTTCTCAAATAAGTTTAAGTTTGGTTACATTTGTTATATTTTTAACTTGTTTTAGCTTGTTATATAGGTCACCTAGTTTTTCCCTCTTTTCGTCTGAAATATTTTGCCTGAAATTCAATAGGATATAATCTATCTTTTCTAATACCCTGTCAATCAGGGAATAATAAAAATTTAATTCTTTTTTTAAGAATTCGGGCAGATTTTCCCCTTGTGCCTTTACTTGTTCTTGTTTCTTATCTTCTATTTTTTTTTCTACCTGGGCCTTATCTTGTTCAATTTTAGTTCATTTGAAAATATCATACGAGTTTTTAATTTTTTGAGTTATCACTATCTTTTCTTTTTCATCCCTTTCTCGTTGGTCATATATATAAACAACATCATAATGCAAGTTATCGACCAGTTTCACGTATGCTTTGAAAATATCATTCGAACTTATCTGTCATGTCTTTATTTTTCCCTCTACTAAGATATCAAAATAAAAAACCCCTGTATCTCATAATATATTACCGGAAGTTTCTTTTAATTCGATTATCGAATATCATTGTTTATGTAAATTCTCACGTGCTTCTTCAATCGAACCGAATTGGATAACCAATTCTATCTTTTGATTATTTTTTGCACAAATTGCTTTAAAAAAAGCCATAAATGATTTTTATTTTGTATATTTATATCTGCTTAGAGATTACTAATTATAAATTTATTATCAAGTTTATTTATTTTATCATCTTGAAATTAAGCCAATTCCTGTTTTAATCTTCATATGTCATCTTTGGTTTTTGATTCGATTGTCCTTTTTTCAGCAGCAGGAAGGGAACTTCTGAAAAATTCATCCAAAAAAGCAGTATTTTCTTTTGCGAATTCTTGTGCCTTTAATTTTTCTTGTCCATCTGGAGCAATATTTTTAAGGTTTTCCTTATTTTCCAATATAGCCATATTAAATGTTATCAAGTATTAAATTAAAAGAATTAAGTTCCTGTTTTTTATCTTGTTCTTCTCTGGTATTTATTTTATATGCCTCCAGCTTGTTTTTTTGAAAAGAAATCTTATTCTCATCTTCTTCAATGATTTCAATAACAGAAGTCAACTTATTGTAGAATCTTTCTAGAGAGCTATTATCCAATACCTCCAATGAATCGAGATATAAGCTTTTTTGGTTATCGTCGATTTCCAATCCTGCTATAAGATCCTTGACAAGGATCAATCTATATTCTCTATCTTTATATTTTCTAAATATTGAACTCAAAAACATTTTTACTGACATTAAATAATTTTTCTATTTATGAGTATAACATAAATTTATATTTATTACAAGATATTTTTATTATTATATATAAGATTTTAAAAAAATGGGCCTAGCATTAAGGCACTGCCCCTTTTGACATTTTGACATTCTGATTTTTTTTAACATTGTTTTATAGCTTAAAATAGCAGTTTTTTAAAAGTTTTTTACAATTTGTTTTCTATAATTTAAATTATTATTTGACTTGTTTTTTTGTAGAAAAAACCTATTATGAATGTGTAAAATTTTTTTAATAATTACATACATGACATATAAATTTAATAAACAGTATATCCTTACTATTGTTTTTATATTATTCGCGTTTTTTTGCTGATATATAGTATGACAGAAGGATTTTGTGGGCAACGTAACCGACCAATACAATAAAGAAAAACAACAAAACATTTTACAAGATTTTAACAATGTTTTCAAAAAAGATAAAAATGTTGATTTAAAGCTATTCAATGAGGCTTACGATATAATTTCCAATAATTATTATTGATTTAAGAACCTATCTGACAAGGATTTGGTTTATTGAATGATAAAATGATTAGTTGGTTCTCTTAAAGATAAACACTCTGAATTCTTTGATATAGACGAAACTAAAAAATTCAACGAAGCCCTGAGCTGAGATTTTGAAGGAATAGGAGCCGTGGTTGAAAAAAATGATTTCTGAGTATCTGTGGATAGGATAATAGCCTGATCGCCTGCAAAAGAAGCGTGAATTTTGAATTGAGATATAATAACAAAGGCAAATTCGGAAGATCTTAAAAATCTTACAGTGAATGACGCTGTTTCAAAAATAAGATGACCTGCAGGCACCGTTGTCAAGCTTGAAATATTAAGGGTTTGAGAGAAGGAAATCATAATAAAAGAAGTTACAAGAAGAAAAATAAATATACCGTCCGTCGAATCAAAAATTCTCGATAATAAAGTCGGCTATATAATGCTGTCTATTTTTTGAGAAAAAACAGGAGATGAATTTAAGCAGTCTCTTACTGAACTCAATAATCAGAATATAAAATGACTTATAATTGATCTGAGGGATAATTGATGAGGATATCTGGAGACCGCAGTTTCCATACTATCTAATTTTGTTGAAAAAGATAAAGTTTTAGTAGTGACTAAAGAAAAAAACCCCTTAAACAATAGGTCGTACTTTTCTTATTGAAATACTAACAAAAAGATCCCTATAGTATTGCTTATAAATTGAAATTCGGCCTCTGCGTCGGAAATAACAGCCTGAGCTCTAAAGGATTATAATCTTTCGATTTTGGTCTGAGAAAAATCTTACGGCAAATGATCAGTTCAAGAACCGTTTGTTTTGAGCGACTGAAGCGAGATGAAGGTGACTGTGGCCAAATGGTACACCCCGCTTGATCACCTGATAGAATGAATTTGAATACAGCCGGATTTTGAGGTAATTTTCCAGAAAGAAGACTATGAAAAGAAATATGATAGGCAGCTCGAAGAGGCTAAAAATATTATGTCGAAGTTCATAGAGACTTGAGATATCATTAAAACCAAAGAGTTTTTCAACCTTAAGAAGCAATCAGAATTAAAAGATAAATTGGATGATATCACATCATCTTGAAACATTTCTAAATAATTTAAAAATGAAAAATTTGGCATTATCCGATCCTGAGCTCTATCTTCATATTCTTAATGAGACAATTCGCCAAGAAAATGAGATAGAAATGATAGCATCTGAAAATTATGCTTCTTTGGCAGTCATGGAGGCCTCATGAAGCATACTTTGCAATAAATACAGCGAATGATATCCGGGCAAGAGATATTATGCCTGACAGATAAATATAGATGAAATAGAAAATCTTGCCATTAAAAGAGCAAAGAAAATATTTGGCGCAGAATATATCAATGTACAGCCACTATCAGGGTCTCCGGCAAACTTAGCAGTTTTTCTTGCTACACTCAAGCCATGAGATGCCATCTTATGAATGAGTCTCGATCAAGGCTGACATTTAAGCCATGGACACCCGCTTAATTTTTCGGGGCTGCTCTATGATATAATCTGATACACCGTCAACAAAGATACTGAAATAATAGATATGGATGAAGTTGAGAGGCTGGCTATTGAAAACAAGCCAAAGCTCATAATAGCTGGCTTCAGCGCATATTCAAGAAACCTCGATTGGAAAAGATTCAGAGAAATAGCTGATAAATCAGGATCGATATTAATGGCCGATATATCGCACATTGCTTGACTTATAGCCGGTTGAGAATTAGAAAACCCTGTTCCGTATTGTGATATTGTTACAACTACGACACATAAGACATTGAGATGACCGAGATGAGCTATAATAATGAGCAAAGAATCCTTTTGACCCGCAATTGCAAGGGCTGTATTCCCTTGAGTGCAATGATGACCGCATGAAAATATGATAGCCGCGAAGGCGGTAGCTTTCAATGAAGCCTTGCAGGATGATTTCAAGATATATGCTAGACAGGTTATAGACAATGCGAGACAACTATCAGAATCATTGTCTGGGTATTGATTCAGGATAATTTCAGGGTGAACAGACAATCATCTTATGCTTGTTGATATGTTCTGAAGTTTCTGATTATCTTGAAAAGAAGCGGAAATCGCGCTGGAAAAAATTTGAATTTCTTGCAATAAGAATATGATTCCGTATGATAGCCGCAAACCTATGGATCCTTCTTGAATAAGACTTTGAACAGCAGCAGTGACTACGAGGTGAATGTGAAAAGAAGAAATGAAATCCATCGCACTTTATATATACCAAGCAATTCAAAATAAAGACAATGAAGATATTCTTTCTTGACTGAAGAATAATATTAAAGAACTTTGCAAAAAATTTACTATTTACAAATAAAAAACATGGGACTAGATAGTATGGAAGATATAGAGGTCGGCGAATGATGATGAGAAAAAGCTCAGGAAACCGCAAAAGAAGCTCAAGAAAAGAAAGAAAAGGCATCTAAAGCGATGGCTTGAATTCAAAGGACTAGAAAAGATGAGAAGAAGGCAACGAAGGATAATGATTTCTTGTATGAAATAATAGTTGATATTATCAGAAACCGGGAATATGATATACTTCTGCCCTTTGTTTCTGACATGTTGAAACAATGAGTTTCTTCAAATTTTATCTTATGAGGGATTTCATTGGTATACGATGAGGCTGTATATATAATAAGGACAAATTATCTACCTTGAAATACAAAAATAACAGTCGATAAAGAGCTGGCAAAGGCTTTTAAACTTACTTTATGATATACTCCTACGCAGCAAGTTGTTGAATTCAATGATAATAATATCAATTCCGCAATCAAAAGCAGAATAAATGAATGGATAGAAGATATAATATCTATAATTTCTTTTGATCCTTCCACTATTATTACAAAAAAATTCTTATCCCTTTTGCAATCTTCCGACAACAAGAATTTATTGATCAATTATATTGCGAGCATACTTACTTTTTTCCTTTTCAGGCTTAATATCTTTATAACAAAAGAAAAGGCATTCCTTTATTCGGAATTCATACTTTGAGAAACAGTTAAGAAGCTGCGGTCTCTCCACCTTGAAGAGATTGAGTCTTAGCATTAGACCTAAAATGGATATCAAGTACGGCAATGAGCAAGAAAATATAATAGATTATCATAAAATAATACCTCATTTCACCTAGATTTATATTAAGAACACTAAAACCCAGCCCTCATAGAAATTGGGCTGTTTTTAAAACGAATTCCAGCAAGGCGAATGTAAAAAATCAGACAGCCAATCATAATAAGGGCATAAATGAATATAATACGATAGAAATGAATCAAAAAAGCATTATAAGGGGGATGGCTGGAGTTACGATAATATTTGATATCGGAGAGATTATTGATACCGTTCAGAAGTTAACCACCATAATAGGGATAGTGAACAAGAGCACTGCAATTGTTGTGGATACCGATTCTCTTATTGAGAATTTCTCAGGCAGAAACGAAAACAATTTTTTTGCTTGTTCAGAAAAACAGAGCAGTCAAAGGAGTGCTAAGAATGACAGATGGAATCATATATCATAATTAATAGTGAGAGGGTTGATCAATATGAATATGATAACTGCAAAAACCATAACAGAATAGATATTTGTCCTTCTTCAATTGCTCATGGCTAAGAAAGCGAGCGATCACATCATGGCAGCCCTTAATGCTGCGACATTATTTCAAACAAGCGATACGAATAATATTATGCACAGGACGGTCAATGTTATTCTTAAGTAATCAGGGATGAATTTAAGTGCGATAGATAGAAATACTATAAGAATGGTAATATTATATCAGCTTACGGCAATTATATGAGATAATCATGATCTTTGAAAGTTCTCTCATATTTCGGACGAAAAATCAGCTCTTGTTCATAAGAATATTCATGATATGAGTTTGGCCGAATCTCAAGGATATATTCTGTTTATGATACCTATAATCTTCTCCTTAAGCTCTAAGATTGAATTCTCTATAAATCATATTTCATTTCAGATGATTTCCATGTGTGTAATATTCATCTGTCAATATACATTCTTCAATAACAAATAATTTTCGTAATTGAAGTCCTGAGAATTTTTAATTTTATTTATAAAAGAATCAGTCTTTATAATGCTTCATACCTCAAGTTTACTCCATGCACCGACTTTAATCAGTATATTGGCATCTATTTTTATATTCTTTTCTCAAATTTTTCGGAGAGTGCATATGTAGCTGTTTTCTAATGCTGTTTCTTTATATACTTCCGATATCCGACAGACTACAGGAGCTTTTCTATAAGATGAAAATAAGTAGTCTTTATTATAGCTGATATTGTTCAGATTAATATTGCTAACATAAAATCAGCATGTCAATCATAAAGCCAAAATTAAAACGTATTTATATTTAAATCCTGTCCAGAATATCAGATTAATTCCGATAAGCATGAATAATAAAAAAATATACAAAGAAACAAATCCTTGTATATTCGAAATAAGAACAGAAATAACGAATGATAGTGAAAATAAATAAAAAGATCTTAATTGAGAGATTCTTGTTTGTAGATTGCCGTTAATCATTTTCATGCAAAAATTAATAGTCAAATAGCTCAAATCTGCGTAATATTTAAAAATATGAACGAACTGAAAATATCAGGATTTCAATTAAAGAATTCAAATATGAGCAGTATTGAAGAAAATATTGCCATACCCAAATAACCGACAAATCACTCTATTTTGATAAATAACCGGGTAATATATAATCATGTGAATATAAGGAAGCAGAATATCGAATAAAATACCGCAAGAGGGAAAATAGGTCACGAATAGGGACTTCTACTGAGGGGATTGGAGTAAGTTATTCATATCGCGAGATCTGTAGGCTTTCATATTATCTGCCCTCAAAGGAAAGCTCAGAGATATCAGACTATGCCTGCAAAAAGAAATGCCAATACTGTAGCATCAATATATTTTTGGCTCTTAAGATTGAATTTTTTGATCTTGAAATATAAGACAACCAGAAATCAGACTATTCATCAGATAAGCGCAAAATTATAATCGGACATGAAGATGAACTTCAAGAATCATTCTTTGAAGATGAATTTTGAATTCCTCCAGTCAGATATTATGAAAAATAACCTTGAAAAGAAAAACATGGAAATAAAATAGAAGAAAATGTTATTCAGAAAGAAATTTGTATTTATTCAGTACTTCAATGATAATTTATACAACATCCAGAAAAACAACAGGAATGATATAGAAAGGGCTATTCAAAAAGTAAAAACAGGATATCAAAATATTTCGAATTGTGGGTACATTTTATTAAATTAAATTTTAAAAATCAAAGAACAGAGTAGTTGTCTTTGTCCCTTGATAATTATCTGGCATACTCGGTAATTCTCTTTTCTCTGATAAGGGTTACTTTGACTTCGCCTGGGTAGCTTAAATTATTCTCAATAGATAATGCCACTTCTCTCGCCATTTTTTCTGCCTGAAGATCTGTAATTGCTTGACAATCGACAAACATCCTTACTTCTCTTCCTGCGCTTAATGCGTAGGCCTTTGTGACTCATGGGAATGACGCTGCCAAATTTTCCATTTCTTGGATACGTTTGATATATTGTTCGACAGAGGCTCTGCGAGCTCCTGGACGAATAGCACTTATGGCATCAGCAATTTGAATTATCTGAGTTTCTATGCAAGTATGAGCGACTCAATCGTGATGTCATTCAATTATATTAATCAATTTTTCGTTAAGGGCATATTTCCTAGCAATCTTTCCGCCTATTTCAGGGTGAGTTCATTCTATGTCGTGATCCAATGCTTTTCAGATATCATGCAATAATCATCATTTAAGCGCCAGTGCAGGATCTGCTCATAATTCCTTAGCAAGAGCCTCAGCAATATATGCGACTTCTTTTGAGTGGGTCAATATATTCTGTCAGAAGCTTGTCCTGAATCTTAATTTTCAGATAAGACTTAGAAGCTCAGTAGGAAGGCCAGAAATTCACATTTCATTAACAGTTTTTTCGCCGAATTCAAAAATAAGCTTTTCTGCATCAGCCTTGTTCAGGTTAACTATCTCTTCTATTCTTGCAGGTTGGATTCTTTTATCCTCTATAAGCTGTTCCAATGATTTCTTTGCAATGTATCTTCTGAACAGATCGAAGCTTGATATGAAGACCGTATCAGGAGTGTCATCAATAATAAGAGATACTCAAGTTTCTCTTTCAAATGCAATAATATTCCTTCATTCTTTTCAGATGAGTTTTCATTTTATATCATCGTTCTCCAGATGAAGAGTTGTCTGAGTAGTCTCACTTATGACTTCTCAAGAATATTGTTGGACAGCCTTGATAAGTATTTCTCTAGCGACTTCCTTCTCTTTAAGCTTAATTTCTTTCTTCTTTTTTTCTATTATGTCTATAACATCTTTTTCATAGATCTCCTCTGTTTGCTTCATTATAAGGTCTCTTGCTTCTTCTTTGGTCAATTGTGCAATATCAGAAAGCTTTGTCCTTAATTCTTCTCTTACTTGAGCGACTTCTTCTTTTTGTTTGTCTATCGATTCGCTTTTTTTGAGCAATTCTTGATTCTTTTGTTCGATTTCTTCGAGCTTCTTTTCTAATTTATCTTCTTTTTCGAGAATTTTCTCTTCCATCTTTTCGATTTTCTGCCTGCTTTGAAGAAGTTCATTTTTCTCTTCTTCAATAATGTTTCACCTTTTTTCTAGGCCATTCTTAATAATGTCTAGTTCTTTAAGCTTCTCATGCTCTAATGTGCTTTTTTGCTTTGAGACAATAAAATACACAGAAATACCTGAGACTGCCCCTCAAGCTATGAGAGATAATATGATTTCGTACATATGTTTTTAATTTAAAAATTATTTCGAGAAAGTTTAAGTATTTGGTTTGGTTGGGTATCACAAAATGTGACCTTCATATATTACCGAAATTATCCAAAAGTCAATTTTTATTAAGATTGCCTTAAGGGACTTTTTGATTATAATGCCTTTATTAAAAGATAATTGAATTTAGAATGTATAAATACCACTGCACAAACTGCTGATATGTCTATAACCCCTATATATGAGATCCAGAGCAAGAGGTCGAGCCATGAACTGATTTTGAATCGCTTAGCGAAGACTGGTATTGCCCGGTTTGCTCCGAATGAAAAGAATATTTCGTAGAAATAGCGCAAACTATGCATGAAATATCGAATCCCAACGACTTATTGCCTCAAGAGGAACAGCACACTCCTTTCTGCATCAAGCAGGGTGATAAGCTGCTTGTTGAGATGTGAACAGAGGAC
>AMFJ01025154.1_pt1 | contig 19444 bp, 16 predicted proteins | sample 427208 | NCBI WGS metagenome assembly AMFJ01 (sample SAMN02954298, study PRJNA114691) | groundwater metagenome | biome: aquatic; feature: subsurface aquifer; material: sediment; isolation source: subsurface aquifer sediment | place: USA: Rifle, CO | collected 2008-08 | reverse complement strand
AATGATTCTAAACGCCCAGTATTGTTCCCAAGGAGCTAATGCGACGAAGGAATCATGCAGGGTGATTTACTAATAATAATTTTAGGAAAAATAAATGATAGATCTTAATAATTTGCAAAAAGAAATTTACAAAAATAAAGTAGCTAAGAAATTTAATGTTAAAGACATTAATTTGGAGTTTTGTTATCTTCATGGTGAGCTTGCCGAGGCGCATAAGGCATTTCGTAATAAGTTGCCTGACTTAGGCGAGGAACTGGCAGATGTCATAATTTACTTGCTTGGGTTGGCTGAAATTTTGGGAATTGATTTGGAAAAAGAAATAATTAATAAAGTTTCTAAAAACCAAAAACGTGAATATAAATGGATTGACGGAAAATTAATTAGGACTAAAGAAGTTGGTAAATAGAGAATAAATTATGAAATGGATTGGAATCACTGGGAGTTGGAGGGCAACAAATAAGCAGGTAGAAAAAGACGTTAGACGTGAGGTGTCTAAAATTATTAAAGCTGGAAATGGAATAGTTACTGGTGGGGCTTTAAATGTTGATTATTTTGCAGCCGATGAGGTCTTGAAGAATAATCCAAATTGCAATCAAATCAAAATATTTTTGCCAACAACTTTAGAAATTTATTCCAGACATTATTTCAAACGTGCTGATGAAGGTGTAATTACATACGCGCAAGCAAAAGGGTTGATATTACTTTTAACAAAAATAAAAGAAATTAACCCTAGTTCAATTATAGAAAATTTAGCCAATTCTATTCTTGATAAATCTTCTTATTTTCAAAGAAATCAGGACGTTGTTGATGTATCAGACGAATTGCTAGCATTTCATGTGAATTCTAGCGAGGGAGTTAAGGACACTATAAACAAAGCTAAAAAGAAAAATATATCAATAAGAATTTTTGAATATAAAATAAAGTAATTTTATAGAGGTTGAAGTGGTAGATAATTTAAGCAAACATGATTATGATGCATGCTATAAAGTATTAGATGATTTAAAAATCAGTTACAATAAACTTAAATATGATAATTATTTTAGATTGCTTAGAGATAAAAAAAGAAATGATATCAAAAATTAATAATATATTTTAGGAGAGACATATGCTAGAATCTGAGTCGAGCGATGAAATAACAGATAAAATGCCAGAAGTTGATAATATCAAACGTGAAGCAGAGCCGGTTCGACCAACGCCAGAACAAGTTATCAAAGCAGTAGAAAAGGATATTCCTTCTGAGCATTTAACCCCAATGATTGATCTTAGGCCAGATCATATCGGAGATTTTATTGGTGCTGTTTATCAATTTATGTATGATAAACATTTTGACAAGCTAGTTAATGATGACGGAATGAGCGAGGAGGAAGCTGCCGAATTAGCTGACCCCCATGCCCAAGACTATCTCGATAATAAAGGCCTGAGTTGGTACTAAAATATTTTTAAGTTTGCTTCTTTAAACTAATCTCATAGCCAACCTCCACCCGCGCTCATGCATAGGGGACGCGCTCATGCATAGTCCACCCGCGCTCATGCATAGGGGACGGTTCTGATTAAACCTGACAATTCGTAATTTTCAAATTCACCATCAAAATTATGACTGAAATCAGTTATTAATAATAGGATACATTTTTATGAATAAACATAGAATAATATTTTTTGGAACTCCGGAATTTGCGGTACCATCACTACAGATACTAATTGATAGTGGTTCCTTGGCAAGGCTCGGAATAAACCAATCACCGATTGCAGTTGTTACAGAGCCTGATCGTCCAGCTGGTAGAGGTAAAAAATTAAAGTACTCATCAGTTAAAGAGTTAGCTCAGAAGAATAATCTTCAAATTTACCAACCAGAAAAAATCTCAACTCTCAGTTCACAGCTCTCAGCTCTTGAGCCTGATGTCGCCATAGTTGTGGCTTACGGACAAATTATTCCTAAGGAGATTTTAGAAATTCCAAAATTTGGTTTTATTAATTTGCATCCATCATTACTCCCTAAATATCGTGGACCTTCACCCATTCAAGCTGCAATATTAAATGGGGATAAGGTTACAGGTGTAACAATTATTAAACTTGATGAAAAAATGGATCATGGGCCAATTCTTGCTCAGCAAGAATTGGAAATAGCAAATTCCAAAAAACAAAAAACAAATAAAATCCAAATCCCAATAGATTACGAAAATTTATCAAAAGAATTGGCAAAATTAGGTGCCGAACTTTTGATAAAAACCTTACCCGATTATCTTAATAATAAAATTAAGCCAATAAATCAAGATCACACTAAGGCAACTTTCACAAAACTAATAAATAAGTCTGACGGATTAATTAACTGGAGCGAACCAGTCGATCTAATAGAAAGAAAAATTAGAGCTTATAACCCTTGGCCAGGCGCGTACACGTTTATAAATAATAAAAGATTAAAAATTTGCCAAGCTCATATTAAGTATGATAAACTTATTATTGATTTGGTACAGTTAGAGGGAAAAAAAATAATTACTTGGTCAGAATTTATTAGAGGCCACAAAGATATTATTAATTTACTTGACGAAAAGATATTAATTTGATAATATAAGAACAAAATTATCTGCGTAGATCCGATAAGAATCTGCAAAGTCGAAAGGATTAAATGCTAAAGATCAGATTAAAAAGAATAGGTAAGAAACATCAGCCTGTTTATAGAATTGTAGTTACTGAGCACACTCAGCCTGTTAGTGGTGAGTATGTTGAAAAAATTGGTTTGTATGACCCATTCACTAAAAAAATTGATTTAGATCAAGAAAAAGCAATGGATTGGATGAACAAAGGTGCTAAGCCATCCAACACAGTCGCAAAATTGTTTGAAAAATCAGGTTTAAAACACAAATTAGTTGTAATTAAAAAATTTGCTGCAAAAAGCAAAAAACAATTAGAAGCCGAGAAAAAGGAAGACGAAGAAAAGAAAAAGCTAGAACAAGTCCAAAAAGAAGCCCAGAAGGAAGCTTTTGAAAAAGAGGTAGAAGAGAAAAAAGCTGAGGTAGAAGAGACTAAAGTTCAAGAGTCTGAAGAAAAATTACCTGAGGGGCAACCAGAACCAGCTAAAAGTGAATAGTTGACAAAAAATAGCTAGATAAAGATAATATAAATATAATCATTTTCTAGCAGCTACGGTCGAACTGCTAGCAATCAGTAATTAATTTTGACCTGATAAGGAGTATGTATGGCAGAACAAGATCAAGAGTTCGTTGAATATATTGTTAAATCAATTGTTAGTAATCCTGATGATGTAAAAGTAGCAAGAATTATTGATGAAAGAGGGGTATTACTCACACTTGCAGTTAACCCAGAAGATATGGGTAAGATTATTGGTAAAGAAGGTAGAACAGCCAAAGCTTTAAGAACATTATTGAGGGTATTGGGTGCTAAAAGTAATGCCCGCATTAACCTAAAAGTTGAGGAGCCAGAAGGTAGTACTCACGTTTCAGCTGCTACAACAGCAAGTACAAAGTCAGACGATACTTCAAGCGATGTACCAGATAAAGCTGATGATGAAGAACAAGCTACTGAAGTAATGTAATTATCACAAATCTTGCAACACAAATATCACAAATTTTAGTTAAACATAGTTAACTTCAAAAGATCGCCACAATCTTTAATTAAGCAGGCGATCTTTTGTGTAAATAGGAAGAAAAAACATGAAAATTGACATTTTAACACTGTTTCCAAAAATGTTTGAGTCGGTATTTTCCGAATCTATTATTAAACGTGCTAAAGAAAAAGGAGTACTTGATATTAACACTCATAACTTGCGTGATTGGGCAACAGACAAACATAAAACGGTTGATGATACAACATATGGTGGTGGGGCAGGTATGGTTTTAAAAGTAGATGTTATTGATCATGCACTACATGATCTAAAATTCAAAATTCAAAATTCAAATTTTCAATCAAATTCAAATGTTTTGAAATTAAAAATTCAAAATTTAAAATTCAACAACCAGTTACCTTATGTAGTTATGATGACTCCGCAGGGCAAAACATTTAATCAACAGATAGCAAAAAAGCTAAGTAAAAAACAAAAACTGATTGTATTGTGTGGTCATTATGAGGGTTTCGATGAAAGAGTTAGATATTTAGTTGACGAGCAAATAAGTATTGGTGATTATGTTTTAACTGGTGGAGAAATTCCAGCCATGGTTTTAGTCGATGCAGTATCACGATTAATTCCTGGGGTTTTAGGTAAAACACAATCACATCAAGAAGAATCTTTTTCAATGAATATGTTTGTAAAAAATTCGAAATTCGAAATTCGAAATTCGAAATTACCAACTAATCGTTGGTTAGAGTTCCCCCAATATACTAGGCCGGAGAAATACCACCCAATTTCCAAGGTATATAAAAAAGCACTCTTGGTACCAAAAGTGCTTCTTTCAGGAAATCATAAAAAGATTAACCAGTGGAGGGTAGAAAAATCTATTTGCCGCAGCCACCTGGGCAACCGCTGCAACCACCATCAAAAATGTTCATAATAATCCTTGAAGACTTATTACAAAAATATTTCGTAATAAGTCTATTATTCGACCTTATTAATATCCTTATTAATATTATACACTAATATTTTAAGTTTGCTAAACCTGTGGAAAACTTATGCAAAAATCCTGCGATATTTATTAAATATTCTCCATATAACAGGTTCGGATAACTTTACTCTGTTGACTTCTATTGACAAGATATACTAGGGGTTAGATAATACTTATAGAAGTAATTAATAATTTAATATCTCGCTATGCGAGATACAGGAGGTCAATATGGCTTTCAGTACACAATCAAAAAAGACCGGCGAAACTTACTTTTTGCACAGCAAAGAAGTAACTCTTCGTGGTGGCAGAAAACAAGTAATTTTTTATTTTGGTCGCGAAGAAAAAGAAAATGCTTGCGAACTTCCATCAGGTTATGAAGTAATGGAAAATTCACGCACTGGTCTCCCAATGCTTAGAAAAGCTAAGTAATTAGTTATATCTACAAAAGACTTACCGATATTATGTAATTAGATGGTAAGTTTTTTGTTAGTCAAATGTTAGTCTTATCATGCAATAAATCCATTGTAAATTTCTTGCAAATAAGCTATAATTGAGATATTGTTAGTTCGTTTAATGAGATTAAGCAAACGTTAAGGCAATAAAAATGTGGAAAAAGTGTACAGGAGAACCGTGTGAAAAAATCTGAGGCTTTTTTTAGTATAATGCTAATTCCCATAGATGCATTAATGATAATCTTGGGTTTTATTAGTGCATATTATTGGCGTAAATACCATGGTGATATAGTCTCATTTTGGGAATTTAATGAATATATTAGGTTTATAATAATTTTATTACCAGCTTGGATTGGAATTTTTGCAATCCAAGGACTTTATAATATCAAAAAATCACGGCAAGGTATTGACGAATTTTTTAATATTATTCTTGGTGTCACCATGGGTATCATGCTTGTGGTCGCCTGGATTTTTTTATCACGAACATACTTTTTTTCAAGATTAATAATTATATATGCATGGGTTATGGCGATTGTTTTGGTATTTATTGCGCGCAATATAGTAAGATTTATACAGCGTTATTTATATAGATATAATATAGGAGTAAGAAATTTAATCTTAGTTGGTAATAATGAAATTACTTATAGTATTATTAAATTTCTTCAAAATAATCGTAATTATGGCTATAAAGTGATAGGAATAGTTGAAGCCCATGATAAACCAACTTCAAAGGATAAAAATTATTTTAAAATTATTGGTTCAATCGAAAATTTTGATAAAATCACCAAAAATTATCAAATTGATGAGATGATTATAACTGATCCTAAAATATCCGACGAAACTATGCTTTATTTAATGCAGATTTCTGAAGAAAAGAAAATTACTTTTAGACAAACTCCCAACTTATTTGAGGTAAAAACTAGTAATGTTGACGTTTCGACTTTAGCGGGCATTCCTATCGTAGAATTTAAAAAAACTCCACTCGATGGGTGGGGCAAAATTATTAAACGGATAGCAGATATTGTTTTTTCAATTATTGCTTTGACCCTTCTTTCGCCCATATTGTTAATTGTTGCAATAATTATTAAAATAACCTCACCCGGTTCAGTATTATTTAAACAAAAAAGGATTAATCCAGATGGAGAATTTATTTTTTTAAAATTTCGTTCGATGCGTGATGGCGCCGAAAAAGAGCATAACAAATTAATTAAAAAACATGGGAATATGTTTAAACTAACAAATGATCCTAGAATCACTCCATTTGGTAAGTTTATAAGAAAAACTTCCATTGACGAATTACCGCAATTTTGGAACGTATTAAAAGGGGATATGAGTCTGGTTGGGCCTCGTCCACCAATGCCTGAGGAAGTTGATAAATATAATGCGTGGCAAAAAAAACGTCTTGTAATTAAACCAGGTATTACAGGTTTATGGCAAATTACGGGTAGAAGCTTGGCAAATTCTGATTTGACTTTTGAGGATTGGGTCAGAGTGGATATATATTATATCGAGAACTGGTCTTTATGGTTGGATATTAAAATCATTTTAAAAACTATACAAGTTGTGATTGTTGGCAAAGGAGCATACTAGAATATAGTTAATAAAGGTTAATGTCTGTTAATAACGGTTAATAATAGTTAAGTAACTAATATTAACTCTTGTTAACTAATATTAACTAATATTAACCTTTATGAAAGTAGCCTTAGTACATGAATTTTTAACACAATACGGTGGTGCCGAGAGAGTGCTGGATGCATTTTTAGAGATCTGGCCAGATGCGACGATACACACCCTTGTTTATGATGAAAAGAAGATGGGGCAATTTTATAGTAAATATCGGGTAAAAACAAGTTTTGTGCAAAAATTGCCATCTATCCCCCCAGCCGGCTACAAATGGTGGCTACCCTTTTACCCAAAGGCCATAGAGAGTTTTGACTTTTCTAATTTTGATTTGGTGCTGTCTGATAGCTCAGCGTTTGCCAAAGGTGCAAAAACGAAAAAAACAACCAGACACATTTGTTTTATGCATACACCAACTAGATATTTATGGCAAGTAACAAAGGAGTACCTTCAGGATGCGCCAATACCTAGTTTTATCCGCCCAATAATGCCGCCCTTTATAAACTATCTTAGAAAATGGGATTATCGCGCAGCACAAAGGCCCGAATATATTATTGCAAATTCAAAAGAGGTTGTTAAAAGAATCGAAAAATTTTACAACCGTAAAGCAGATCAAGTGATATTCCCATATGTTGATACAAAAAAATTTGTAATAAGTGATGGTAAAAAAGATTATTTTTTGGTAGCTGGTAGGCAAGAGCCTTACAAAAAAACAGAACTAGTTATTGAACTTGCAAATAAACTTGGGTTTAATTTGGTTGTAGTTGGTAGTGGTACCAAAATTGATGAATTTAAGAAAATTGCCAAAAATAATATTAAATTTGCTGGTTGGGTATCAGACGAAAAACTGGCAGGATTATACGCTAATTGTAAGGCTTTAATTTTTCCACAAGAAGAAGACGCAGGTATTACTCCATTAGAAGCAATGGCCTGTGGTAGGCCGGTAATTGCTTATGGAAAAGGTGGAGTGCTAGAGTCAGTAATACCTTGTGTAACGGGTGAGTTTTTTAAAGATCAAACTATCAAAAGTTTATCTAGTGCAATCCAAAATTTTAATCAAAACAAATATGATCCAAAGACAATCCGCGCCCACGCATTAAAATTCGACAAAGAAATATTTAAGAAGAAAATATTAGATTTTGTTGATAAACATTATAGTTTATAAATTAATATAAATATTTATCGGGTCAGTAGCCAAATGTGGTAATTTTCAGCCAAAATGATGTTTGACGACAGACCCTTACCATCATGTTACTTGTTACCCGCCTAGACTTGCCCGCCTTGACTCAACGAGGCAGGTATCAGGCGAGGCTGGCATGTTACATGAAATGAGGAGTACCCATGGAATTAAGAGACTATTTATTGGTAATTGGAAAAAGAATTTGGATGCTATTAATATGCTTCTTGGTAGTAGTTATAGGAGTTTATTTTTTTACAACTTCGCAACCTACAAGTTATGAGGGATCTCTAACGATTAATATAACAAAACCTGCTGAACAAGGTAAAACAACAGAGTATCAGTTTGATAAATATTATGCTTTGCAAGCCAGTGGAATGTTTGCCGAAACTGTAGTTTCTTGGCTAGGTGATCCTTCGATTATTAGTGATATATTTACAAATGCGAATCAAGAGTTACCCCAGATTGGGTTAACCAAACTAACAAAATTACTAAATCCTAAGAAGGTATTGCCATCTAACGTACAAGTTAGATATTCTAGTACTGACGAAGGTAAAATTGAACCTCTACTAAAATCTGCTGGTGACTTTGTTAAAGCTAGATCAGTAAATTTAACAAAACAAGATGTAACGAATAATTTTATAGTTGAAGTAAATGATCCTGTGGTTTTTGCCAAAAAAATATCACTAACTACTAATCTAATTATGGGGTTTATCGTTGGCATGATATTGGGTTTACTTATGGTTTTTGCTACCGAATACTTAAAATCATCGAAAAGATAATTCGATAATTTTTAATTTTTAATTTTTAATTTTGGACTATTAATTAATTTTGGGGGGTTGTGCCTCAACTTGATGGTATAAGAAAAATTAATACTAATAAAATCAAATCGATAAAAATAAAAAAATCGTTCCATTTTGGTTTTTATTATAAATTTAAAAATGTGATGATTTTTTTGTTAGCACTAATTATTAGCATTTTCGGGTTATATCTGTTAGTATCCAATGTTTCATATTTATCAAGTAGGGCAAATTTAATAAAGCAAATATATGAGGGTAAATATTTAATATTATTCCAAAATAATTCAGAGCTTAGATCTAGTGGCGGGTTTATCGGCTCATTTGCTTTAGCTCAAACTAAAATGTTTCAAATAAGCAAAATGGATATAAATACAAATATTTACAAGATTGATGATAAATATGATTATATTTTACAAATTGAGCCACCTGAGCAAATGCTAAAAACTGTTCTTGGTAAGCGAAAATATTGGGCGATGCGTGATAGTAACTGGTCACCCGATTATCCTACTTCTGCCCAAAAGGTCGCTTGGTTTTATCGGCAAGAAGGCGGCGAATCTGTTGATGGAGTCTTTGCAATAAATGCCACTGTAGTAGCAGATATATTAAAAATTACAGGGCCAATAGATATAAAACAAAAAAAATTAACAATATCATCTGATAATTTTTTTGAAGCACTTTTTAATGAGATCGAGAATAATTATTATAATGATCCAATAAATGTCACCATCAATGAGCCCAAGGAGATCTTAAAAGATATTTACCCGATACTTTTGGAAAAAGTTAAACAAAAACAATACAGATGGCAAGTTTTAAAACTTATTATCAAAGAGTTTCGAGAGAATCAAATACAATTATTTTCATCAAATCAATTGTTAGAAAATAATTTTAGATGGTTTGGTGTTGCAGGAGAATATAAAAAGGTTAATAATCCAGATTATTTAAATATTAACAATGCGAACATCGGTGGTAATAAAAGCAGTTTTAGTATAAATCAAAAAACAAGTCTAAATGTTTTTGTTGATGACAATGGTACGATAACAGATACATTAAATATTATTAGAATACATAGTGGCAACGATATTTGGCCAGACGGAGATAATATTAGTTATCAAAGAATAATCGTGCCAGATGGGGCGATATTGATTAATGCAGAATTAGATGGGCAAGATATTCTTAAAGATGTAGAAATTACCAAAGAGTCAGGTAAGACAGTTTTTGGGTATAGATTTGATACTTCAGTTGGTCAAACTAAATCAGCAAATATTACATATCAATTACCTAAAAAAATAAAAAATATAAATGATTACTCACTTTATTGGCAAAAACAATCTGGCGTAATAAGTGATGATTTACAGGTTATTACCAATGGCCAAGTAATTTTTAGCAATGCAATTAGAACTAATCTAGAGCTCAAATAAAATAGTTTGGCTCTTGACAGCAATTATTGGCTTTGTTACGATAAAGTCGGCTGATCCACCAGAATCCTCTGGCTTACAAGGAGGTAACAGGAGAAGCCATGAACACTTTATTTCTTACAAAACAAATCGGCAAAAAGAATATCATCAAGATAGTCCTATTTATAGGATTATTTTTTTTAATACTAGCCCTATCATTTAAATTAATTCCTATTATTAAAGATAATCCAATATTAATTAGTAATAATAAAGAGATATCAGAAAAGGTAGCATTAAATAGTAATGATAAAGGATTAGTAAAAGGTCTATCAACTCAACAAATGCCTGTGGATAACTCAGATGATACAAAAACAATTTGGCAAGACTTTATTGACGAAAGGCTGGAATTAACCCAACCAAAAGTAGCTTTAGCTGCATCTACTGATCAAAGTGATAATTTCTCTAATAATACCACAATAAATCAATCAGATAATCAATTAACATCTCAACAATCTACTCAGACATCGAATCAACCAAACCAATCAACAAGTTTTACTATCACTAATTTTCAGCCAAAAGATAAGTCTGGTTTTACGCAAGGGGATAAAATTATTTTTAAAGTTGAGGCCAAAGATACGATTAACACAGGGTTAATACTTTATAAATATTATATAGATAGCCAGCCAATATCTGATTGGACGGATAAAAATAGCCTTGAATGGGTGACTACTAATACATCTGCTCCAGCTAAACATACCGCAACAGTAGAAGCAAAAAATATTAAGAGTGTAATTATTAGTCAAACTAACGAATTTTTTCTTTACTTAAAACCAATCGGGTTTGAGTGAAAGGTTACCGAAAGTTAATATTAGTTAATAAGAGTTAATAATAGCTATAGTACATATTCTATCGCAATAGCGATGGGATAAATAATAAGCCATTCATCTTATTTACGGGTTACATCTGTGTAATCTGTGGAAAAAAGATCAGTGGTAAACCTTTGAAGCAAGTAATTAATAATAATTAGCTTGGTCGGTCAAAGGTAAATAAATCCATGCACCTCAATAAGGTGCTGGATAAAGTAAGAAAGGGTAAATAAACCATAGAAAATACATATAACCAGTAATTCTATTTGTACTAAATATTTGGTACGGATTATAGATGATAAACTGATACGCTGCAAAATCTATTTTAAGTTTCATATTTACAACCCTAAGTTAGATAAGGTTAGGTTTTATGTTGATTAAAAGAAGTCAAAAAATTATTACATTGTTGTTGATCTTTGCTGTAGTATTTAGTCAAGTAGTAGCACCATTTACAGCAAAGGCTGAGGAGAAATTAGAGCCACCTACGCCAGTTGATAGTGGTGAAAAAGGACCAGGTCCTGGTGATATGACTAGCAAAATGGCGGATACGCCAACTATTCAGCAAACAGGATCAAACCAAAACCAATCTGGGCCCGCTCAGTCTGTTAGCTTATTCCAAACTGACTTATTTTCTGGTAAAGCCTCTACATCAGTGCCAATTGCTATCCCAGCAGGCCGAGCCGGTATGCAACCATCAATCGCGTTAGGATACACTTCGTCTAACGAAAATGGTTTAGCTGGAGTAGGCTGGGGGTTTGGCCTAGGTTTAGTTCAAAGAGATGAGCGCAGGGGTTTGACTGACCCAGAATATTATGGCAGCAAGGATAGTTTTATAGTTAACTTTGCTGGTGCCTCTGGAAAACTTGTTAGAGTTTCTGACTATATCACAGATGGTGGTGGATATTATGCATTTAAATTAGAGTCCGATCCATCAAGTATGGATATTTATTATCATCCTGATCAATACTGGCGGTTTCATGATAAATCTGGCAATGATTACTATTTTGGCCAAAATTATAATGCTAGTAACCCTAATAAAATTTCCAGACAAGCCCATCCTGATAATGTTTCTTTTATTTATGCATGGTATCTTGAAAAAGTAGTTGACGTTAATGGTAATTATTATGAGGCAGAATATCAAAAAACAACTGATAATCAAATTAAATTAACGAGAATTAATTATACAGGCAATACTGTTAAAGGTGATCAGCCAGCATATTCGGTACAATTTGCGTACGAAACCAGAGCTGATAAATCAATTAATTATAAACTTGGTTATAAGCAGATAATTAGTGAGAGGCTGAGTAATGTTTTAGTACAATATGGGCAACAAAATATCAGTTTATATCAATTAAATTATGATCCAAGCCCACAGACTAATAGATCTTTATTAAAACGGGTTAATGTTTATTCAAGAAATGGTGCGAATTGGGAAGAATTGACTAAGCCAGTTGAGTTTGAATACAAAAATAATTCAAAGAGTTGGGTAGAGGATAACTCTCAAATTCTCCCAACGGCTATCTTTAAAAGTAATTATCAATATATAAAGGATCAGGGAGTGAGATTCGCTGATCTTAATGGAGATGGTTTAATTGATGTTATTAAATCTTATAGGCCAGCTGGGACAGATGAAACAGGTCCAGAATATGGAAATTATTATCAAATTTGGATTAAAAACAAAAACGGTGGCTGGGATAGTAATGAAACAATGAGAACCAACCTAAGAGATATTCTTGCTGGAACAGTTGGATCGCTTTTCGCTGGGTGGACAGGATATAATAATTCAGATTATGGTTTGAGATTGATTGATATCAATGGAGATAATAAAGCGGATTTAGTTGCAGCAAGGGCTGGATCAATCAGTATCTGGATTAACAACGGGAACGGGTGGGCAAGAGATCCAAATTGGCAAATGCCCTATTATTTTACTGATTGGTCAAATTCTCAATGTTGTGGGTATACCGATCAAGGATTGAGATTCGGAGATGTTAACGGCGATGGTAGAGTAGATCTAATCCAAGGATTGACTCATGATGGAGGAGGATCATGGTTTCATGTATGGCTTAATACAGGTAGCGGTTGGAGCGAAAATTCAACATGGACAAATAAATATATAAATAATATAGGTGTACCTTTTATCAGTTGGCAACAAAATGGTCCACAATGGGATCAAGGCCTGCAATTAGTAGATGTTAACGGAGATGGATTAGCTGATTTTATTAGAGGTTTAAATGATAAACAAGGTACTGAATATCGTGAAGTTTGGCTTAATAATGGTAGTGGGTGGATAAAAGCTAATTATAGTTTACCAAGTTGTTTTATTGGTTGGTGGAGTTATTCATTAGATCAAGGTATGCGTATGGGTGATGTTAATAGCGATGGGTTGCTCGATTTGATTAGAACCTATGATTATCAAGGACTAAAACGCGATGTTTGGCTTAATAATGGTGCAGGATGGACTAGAGATACAAGTTGGTCAGCAAGTATTCCAATTGATTTTGTTAATTGGACTGGGGCAACTCAATACAATGGAGTGGAATTATTGGATATTAATTCAGATGGATCCATGGATTTTGTGCAAGGATATAATAGTACAATCAGATCTTGGGCCAATCAATCTACTAATGCTGATCTACTAGCCAAAATTACCAATAGTCTTGGTGGCGTGTCAGAGATTGATTATATGTCGACTTCAACTTTTGATAATAATGATACTAGCGGCGTGCCAAAAATGCCGTTTATTACTCAGGTTGTTAAATCTATCACAAATTCAACTAGTTATTTAACTGAATCAGGCACTAATTCATTTTCATATAAAACAGAGTATAGCTACGAGAAAGGTTATTATAACACTACGAAACGTGAATTTTGGGGCTTTGGTATCGTGACTGTTAAAGATGCTCAAAATAGATTTTCTAAAACATTTTTTAAACAAGATGAAAGCGATGGTATTTTTAAAGGCAGAATTGCGAAAACGGAATCTTATGATGGTTCTGGTCAACTTTTTAATACAATAACTAATAATTGGGTATCTGTAGGTAAATTTGCAAATAAGGTTTATGACAAATTATTAGAGTCATCAGTTACCGATTATCGTGATATTAATAGCGAAGGTGGAGGAGGAGTTAAACAAACTAAAGTTGCTTACGAATATGATAGTTACGCAAATCCAACTAGAGTGATTAGTTATGGTGATACAAGTATTTCTAATGATGAAAAAGTAGTGGTTAACGAGTACAATTTAACTACAGCAAAAATTTTAAATTTAGTAAAAACAACCAAGGTATATGGTTTGTTAAATTATAATACCAATAATGATGTTATTAAAAAATCAGAATATTATTATGACTATTCTGATAGTCTAGATGCAACGCCCCAACAAGGTTTACTTACTAAGCAAATAGTTTCCAATAATATCGGCGATAATCCAGTTACAAGAATCGAGTATGATGATTGGGGAAATGCTAAAAAAACACTTGATGCTAAAAATATTCCTATTGAAATTGAATATGAAAACACACTTCATCAATACCCAGTAAAAATAAAGCAAAAAGTTAATGACACCTTAACATTAGAAACTACCACAACATATGATCTTGCTCGGGGTTTAGCGCTAAGTTCTACTGATGCAAATGGGTTAACAAGTCGTAGTGAGTACGATTCATTGGGTAGAGTAATTAAGCAATTTAAACCAACTGATACAACAAATCCAACAGTAAAAAACGAATACATTTTAAATAATGGTATTCCAAGAACAGTACAATATACACTAAATACAGATGGTAATTATATTGATAGTAAAACATATTACGACGGGTTAGGCAGAACTATCGCTAGTATATCGCTCGGGGTAGATAAACCAGACGGTTCAAAACGTTACATTGTCTCTGGCAGAGTTGGTCATGACAACTTAGGACGTGCTGATTATCAATATCCATCTTATAGTGTTGATAATTATTCAGATAGTGTAATCTCCTCGATACCTGCTTCGTCATCTAATACCAAAACAGTTGTTGAATATGATTATATGGACAGGGTTAAAAAGACATATTTTGCTCCTGGAACTGTAGACGAGGTCCAGTCATATAATATTTATCGTATAAGGACAGGATTATTGCCAACAGATACTTATTGGGAAACAGTAACTTTAATGCGCAAGCCTTCAGAAAGTACCTGGACACATAAAACATGGAGTTTTTACAACGCATATCAACAATTGGTTAAGGTTCAAGAATTAAATGTCGATGGTAGTGTATATTCGACTACAAAATATGAATATGATGCAGCTGATAATTTAGTTAGCGTTACTGATAATAAATTAAACAAAACGCAATTATTTTATGATGCACTAGGTAGAAAAACAAGAATGATCGATCCAGATATGGGTGAGTGGAAATATTATTATGATATTAATGGTAATTTAACTAAACAAATCGATGCTAAAAGCCAGACAGTAGAAATGCAATATGATAATCTAAATCGTCTAACAAACAAGGTTGCTAAAAATTCAGCTGGTGCAACCGATAAAACCGTTAACTATTTTTATGATACATACCAAAATGCCTCATGCCGTGTGAACAATTCTTATACTAATAGTAGTTACGGTTCGCTTTGTGCAACTAGTGATGGTGTAACCACTACTAAATTTTGGTTTGATGAGCTTGGTCGTGAAGTCAAGAATCAAAAAACACTTGACGGCCAGACTTATGAAATCCAAAAAGTATATGATAGTCTAGATCGCCTGATTAAGGTAATTCAGCCTGAGAATCCTAAAAATAATATTGAAAACAAAAATGATGAAATTTATTACACATACTTCAATATTGGTGCTATAAAAACAATTACTGGTAAAGAGAATGGGCAAAGCAAAATCTACGTTGCAGACGTAACATATAACGAACGTGGACAAAAAGAAAAAATCACTTATGGTAATGGTACTAATACAACTTATAGTTATAATCCAAATAATCAATTACTAAATAACTTAATTACTGCTGATTCCAGTGGAGTTAGAAAGCTCCAAGATCTTTTTTATGATTTTGATAAAATTGGTAATGTATCAAAAATTACCGATAACTTAGACAATTCACGTACGCAAAATTACCAATATGATAATTTAAACCGATTAACTCAAGCCAAAGGAAGCTACGGGACTATCGGCTATACTTATGATGAAATTGGTAATTTAACTGCTAAAGGTAGCACGCAATACACCTATGGCGACGGTACTGCTGGCCCACATGCGCTAACTGGTAAAACAGAAGGTGGCCAAACTAGTAATTATGGATATGACGCTAATGGCAATATGACCAATCGTAATGGTGATACCCTAGTCTATGATAGTGAAAATCATATGACTAGTGCCCAATATACTGATAATTCACCTAAAATTACTGTTGAGCTTAAAAAGGGTTGGAACTTTTTTGCTTTACCTATTGATTCCACTAATAAAAATATCAGTTCAATTTTATCATCTTTAAAAATTGGCGAGGACTATGACCAAATTTCACAGTGGAATCCCAATACGCAACAATATGAGCATTATGCTAATTTGGGCGGTGATAGTTTTACTGCTTTAGAATATGGGCGTGGTTATGCAATAAATGTTTTAAAAGATAGTGTAACTCTTACATTTGAAGATGATATAAAAGTTCAAACGACCTCAAAAAATCTCAAAAATGGCTGGAATGTCATCGGCTCGGTTATTACAGATAATCAAACTAAAGAACAATTTTTAGCTGAGATTGCTAACAGTAGCGGTGCGCAAGTATTTAGATATAATCCCGAGAGTTTTGCTTGGGAATTTTGCGGACGTGATTTTAATGAAATTGAGCCTGGTAAAGGTTATGCAGTATATTTACCACAGGATACGACTAGAAATATAGTCGTTACAGCTTCGACTAGCAAAAAAACTACTGATTTTACCTATGATGAGAATGGTGGACGTATTAAAAAAGCTAGTAGTGGTACCACCAATATCTATTTGGGTCCGTCGTTTGAACTAGAAAAAACCAGTAGCACAACCAAAGTAACTCAAAATATTTTTGAAGGCGATAATCGTATAGTCTCTAGTAACGATGGAACTGATTATTGGTATCACCAAAATCATTTGGGTTCAACCGATGTGATGACAGATGTCACTGGTCAGGATGCTAAAACTCGGGTGGAATATTACCCTTATGGCCAAACATTTAAGCAAACTGGCGATACAACTTTAACTAAATATTTATATACTGGTAAGGAGTTAGATAACAGTACCGAACTTTATTACTACGGCGCACGTTATTACGACCCCGGCCTTCAGCGCTTTACTCAAGCCGATACTATTGTCCCTTCTCCTAGTGATCCCCAATCCTTCAACCGCTACGCCTACGCCGCCAATAATCCAATTATATACACTGACCCAAGTGGCCACTTTATAATTGCTGCAGCAGTATTATGGGGTGCATTGATTGGTGGTGCTAGTGCTGCGGCCACGGGTGGTAACATAATTCAGGGAATAATTGGTGGTGCAATTAGTGGAGCTATCTTTAGTTATATAGGTGGGTTACATCTTTCTGGAATCAATGCGGCAGGTGCCCATTTATTAGGAGGGGCATTGTCTGGAGGAATCAATGCAGCAATGGCTGGAGGGAATATAATGCAAGGTATGGTTAACGGGGCTGTTAGTGCTGGAGTCAGTAAATTGCTGGGATCAGACAAGATAGGAATTAAGGATTATTTTGGTAGGGCTGGAATTGGCGCCTTGTCAGGTGGTATTACTGCTTTGGCTATGGGTGGGGATTTCGCTGAAGGTGCAAAAATGGGATTTATTACATCATCTATTGCATATGTTTGTAATGACGTGAAAGATTATTTAGAATATAAAAAAATTCAAAAATACGTTGATGCAAACGGAGGGCCAGCAGTAGCAAAAAATAAAGTTACAGAAGAATATGAACGTATGCAAAGATCGCTTGAAAAGGATTTGACCGGTGTTGCGATTAAAGATGCCAAAGATTTATATAAAGGTCTTAAATCAGGTAAAATATCATTGCCGCTAGAAATCATAGAAAAAATAGATACAATTCTAGCAAAATGTTTAATTATAATGAGCTACAAACAAACATTGAATAATATAGATTGGTATATGAAAGCAAGGCATATTTATCAGCATTATGATCAAAACCCCAAATTAAGATACGACTTAGTTCCAATTGAAATAAAATCAGAGCGTGATTATTCTCCAGAATTTAATAAAATTAATGCCGCATATCATATTAATTACCCTTAAAAAGTAAAATGGGGCGGTCATATTTATAATATATTACCACTGTTGCGTAATTAAACCAATAAACTTTTAATACTTAACAATTTTCGACCAAGCAGTTTGTTAACAAAAATACCCAGTGTAAAACTAAAAATGATTCCCATAATTCTAATAGCTAGCCCTTGAAGATTTTTAGCTTTAGTTTCTGCAAGATTCATATGTTCCTTTAATTGAGAAAAGACAGTTTCTATCTTCCCCCTTGATTTTAATAATTTTTTCTCAATCCAATTGTTCTTTTGTTTTTGATTTTTACGATAAGCTGTAACTAAGATTTTGTTTTCATCTTTTAATTCTTGTTTGATTGCTTCTTTAATATATGATTTGACAAAAACTACCTTTGTTTTATAATAGAAACAGGAGAATAAAATGGACAAAAAAGATTTTATAGTTGATTATACGAAACAGGGTGAATCTATATTTAAACAACTAGACAAAATTATCAAGGTGCAAGTCGATCAAGGTAAAAAATTAAATGCTATATTGGAAATGGTGGCCCAAAATACAGAAGATATAGGATTTATAAAAGGTATGTTAAAAAGAAAAGTTGATTTGGATGAATTTGAAGCCTTGGAAAAACGCGTAGGGTTATTAGAAGGTAAATTAAGAACAGCTTAATCGTTCATTAATCACATATAAATTCACAGGAGGATCCTAAGATGGGATCTTTTTATTGACACAACTAGTTTGTTTAATCTGAAGTGGAAATGGGGACGGTTCTCCCACTTCGCCCCAATAGGCTACGAGGGACAAGTCTTTTAACCTGATAATTTGTAATTTCCTACCAAATACCAACAACTATTAATCATTAATGGAAAGATTGATAACCATATTCCACTTCGGAAGTGGAATATGGTTAGGGAACAGCAAGTTTTTTTCTTCTGTGGGGACTTGGGGACGGTTCTCCCACTTCGCCCCAATAGGCTACGAGGGACAAGTCTTTTAACCTGATAATTTGTAATATATAAGATAATCAACCCAAATATACCTGAAACATAAAAATATTGATTGACCAACTGTAATTTTTGTTTGACATAACCATATAATTTAAGATATAATGATGTGTTAATATAATAGTTCATTAAAAACATCTTGCAATACTTGTTGTCATTAGGAATACTCTAATTTGTTATTCTGAACATAGGAAAGAATTTTTGTTGTTCGAGTAAACGAGAACTATTTTACTTTAAATTTAAAGTTCTCACTAACGTTCGAACAGTATTTAAGATTCTTAACTTTGTTTAGAATGACAAAAAGGAGTGTGGTTGATGTGAAT
>AMFJ01000325.1_pt1 | contig 19448 bp, 17 predicted proteins | sample 427208 | NCBI WGS metagenome assembly AMFJ01 (sample SAMN02954298, study PRJNA114691) | groundwater metagenome | biome: aquatic; feature: subsurface aquifer; material: sediment; isolation source: subsurface aquifer sediment | place: USA: Rifle, CO | collected 2008-08 | reverse complement strand
TTCAATCCTCTTCGTTAAGGAATGATTTGAGGTCTTTTGATTTTTTCATGGTTCGTGATGGTTAAGAAATTGAAGTTTCAGGTTAATCGACAAAAACTGATAATATATTTAATCTTATTATGCTATTTCAGATTTTTTCATCTCAAAAGAACTGTTTTCAAGACCAAGTTTCATTATATCAATCTGCATAATCTCATTCCACTATAGAAAACATTAGAACTTTTGTTCTTATTGAAATGACCAATTCCTTTGCTTTAGGATTTTCAAATAACTTCTTGTAAGAACTAGTTTCTACTGCAGTCTTAAAGGCTGCTTCATTGCCGACATATTTATCAAGCTTTATTATTTTATCCAGCTCTTCATAATCAGAAATGATGCTTTTTACAAGTTCATCATTTGATTTGAATCATCCTCATTTTAAAGCCATGACCCTAAAATCCTGAATTGTAAATCACATAGGCTTAATGATATCATAGAATCTGTTTAAAGCCTCTTCTTTCTTTGAATTATCCTCTTCCAATGAATTTAAAGGCTTTCATAAGAATCTATTAATATCTCATTTCGTCATTTCAAAATAAGGATAATACAGCCCGAAAAGGCTATCAAGATTCTTATTGAAAAAAACCTCATTGAAATATTCCGGTGAACTTTTTAGTTTTGGCAGATCCACATTATCATCTTCAAAATCAATTTTTGCAATAAAGTTCTTAACATTCTCATCCTCTCTTTTTCTATCCGCTAAATAAAAATTATCTCATTTTGTCTGCAAGTATCAAATCAATCTCTCCTTATAAAGCGAATCTCTTTTACTGCAAGATGAATGTACAAGCTTTGGCATATCAATGTATAAAAGAGCATTTTGAGATGATTTATATTCGGTATTCAATAATTTATCAAAATCTTTTTTCAGATTCTTGAAGTATTTAGACATGACAAGTATATCGCTATCAGCAAAAGAATAGCAATAGGCCGAAATATCCGCTGAAAAAAGCTTAAGAGATTTTTCTCTTATGGCAGAAACTTTCACTGAAGTTTTCTTGATTTCAGAAATTCAATCTTTAGCTAGCTCATCTTTATAAGAAGTCTCATTTATGATTGTTCAGATGAAATTCTGCTTTTTGTTAAGGGATCTATAGAAATAAACAGAAGCTCATGCTATAGCCAATATCAAGATTAGGATTATCGGGAATTTTATATTTTTCATAAAAAAGAAGATTATTTAAGTAATTCCTGATTAAGATTGACTTTAACCGGTTCTGGGGAAATATATCTTGATACTCTAAAAAGATTCTGGACTCACTTTCAAAGTACCGGATCTATAAAATCCGACCTATCCATTGATGACCAAAGTCATTGTTCATCAGAAGGATGATTTTTTCAGAAAAAAGAAAGCAAGTACATCTTCATTCTGAAATCTTTCAAATCTTTCTCAAATTCTGCATTTTTTCCTCAAGATAAGTCGGAAACATATTTGTCTACAATTTCTCTGGATTTGAAAAGATCGCTTTCCTCATCATTCCTATAATATCTGTCTAAAGGCAATTTTCCATCTAATTCATATTTCTGAATCATTGCTTTGAAATCCTTTAATATATCTTTCCCTTGATCTTCTAAGCTAGCATATCAATAAACTCCGTAAGTTTTGGCAATAATATCTTTTTCCTCTATTCCGCTTATCTTAAAAACATTTTCCAACTTTGAATTAAGATATGTTGAAAATTCAGTTTCAAGCTCTTTTGGCTTAAATCCGATTCAAGTTTTATTCCAGTCATATCTGTTTCTTAAAACTTTATAAATTATTCATTCTTGAGAATCCAGAAATACTTTTTTAAACTCTTCGGTGTCAGTTTTTGCTTTTGCGACAGACGCAGAATCAAGTGCCTTAATGAACGGATTATAATTCTTTTCTTCAAGATATATTTTGAATTTTTCAGTCAGAAGCCTTTTGTCTTCTATGCTATTGAAATCTTTTCTTTTTATTGATTGTATTATGAGCTCTGATTGTTCATCATCTATCTTGCCTGTTTTCACCCATTCCACAATAACAATCTTAGGGATCAATACATCGAATAGATATGCGAGCTCTTTTTCATTATCTCATTCAAGCTTCTTATATTTATCAAATACTTCATATACATAATCAACAAATAATTTATATTGATTGGATTTTATCAGGTCGCTGTGACTTTTAAATTCAGAAGATATGATTTTGAATCTTTCTTCAATGTCTGTAGTTTCTGTGAATCAGGCTGGAATCTGTGTATCATTAAGATTATTTGATCATGCAGCTTTCTCTGTAACTGGAAATTTTGCAGCATCCGCAGCTTTATCGGCTTCCTGATCTTTTCAGCAAGAAATGAAAATTAAAGGCAATAACAGTAGTAAAATCAGTTTTTTTTGTTTTAACATAAGTATAAATAAGTTATACAAATAAATTAATCATTCCTTAAAATATTCTTCGTTTCTTGACATGCCAGAGCAACTTCTGTAGTTCCAATTTGCGAGCAATCCGGGAGTACAGTTCATCATGACATCATATTCTCTAGTTTTACATAATCTTTACATGTGACCCTATCATCCTTATCCAATAATACAACCTCGCAAGGAACCTCTGATCTATCGCTTTTTGCCTTAAAAAAAAGTATGCTCCTTATGCAAGAATATGTTAAATCTTTATCTAGAATACCATTACATAATTTATAATCAAGTTTTTTAAATGCAATTATTGAATGATAGTTATCATAGCACTTATTCTTCATTGAAGCATCAGTCAAATTATCACAAATTTTAGTATCAGGGTTATCTATTGACATTGATTTGAAGTCATTTATTTCCTTTGATATCAGCCAATTATCATATATTAAAAAACTGCTTGCAGTTAAAAGTAATGCTATTGTGATAAACAAAGAATATTTAACCTTTTTGTGCATTAATCAGAAATTTAATATTTTCATATAAGAATCCTCTAGTGTTCGTAAAGAAATTGGGTTTTTAAACGTGGCTTATTATATGATATTAATCAGTTTTGACAATAAGATTAAGTATTGACAATAGGCAAATATATTTTGACATGAAAAAAAAGCCATATGATATGGCTTTTTTGCATATTATAAATCATATAAAACTAATTTCCTACAGAATAGTATGAGTGAATATTTCCTGATACTTAAGTCATTTTTCAGTAAAAATAAAATCATTCTCCCTCTCGTCTATGAATCACAGCATAAAGGCTAATTCAAGCTTTCACCTCATATAGTCCAAATTCTTTATTCATTTCTTATCTATTTTCAAGTTCCTGCTTCAGATGACAAACAATCTTTCGTCATAGAATTTGGCGTGATATTCAAACATCTTTCTTATATGATCATCTCATAACATATAATCCTTAAAATCATGCGTATTGCAAAAAGCGAACTTTCCGCTGAATGAATAGGCGGAATGTCAAAATCAGATCAAATGCCTGTTTGAAACATAATTATTCTGATAATGATGAATAAGAGATTCATCCTTTGCAAAGTATTCTCTTCAATACTGGATATATCCTGCATCTTTAATGCTTTTTGCCAAGATATCATAAAAGCTGTATATCTCTTCAATATTATCTTCTTTTTTTCACATCCTACCGAATGTTGATTCCTCATAATTATAAAGAGGATAATATGTTATGTGCTCAGGATTCATCTTTATTATCTTTTCAAGATCAGATCTCATTTCACCTGCTTCTTGCGTAGGGAGCCCGTACATCATGTCGATATTCATATTACCGAATCATTCCTCTCTTATAAGTGAAACCGTCCTTAAGACATCTTCTTCCGTATAGGTTCTATTTATATTTTTAATGACATCATCATTAAAGCTCTGAACTCAGAGTGAAATCCTATTGATTCAGAATTCCTTAAAAATCTGAAGCTTGCTTTTAGTGACTGATTCTGGATTGCATTCAATCGTATATTCAAATTCTGCCTTATCGAATTTATGTGAGAATCTTGAATATATCATTTTGAGCAGAGTTGTTAATTCTTCATCATCCAAAAATGAAGGTGTCCCTCATCAGATGAAAATAGTCTTAACATTGAAAATATTCACTTCATCCAGAAAAGCATCCACTTCCATCTCCATTTTCTTAAGATATCTCATTGCGTGAAGCTTCTTGAATCTGTTTCAGATTGTAATATGAAAATTGCAATAACTGCATTTTGTGACACAAAAAGGAACATGGAAATACAGGTTGATATTTTTTCAATTATATTCCTTATAAAGCTGCTCTCTTGAATATCCAATCGATCTTTCAAAATTCCTCCAATAGCTTATTAGCGGATGATGCATGACAAAATCCCTGTTCTTCTCAACAAAATCTCTGGCAATATCAAGTAGCATTCTTTTTCATTCTTCGTCAGCCCTTATGTATTCATCTTTAAATTTTTCAAAGAATTTTGAGAATTTTTCATTATATTCCATTTGGCAATAAGTCATAATTATAGATTAATCTTGATATCTTTATATTTTCAGGAAGTTTTGCATTCTCATAAATCTGTCTGTTTCCGATATAATAGTTATTTATCCTTTTTGTGTGATCACTGTTCTTGTCAAATCTGTCCAGATCTAATTTTCAAGTGCATCATGCTATCTTTTTGCATCATTCGCAACTTTCAGGAATATAAGCGATATTTCACTTATCTTTCAATATTTTAGCCGGGCAATATCTTGTTGCACTGAATACTACATTCGGATAATTAAGGTTTATATTGATATTTCTCAGATTACTGATTTCAATTCACTGAAAGACATTGAATATCTCGATAGAATCAATTGAATTAAGAGAGAAAAATTTATTATAATAATCATTATCGATTGATAATCTTGAATGGATATCCTTATTATCAAAAAATGACAGGCTCGGATCTTTGTCTTGTCAACTCATCATCGTTCCCCAGATTAACTTGGGATAATTTTTTTGCTTAAGATACTCTAGAATTCAATAATCATTAACTATGATTTCGGAATCGAAAATATCAATAAAATATTCTACTTTGCTTATGATTTCAGAGAAAAGCATTTCCGATGCCAAAGGAGTTGAAAGCGTGACTTTTTTTCAGGATGATTTAAGGAAATCCATAATCCTATCATCTTCAAGTTCCTTCAAAAAATTCTTATCGCAATAAGCGTCTCCGATATAAAAACCGTCAAACGGACTGAAATCCTTAGAGAGATCTGTCAGATATGTAATATAATAAGCTTTTTCCATTTTATTGTTTATAATATTCACAATTTTTTCATGCACAATCTGCCAAAATTGTTTTTTTGTGCAATCACATATTAAATTCGACTGATTCTTTTTGATCATCTGTCAATCCTGCAAATTTGATAGAATTCAACGTAAAGCTGAGATCTCTTAGAAGAGCTATAAGAGGTTTTTCCCTTCATACTATCTTAAGCGAAACTAGATTTGGAATCTCCTTTAAGAGTCAATACAGGCACATCTTGCAATCGAATTCATTAGCTAATATCTGTCTGAATCCACTTTCGTATGGCTTATCTTCAAATTCATAAAGCTTTTCCCTATTGCAAACATATGGTATTCATTTCTTGAGTCATTCCAGATGGAGAGAAGAACATACTCAATCAGTATTATAGCACCAATCATTCTTTATGAAAACTTCAAATTCCAGCTCACTGAATTCTTTTGTAATATTCTTTATCTCTGAAACGGTTATATTTCTAGGGAATATCATTCTCGATATTTTAAAATTCCTTATCCAGAATTCAACAGATTTTGAGTTTATCACCTGATTAAGAGAGCTGCAGTGCAAGGGTATCTTATCATCTATTTCACGTATCATGCTCGCTATTCATATATCTTTTACGATTATGGCATCGGGCCTTAGAGATATTATATTTTCTATTTCCCTATAAATTCATTCCAAATCATCCACTATCGGAGAATTATTCAGAGTAATATAGCTTTCAACTCATTTGCTCCTAGCATAACTCATAAGCTCTATAGCATCTTCATTTGATTCGACATTTGCCAGCGCCCCATCTCTTCTGTTTAATATAGAAGAGAATTTGTGCGCATTTTGCCAAGATTTTGAAACCACTCAAAAATAGATTTCATGGGCTCATGAGTCTATTAGCCGAAATCAGAAATCCTTATTTTTTACCGGAACCAATACTTTCATTTAAATGCTTTTAAAAAAACCAGTTAATGCTTCGTTTGCAGAATAATCTCTTTTAGCGATTTCCCCTAATTTATCTTCAATAATTTTTTTGATATATGATTCACAGATCCTGAAATTTTCATCATCCGCATTATCGATATCTTTTTTAAATTCAATCTTATCCTTTTTCAAATCGGCCAATTTTATCTTATGCTTATATCCATTGAAGAAATTCTCTAATATGACCATATTCGGATATGCGATCCCATCTGAATCTATTGTGACTTCACTATTGAAAAGCGGTATCTGACTGGAAAAAAAATGATTTGCAAAAGCCAATCCGGAGAATTCCGTCTTAATTAGCCTGGATAATTCATCAAGCTTCTCTTTTAATACGCCAATCCCCTCTTCTGTCCATCAGATATACAATCAAACCAAGATATTCAGATTCCTTACTCATAACCCGTAAAGGAATCTTACATTTTCTATCATATTCTCTACGGTCGCTGGCAGGATAGTAAAATTTATCTGATAATCAATATCTTTTGAACAAATTTTTGAAATAGTGCCGTATAATTTAAGGATATCTTCCTCTCTTCATCATCTGGTCAGGATATGCGAAGACAATTCTCAATTGCAGCTTAATATAAGTTTTACTTTATTTTTTTCAGCGAAATATAGGGCTTCATCATCCAGAAGTTTTCAATTTGAATTTATAACATGCCTAAACGGAAACCCTCTGGAAATCGATCTGGTTATGATTGACTCCAATAAATCCCTTTCCAGATACGGCTCTCATCAGAAAAATCGCATTTCGTTATCTCAGTAAGATTCAGACAAAAGCACTATCTTATCAAGAAGATCATCTATCTGAAGTCAAGGCACAAAAAATCTTCCTGAATCTTTTTTATATACTCCGCAATATCCGCAATTACTGTTGCATCTTCTAGTCAAAACTATGACCATAAATAAAAAACTTTTGAATAAATAATTAAATGCAGTATATTTACGAGTGCACATTTACCAAAACTTATGATGAAAGAAAATATGAGACTATCCAAGACCTTGTACAATAAAAAGGCTATCCTGTTCACGCTTTGACTTAATTTAGATGCAGATGAATATACTGTAAAAGAAGACTCGGACGATTATCTGATTTCCTTTTCTTCGTCGGATGAAAAAGCTATAAATGACATAATCAAGGATGTTGCTTTCAATTCCCTACGATTTGAAATAGCAGAACAAAATAAGGATTTAAGGAAAAGTATAATCTCAAAAGCATTATGAACCGTAAATTATGATAAATAACAAAAAACACCTACCACATATAAGATTCAATGAATTTGCTGACGGAAGAATAATTGTCACGACCGTGTTTTGAGAATCTATTTTACTGAAAGAGGATGAATTCAATGAATATATAGCTTGAAATATTCCCAAGGATAGCGAATTGTATAAGGATCTTCTAAAAAGATGATTCATTAATTATGATTGATATGAATCTGAATTTATCGAAGATTATAAGCATAGGTTCTGAATAAACTTCATTTGACCGACTCTGCATATTATGATATTGACGAAGTGATGCAATCATCAATGTAAGTATTGCCATGCATGAGCCACAATGGACTATGAAAACGATGACATAAAACTTAAAAAAGAAGATGCCGAAAAGACAGTAGATATAATATTGCAATCCCCTTCAAAATTTATCACCATAGAGTTCCAATGATGAGAGCCTTTTTCAAATTTCTGAATAATAGAACATATAATCAAATATACTGAAGAAGCCAATAAAAAAACCAAAAAAAACATATGATATGCGCTAGTCTCGAATCTTACTATGCTGGATGATGAGATATTAGAAAAGCTTTTCACTTTCCCGAATCTCGGCATATCGACATCCCTTGATTGACCGAAAAAAGTCCATGATTTCAATAGGGTCATGTCATGAGGAAAAAATTCCTCGAGCTACGAACTCCTTGCGAAAAATATCTGAAAGATCCGAGCTAAAGAAAAAGAGACCTGAATCAGCATCCTGAGATGAGCTATGTGAGTCATTACCAAAAAGAGCCTTCCATTTGCAAAAGAAATAATAGATACCTATCTTGAGTTCTGATTTGAAAGCATTTTCCTCAAGAGAATGAATACGATCGGAAAAGCTGAGAATAAATGAAATATCTTAGGTTATACTTTTGATGAGTACAACATTTTCCTTGACGAATATTTCAAAGAGCTTCTAAAGAAATATAAGGAATGAATTTTCGTGTTGGACGTATTTCTTTCAATTACGATCAAAAAAATATTAACGCCCGAAAATATCAATTATGTAGACCTGAGAAGCCCTTGTTGAGCTTGAGTTTCACAAATTGCCTATAATCATGATTGAAAAGTATACACTTGCGATGAATGAAGAATGATTGAGGACGATGTTTTTCAGCTTTGAACTATAAACGATTCGCTTAAAGATCTAGTCCAAAGCGAAACAACTTGAATAATGATGGACGCATCAACGATAGAGAGTCTTCCTTGTGATGTTTGTGCGTATGCTCCTTTTTGCGGAGTTTGCCCTGTTGTTTCATATATGACAAAATGAAATATATATTACAATCAAAACAATGATGATCATTGTAAATTCTTTACATATTATTTTGATATGATATTCAGGGTATTATCAGATAAAGAAAAATATGCAGATGAGTATGAGTATTTCATAAAACATCTAAGATAAAATTGACAAGAGTAAAATAATATGATTTAATTTATGTAAAATAAAATTAATAACTATATTTTATGAATAAATCAATTATCAGGAAAGCTATATTATGAATGCTAGAGGCTTTTATAATATTTTTGGTTTCATGTAATTTAACTTTTGCCTATAACGCCGCATGACCGACAGAAGAGATTTCCGGAGTTGCGAAATGTGACTATAGGATAGTGTGAAAGTTGGCCAATAATACGCCCTTTACCTCATCATGGAAAGTCACTGCTTGTGAGGCCACAATTGATTTCAATGATCTGGCTGATTGAGAATATTATCTAGAACTCAGATCCAGAGATAGCTGAGCCATATGAAGCGCTTCAGCTTATTGAGACTGAGCGTATAATGACAGCAGCAATAAAATAGAGCATACTAAAATCGGGCCGTATAAGATAGACACGACTCCTCCGACTTGTGTGCTTAAAAATATTACTTTGAAGGCTAATAAATCAGATAACCAATATTTTAATAATTGAATATTTTATTATAAAGGTAAAGATGCTCCTAATTGAGAATTCACTGCTAAAATCGAATATAAAGATAATCCTATTTGAAGCTGAATTTCAAAAATAAAGTTTGAAGATACTATCGGAGCCTGAGCCACTGTAGATAAGCCAGAATGAACAGCGACCCTAGAAGCTCAGAATTATACCCATACATACAACTGGAATTGAGTTAAAACTTATAGTTCAGATATGATCCTATCTGGAAATACAAAATGTATAGATCATGCTTGAAATGAGGCAAAAGTATCCACTAGTGCCAGTTCCACGGTAACATATGAGGATGTCACATGAACTCCTAGCTTGCCGCTTACTGCTCTTAAATTCCAACCTGATACAGCAAATCCTGATTTTACAAAAGATAATATCACTTTCAAAAATTGAAATTTCTGAGCTGGTTCGATGGAAAATCTTTTTAATTGAAATGCAATAAAATATTTAGCTGCATATAATGATAGGGAATTGCTTTTCAAGGGACTTACAGATAACTGATCTGGATTAAGAAAATTCAATATCTATATTGAAAATCCTTTAGTAAAAGAAACAAAAGATCTCAAAAATAGCTGATGATCAAGTTATTCATCAAGAATAACCAGTATTGCTGATGTTACGGTGAAACATGATTTCAGGAATGTGGATACTTGAAATAATGATACTGCCACAAATGGTATCAGGAATTATGATATTGATATAAAATCTGAAAAACTTAATAAAAATACGAACTCAAATAGCTTTTGTGATAATGTTGGCAATTGTTATTCTCTGCCAGATACTGAATTTAAAATAGTGGCTAATGAACAAAGTTCTGCAGGTACAACAAAAGGCTGAACTGCTTTTTCAGCCAGTGTAGGCGATAGGACTAAAGTGGGAAATAACGAGGATTCAGAAAAAAACGATGTTATCGTAAGTTGGAAAGACATATACGGAAATTCTGTCGTACCGGTTCCTTGAGTTAAAGAACTTGTCACTAATGTAGCTTTTACAAACACAATGTGAAAAAATCAGATAAGCTCTGGATGACCGAGTGTCTGAGACGGTATTGATTTTAGCTTCTGGGACTGAACAAGTGAAGCATTGGCATGATGAGTTACAGCTTGAAAATATCATAGTTTTATTTTTACAGGAAGCAGTACTTCAGATTATTGATTATGAACTATAAAAATTGATATAAAAAGCATAGTGCCTACTAGTAATAAATATAAGGATTCTCTTTCTCAAAATATGTATCAGACTAATGCATGAAAAATATCAATCGATAGTCTTAACCTAAAAACAAATTCAAAAAATTGATATACCTCTATTTGAGCAAATTCTTTTCTAGAAGCAATTCCTGCCAGTATAGCATTTGAATATACGCCAGCATTCTCAGTTAATAGCACAAATGAAATATTTCCTATTATCGAATCAAAAGATAAGAATCTGCTTATAAAATGAAGTGCCAAAAATTCCAAAATCACAGGATATCAATATAAAAATAAGCTTATTACAAATAATTTATTTCTTGGATTTAAAAATATATCATATACATCTCCTGTCCAAACTTATAATATTCTAGAATGATCGCAATATTATCTAGGCGCAAATAACGTTTGAGGAATATGGTGAACGGCTGGAGAATTAACTTATAAGTCTTGAAGCTATAACGATTCAGTTACAAATAACTTCAAATTCACTCCTAAGTCAATCTGATGAGTTACAAACGAAAATACAAAGGTTGCTATGTATTCTCTGCTAAGATATTCAATATGAAGCAAATTAGCACAATTGCCTGCTATCCAGACTTGATTGTGAAATTATCAAAAAATTACTGATGTTGTAGAATGAACTCAAGATATCATTAATGATAATGACACATATAATTCAAATAGCGATATAATTTTTGCTGAGGTTGATATCAGATGAATTTCACAGACTAGTAATGTTTGAGCGCTGACGAATGCCACATGAGCCGTTACAACATCCAGCACAGAAACAAAATTCAATGATTTCTCGGCAATTACCTTATATGACTTGAAAACAAATATCAATCAAAACGTAGCGCAAATAATGGCTTGAAAAGAAAGAAAAGACAGTATCGACTCCATTGTTGGATGAACAGCTACCGTGAATAGTCTTGAAAATATCTGAAAATGATTGCTTCTGGAAAATGATGATATTGCATATTTCAATAATACTGATGTTATAATTGACTGTAATTCATGATGAGCATGTAATCTTTGATCAAAGAAGACTTTAATAGTAGAAAACTGAAAACTTACGATAAAAAGCGACATTGCGTATACCTCAAATAATGCCGTTTTATGAATAATATTATTGGGAGAAACACAATTGAGCATAAGTGAAAATATTACAAATATGGCTTGAATAGTCTACTCAGAATGACCAGTAGTAAGTGTTAATGGGGCATGAACAATATATGATTGAGTGAATATCACAGAAGCAAGCCTATTGAATCAGTTATATTGGAAATGAAGCATTGCCTCTAGAAATACCGTTTGATGAAGTATAAAAGAACCTGCAGTATGCCCTTATTGAACCGAAGAGTATCAAAACGGGTGCAACAAAGATAATGCTAAAAAATATGATCTTATATATTTAAGAAGATATGCAAGGGTTAATCAAGATCTATATGGCATTACAACTAATCCTATGTGAGATGCGATAGCACCGTATAAAGTTCCATTCTGAGTTGATAAAGTTGCAGTCAAGATTGCCTGATGAACAACTATAAAATTAAATTGAGCCTGAAGTATCGCATGAACTCTGCCTAAGCCGGCAAAACCAAACCCAAATGCCCCTCTGATAGTAGAATACGATGCGAATCTTCTTAATAATCCTCCATACTGATTCTCTAAAAATTAAATCTTTAGCTTCAAGATGATATTGGATTGAAATTTATGATGAATATCATCTTGAACAAAATAAGAAATTAAATAGAATACTTCAAAATTTAATATAAGATTAAAACATGAAAAATAAACTCATTGCTTTGCTGGTCGTAATACTTATTTTTATAATTGGTATTTCTGTTGTGAAATATAATTCCTTGAATAAAGAAGGAGAAATAAAGAAAAATGCAGAATCAACTAATGTTTCACCTGAGAAGGTTGTCGATAAAAACTCCAAAGACGATGCAGAAAATCAGCTTATTAAAAATAATTCAAACAAGCCTCTTACTGATGCGGATTATATGCAAATATGAAAATGTGAAAAGATAAAGGATGCTACAGCAAAAACAATTTGTGAGAAAGAAGATGAGAAATCTTCAATTTGAACCTTCACAAATATAAGACAATGTGAGACATTGAAATATCTTAAAAGCTATTGTAAGGATAAATTCTATTTTGAGACAGCCATGATTAAGCTTGATCCGATATATTGTTCAAGCATAGCCGAATCTAGACTTCAAGTAACATGCAAGGATAATATAAATTATAAAAATGCACTTAGCTCATGAAATCAAGAAGCATGTAAAAGCATAACCTCTGATTTGAACTTGCAAAAAACATGCATATCCAAGACAGAATTGATTAAAACTGAAATTTCTCAGGCTAACAAAGAAAGTGAGATATTTAAAACTGCAACTTCGACAAACAATTATAACCTATGTGTAAATCTAAAGGAGTTATGAAAAATAGTTGATTGCATTGCTCCGATTGTAACAAAAAATAAAGATATCAGCATTTGCAGTAAAGTATTCCCCACAAAAGAAAATCAAGATAGGTGTTATAATCTGCTTTCTGTTGATTATGATAGAATGATGATACAGGATGCATATTCCACAAAGAACCTGAGCCTGTGCGATAAATTATATAATAAAACCTCTATAGCTCAATGCAAATCAATGAAATTCTAAATATAGTAAATTTTATTATCTTTATCCTTGTGTTCTCTCCCCTATATTGAGTAATAACAGACTCAAAGACTTGAAAGATCAAAAATAAATATATCTATACGTCGATTTCATTTTCAATTATACTATCTTTTTTTATAACCTGATTCTTTCAATCAAAACAAAATATAATATGACTTGTGATTATTATTCTTTTTTCGTTTTTATTTTATAAGAATGCCAAATGGTGAGCATGAGATTGAAAATATCTCATTCTGCTCTGACTCAATACCCTGATCATATCATCATTAAGTTGATATTCATGATACTCTATAAATATCCTGTTATTTACATTTTTTTTGGTTTTTCTTTTATATTTCGCTTATAGTCTGCTTTCAAATTTCAAAAAGCTCAAATACTCATTTAAAAAAATTAAAAAAGGCGACTTGAAGAACATGATACGGCTCATTGATATCTGATCGCTATTTCTGATATATGTATCTATTTCTATATTATTCGATTTTGTTAATTTTGAAAAACAGTATGCCTACATATTGACTTTCATACTTATATTCATGGCCACTCCCATCATCTCAAAATTTAATAAGAACAATCTTATAAGCATATTTTTAATTATAATCTGAACGGCATATATAGCAGTAAAATCAAATTTTTATAGTTTTGCCATGATATTCTGAATATTCATATTATATAGGATTTTATCCGTTTATTCTGAAATCATATTAGAAGAGATGGATACAAAAATCATTACAGTAGGAGATCTCAAGCAATGAATGATATTGGCAGAAGATGGGATTACAAAAATAAATAAAGATTTTTGAACTCAATATCTGCCTATGCCACTACAAGGAAGTGAGGTATATGAAATAATCTGATTTTATAAATGAAAAGATAAATGAATTTTTGAGGATCTGAAAATTTATAAGGATATAAAAATAGCTTGGATGATGTATGGCGCTTACTTTGCAACTGCATATATAATAATGAAAAATTTCCTGAATGCTGAATAAAAAGTTAACCTATTAACTCAAGCCACTGTCCGATATTTAATTCTTCTGCCCTGACATTTTCATTCAAGCCTAAGCGATTGAATTTCTCCATAGCAACTTCTTTCTTTAAAATGCCTTGCTTGTCAAGATTTGAAGAAAGTTTTTTTCTCCTTTCAGAAAATCATGCTTTCACTATCCTCATAAATTTTTTTGCTTTTTGCTTATCGATATTGTCTTTTAATTTGAAATAAAGGACGCATGATTCGACTTTTGGTGCAGGCATGAAATTACCCGCTCCAACTCTCACCACTTCCTTAATCTCAGAGCAAGCAAAATCAACTCAAAGACTCAGAACGGATTGCTTATTTCAATTAATTTTTCTAATTTTGTCAGCTACATCTTTTTGCATAAGAATGAGCATTTCCGTAGGCTGATTATCGACTCCATAGAAAAAATGAGTCAATATCGGAGAGGTGATGTAATATGGGATATTTGCAACAACTATATATGGATGCTTCTGCGGTTCGAATTCCAGTATGTCAGTATTGTATATCAGCAGATTAGAATCCTTTACATCAAAATCTCAATTTTTTAATCTGTCCTGTAATATTGAGTACATGAATTTATCAAGTTCAACCAGTTCAAGATTCTTTGGAGATTTTTTGAGGATTTTTTCTGTCAGAGCTCAATATCAAGGTCATACTTCAACTACATTCCTTCAATTGAGATCGATGAAATCGACAATCTTATCAAGTATCGAATCATTAATAAGAAAATTCTGTCACAAACTTTTTTTTGCGACTATGGAATATTTATTGATTATATCTGAATGAGACATTTATTAATTTGAATTTTCAAGAATTATTGAGGATTTTTCGTGTTTGTATACCATTTAGCATCAATGACTTTTAATTGTCCAAGATAAATGGTTAGTTTAAATAAAAGATCTTTATACTTATCTTTTATGGTGGTCATGAATGTTTTCTTTGAGTTCTGATATCATTTTACAGTTTCTCTGGCAATAATGACTTCTCAAGCATCGTAATATGATTGCAATTTCAATTTATACACAACTTCACAGCTTGATTTGAAACTGATATTTTCAGTTGATATGCTTGTCTTATTCTCTTTGGCTATTTCAATCATATAAATCAAAGCTTTTTCTTTACAAACATTTGAATATGATTGATTAAAGCTTCAGACTTCTCATGATAGTCAAAATTTCTTCTGAAGATCATTAAGGGCGGAAATCGGCTCTTTTGTTCATTCTAAACTTTTAAGGTATTTTTCAACTTTGATGTCTATCTCTGTAAAAAGCACATCAACTGTAGATTGATACAAATAATCTTCCAGATATCTTCATCACTTGCATGCGAGGTTTTTTCTTGAATCAAGAGGATTAGAGATTCAAGAGATTTCTTTAATTGATTCTGAATCTATATGTAATTTAGAGGCTTTTTGAAGGCACTCCAGAACTGCGCTTTTTCAAGGAAGGCTGGGTTCTGCAGAAATTGCTGAATCAACAGCAAAAGAATAACTCAAAAATATTGCAAGCGATAAAGAAATTATTTTTTTCATAATCTCTTGGTTACAATAAACGGGAAAGCCAAAACCCTACGCCAAAGTGAAGGTTTTTTTGGCTCTTCTCTATCCTTTGTTCAGAAAAAAAGAGATTTGAAAATAGATTTCTTAGCTATTTTCTGTGTTTCCTCGTCACTTTGAACTTCAGAATGTTTTTCTTGTTCATATTTTTTGATTCAGTATACAGATGCTATTATTCAACCTAAAACCAAACCGGTAACAATGGCATCCACTTTTTTGATCCCATGCTTTACATTCTTGTCATTTTTTCTAAATAAGGACATTGTTCTTTTTTTAATTATTATCCTTCCAATTTATCAATTTTTATTGATTTTGAAGGAAACTGAAGCTTCGGTATTTCAACTAGGAGCAGATTGTTTTCCATTGTTGCCCTTATTTTATTCATAGCCAAATTCTCAGGCAAGATTATTGAACGAGAATATGGTCAAAAAAAACATTCCTGAACTAGAATTTTTGATGCATCGGAATATATCTCTGGCTGCTTCCTTTCTCATGAGATAGTAAGGATATTTCTTGCTACTGAGATGTCGATTTCGTCTATGTCTACTCAAGCAAGAGGAGCAACAACCACGATTGAATCATCTAATTCTAAAATATCTAAAGCAACTTGACCCAGATCCTCTTCAACAATTTCCTCGTCAGTCACCTCTACTTCAATAGTATCTTTATTTTCTTCTCAATCTTTCCTTGCGGCATTAAAAAGTCAAAACATGTTAAATAAGTTTAAAATTAAAAAGATTGAAGCTTCAAAAGCCTCATTTAAGATGAATTCATATTATTCAGCTTTTGAGTTTTTGCAAATTTTTAAATAATATGATAATATTGACAAAATGCCTTATTTTTGCGAAAATGAAACTAAACCAAAAACAGAAGATACTGTTTTTAGATAACTTATGAAGTCTACTTAATTCCTGAATTCCTGTTATGCAGGCTTTGGATATTATTTCATTCCAAGTAAAAAATAAACGGTTCGATACGATAATAAATTTCATAAAATCAAATATCTGAGAGGGAGAGAATTTTTTTAAGATAGCGCTGAAGCTGCCTTGAGTTTTCAATATTTTCGATGCTGCGATGATAGAGACATGAGAAGCTACAGGTAAGATTTGAAGAGCATTTGAAGTGATAGTTCTCAAGGAGGAAAAAGAATATGATCTCATTAGAAAAGTCAGGCAAGCCCTTATCTATCCTATTGCAGTTATCATGATAACATTCATAATGCTCAGCATAATCATGACTTATGTCATACCGAAAATAGAATGAATTTATGCTGAATCCAATGTAAATCTGCCGCCCCTGACGCAAGCAGTCATTGATACCTCGCACTTCTTTGTTAATAATCTGCTTTTTGTCATCATTGGAATATTTATTTTCATTATAAGCTTCATTCAGGCATATAGGCAAATAAAGCAATTCAAATTATCAATAGATAAGAGCATTCTGGAAATTCCCATATTCGGTGACATCATAAGAAAAAAGACTCTTGTGCATTTTGCTGATTTTCTCTCTACCCTGCTTTGATCCTGAATAATAATAAATAAAGCCCTCCTCATTATCCGCAATGCGATGTCGAATAGCTTCTATGCTAAAGCGATAGATGAAATATCAAAAGAAGTTAAATTATGACAATCCCTAAGCTCATCCATGTGAGTTGATATTCTTGATAGGCAAAGCAATTCAAGCTCAAAGGAGAAGGCTCTATTATTACTTAAGAATAAGGCATTTCCCATTGAAATTTCTACAGCTGTAAGAATCTGAGAACAAACCTGAACATTATCAGTGATGCTTCATAAGACATCTGTAAGATATACCAAAGAAATAGATAATACAGTAAAAAATCTTTCTACAATGCTAGAGCCTATAATAATCGTTTTCATAGGCTGAATCGTTTGAGTCATAATAATGGCCATCATGCTGCCATTCTTGAATATTGCGAATGTGGTGAAATAATTAATCACGATGAATAAATCCCTCAGAATCGGAGGGATTTATTTTTTTCAATCAGTATAATAAATTTAAGGCTCACTAAAAGCCAAATCTCCTGAGATATTTAATTAAATATATTCCATATTATGTTTGAATGCAACATGGTAGGCACGGGAGTGAGACTATTGTTAAGCGAATTGTCTCATAGCTGCCCATTATTATTCCTTCACCAGCAATGTACGGTTCAATCTGTCTTAAGCGCACAATTATGCGTGTATGCGACCTCAATTTTTGACACTCCATCAAGAACTCATGTTCATCAGCCCCCCTTGACTTGCACAGGAGTTGATTCGTCCGTTGTTGTGTTGTTTCATAGCTGGCCATAATAATTATATCACCAGCAAAATACTGTTCAAGCGGTTTTGACTGCACATGCTACTGACATATAACCGTCTATATGCACGACCTCATCCAGAACTCATGTTCATCAAACTCATTTAACTTGAGTGGGTATATATTTTGCTGATAGAGTGCCATCTCATATTTGCCCGGTACTATTCCTTCACCAGCAAAATACTGTCTTGTCAGACTTAAGGGCACAGGTACTGTAATAACCTGCGAATATTTGAGTCACTCAAGTCAATGTGGTTCATACTCATCATGCTCATAATACCTGAACAGGAATTCTTTTATTTGTCGTATTATTTATTCAAAGATTCCCTGAAATATTTTCTCACCAGCAATAAACCGTTCAGTCATTTTTAAGAGCACAGGTATGTGTATCTCATGCTGAAACCTGTGTAATTCAAGTCAGAGTTGTTCAAACTCATCATGTTCACATTACCTGCACGGGTATTCTTCTCTGAGTTATTGTATTATCTCAGATCTGACCGTATGTGTTGTCTCACCAGCAATAAACTGTTCAATTGGACTTAAGTGCGCAATTGTGTGTATTTCATCAAGAAATTTGAGTAATTCAAGTCAGAGTTGTTCACACTCATCAAGTTCAAAATACCTGCACTGGTGCCTTTCGTTGAGTTACTGTATTATCTCATAGCATACCCAAGCCATTCCATCACCAGCAATATACTGTTCAGTCCGTTTTCAAAGAACAGGTGCTTGAATAAGATCATGTGATTTGAGATGAATCGCTAAGATATCAGGCTCATCATACTCATACGACTTGTGTGGGCAGAGATTTGTTTGTCGGAGATGCAACGTTGTCTCATACTTGGCCCCAATTATTACTTCACCAGCAAAATGCAGATCAATCGGATTGCACTCCGCATGAAGTATAGAATCCGAATCATAATTGAGAAGCAGTAAAATTCCTTACCCAAGGCAAGACTACATTTACAGGGTTACCGCTTAGGATAATGCTGTTATTTCATAACTGACCATTCGAATTGAGTCACCAGCAAGCTATTGTTCAATCAGTTTTTACTCCACATGCATGGCTATATCATGTGGATATTTGAGAAATATCAGCAAGATTTCAAGTTCATCAGATTCATTTGACTTGGATCGGAGTTGCACTTTGGGTAGTTGTATTATCTCATAACTGACGATTAGAATTGAGTCACCAGCAATACATGGCTCAAGCAGTGCTTCTCGCGCATGAATATGCACTGCTTACCGATAATTGAGAAATAT
>AMFJ01008510.1_pt1 | contig 19463 bp, 21 predicted proteins | sample 427208 | NCBI WGS metagenome assembly AMFJ01 (sample SAMN02954298, study PRJNA114691) | groundwater metagenome | biome: aquatic; feature: subsurface aquifer; material: sediment; isolation source: subsurface aquifer sediment | place: USA: Rifle, CO | collected 2008-08 | reverse complement strand
TGACAACTCCTTTTTTGTTCCAATACTTGAGGAAGTTCCGGCGTTCATAACAGTGTAATTTTACTACTATTTGCTATAATACACGCACGATGTGGATTTTTTAACTTTAATTTAATACTTCTGTAAGTCCTTTGAATAGGGTTTATCAGTGTTCTTTCTTTTAATTATCAAAATTTAATATGTTTAGGGCAAGGCCAGTATGACATAGTCATTACTAATAGCACTTCCGCTATTTAGCCTTTTGAAGGGCTCCATTTCCGCTAGGAAATGTATAGCGAAGCTCTATTATGTAATGAGGAAGGTAAATATGTTTGAAACGAGGTTGGAAAAAATAGGAAATATCCTAAGTAATATGAACTCACCGCCTTATAGGTTTGAGCAGGTTAAGCAAGCCATTTATAACAATGGTATTGAGAGTTATTCCGAAATCAGCACCTTATCTAAGGACTTAAGAGAAGTTGTGATTGAAAAATTTGGTGATAAAGTTCTTTCACTTATAAATATTTATGAAATGAAAGGTGGTCAAGCTCAAAAGATTCTCTTTGAAACTACAGATAGGCAGAGAATTGAAACTGTAAGAATGTTATTTAAGCCTACAGATGAAAGAGATTATTTCCATTCTTCTCTTTGTATTTCTTCACAGTCGGGTTGTGCTTTAGCCTGTAAATTCTGTGCTACAGGTGCAATCGGCTTTAAGAAAAACCTTACAGCAGATGAAATTGCTGACCAGGTTTTATATTTCAGGCAGAAGAAACTGCCAGTAGGTAGTGTGTCTTTCATGGGAATGGGCGAACCGTTTGCTAATCCTAACCTTTGGGAAGCAATTAAGATTTTGACTGATAAAGACAAGATAGGTATTAGCCGTCACAAGATAAGCGTCTCCACTGTTGGTTTGGTTCCTGGCATAGAGCGTTTAACAAAAGAGTTTCCTCAAATTAACTTGGCGTTTTCTTTGCACACACCTTTTAGAGACCAGCGAGCTGAATTGATGCCTATTACAAAGGCATATTCCATTGAAACTGTAATGGAAGCTGTTAAAAACTATGTTTTATCCACGAATAACAAGGTTTTTATAGCTTACGCCTTAATGGAAGGAACAAATGACAGTTTAGAACATGCGAAAGCATTGGTAAGTCTAATAAAGAAGCAAGGAGCTAAAAGTTACCTATACCATGTAAATTTAATCAGATTTAATCCGGGTCCTGGCACGGCGGAATTTAAGCGACCAAGTGTAACCAGAGTGGATAAATTTATGGAGATTATTGAAAAAGCTGGAATAAAGGTGACTTTGAGGCAGAGTTTTGGGTTGGATATTTATGCTGCTTGTGGTCAACTTTATGGTAAGTATGAAAACAATTAAAAGTTTATGGCTCACTGAGTGGGATACTTTCCGAACATTGGAGTTGGGAGGTTATGTATACGAAGAAGCATCGTCGTTTTTAACTTTTTGAGCTACCCCACATATTTCCACACTATATTTTTCTATATCTAAGATTTCATCTGGCATATTTATTAAATTTCACACCTGAAGGTTCTAATTTTGGATGTATAATCAATTTATGGATGAATCAATCCAGACTGAAACACCTCACTATAACTTAGAGTCTCTTGAAATAGATTGGACTCAAGTTAAACCAAAAGAGGAAGAAAAAGGCAAGTGGAGTTTTGAGGTTTCAGATAGACAAACAGGTAGAAAAGTAGGTTATGAGTTTGCTAAAGCTTTAGGTGTGCTTTTTGTTTGTCAGGATGATTTGGAAGATCCAAAACCCGCAGAAGATGTAAGAATGGATGGTAACCAGATTTCATTTAGTGAATATGATGCGGAGTTGGAGCATGCTGGGGATGTAAAAGTTGTTGAAATTTATATGAGATATTATGCTGATGATAAAGAATACTATGGGAAATTTAAGTCTGCTATGGATATGTTGGTGAAAAGAATAAGAGATTCTAAAACCTAAAGGACAGTAATCGAGAAATTGTATTAAATCTTTCATGGCTCCCCATCCAGAACTTTATCCGAAGTTTATTACCAGTATTTATAGGGTTTTAGCAATACTGTTAGTTGCCTAAAAAGTAAATGGGTCTTAGTGGCATCATTTCTTTTGATTCATCCGTCATTTTTGAGTAGAAATCTTGCCATAGTGTCACAAATTTCTGTATGTCAATCAAATCTATATGTTGATGAGAGTCTCGTGCAAATCGGACTGCATCGGGTGAAAAGTTACCGGAGGTAACAAATAATCCAACATCCCCCGTCTTATTTAGAAGACCTAACAAAGCCCTAATATCATTAGCACCGATGCTGGATTCGGGGCGATGTTTTACCTGCACTTTAATCCTTGGTTCTTTTGCCCCTAAAGGATCTGAATAGACTACAACATCTAAACCCCCATCTCTACCTTTAGGTGCAATAAATGAAATATAATAACCCATTGCTTCAAGAAGGGCAGCCACCATATCTTGAAACTCGTATGGATTTTTGGATTTTATGTATTCTATTAGACCTTCGTGAGCTCTGCCTTCAAGTTGCTGTAAATTAGCTTCTATATTTTGTTGTTCAAGTACAATATCTCCTCCAAGATCCGTTACAACTTCTTCCTCAGAAACATTTTCTTTTGCCCATTTCCTATAAGCTTCGTCTACCACCAGTAATAGATCAGCAGGTTCCATTTTTAATGCTTCCTCACCCTCAGGGGTTATAAACCAGGTACCCCGGTTCTTCGTTAAGTAACCCGCTTTTAACGCACCTATTGTATAAAAATGTAGAATTGATTGCCATCTTATGTAACCAGATTTTTCATATCTTTCTTTTTCCCAGTCAGATAAATCCAAATCCTGTCCAATTTTCTCCATTACTTCTTTACTAGGTAGACTCCCGCCAGAGTTTTTAAGTACTTCTAACGCTTTATGTAAAGTTTTAGCTGCTGTCTGTTTACTTTTTGAAAGTTTTGAAATGTCTTCCATTGCATGATTATACACAATTGCCAGTTAGTAGTTATTCGAAATAAAAGGTATTGATGTGTTTTGGTTAGGAGGTTAATGTCCAAATATCTTTTATCAAAAACTGTTGAAAATCTCTTACTTGTTTCTTTAATTGCTGATTCACTGTCATTTCTGGTTTAAGGTCATTATTTATGGCTCGTTAAGTGGGATGCTTTCAGAACGATGGAACTAGAAAGTTATATATATGATGAAGCAACTTTGTTTTTAACTGCTTGAGTTACCCCACTTCTCTCCACACTATATTATTAAATTTAATTACTCCACCTATCTCCTAACTATACTAAGGTTCCCCATACCATGAGATTCTTAGGTTGTGTGTTGGTAAGTAGTTTTATTTAAAATAAGAATCCTTTTGATTTTCTAAAAATACTACATAAAATAATTTTTAGCGTTGTGCTAGCTTGGTAATGGAAATAATGTTAGTTGTGTACTTTTTCTGTAGTTACAAAATAAGACTCGGGTTCTATAAAAAACGTACTTTCAGGTAAAGGAGCTTTAATTATAGTGATTAAAGGTTTATCTGAATTCACACTTTCAACTATATAAAAATGATAATTTTCTAGTTTATTACTCTTTGTAAATTCGTTTGACGATATGTGAAATTGTACTTTATTACCTTTTGTGTTGCCAATAAACACCAACTGTTATAAGATAGTCTCAAAGTAAACATGAAAATTAATATTTATATTATAATATTTTTAGTCCTAATATTCGTTTGTCCCCGAACAGCTTCTGCACAAATAATCACAAATAACCCCCATCCCCTGAACGTTTCTGATTTAATACCTGGTCCTTACATAGGTGTTGGTAACTCTTTTATCGCTTACACTACAATAACCAATCCCGTAGGCCGAATGAATGCTTATTATTTCGATTTAAAGAAAGGTCAAAATATTAATATCACAAATGACGTAGCTTGGGATATTTATGCCTTCACTGTTGATAAAAATAGAATCGTATGGAGTGATAATAGAGATAATATGCTTGGGATATACATGTACGACGTAAATAAAAAGAAAGTATCTACTGTATTAAATGACGCTGGTTGGGAATACGTGAGAGATGTTTCCGGTAATTTGATGGTTTACACTCATTACACAGATACTTCCCCACAACTATCCTTATTCTATTTATACGATTTAGAAAAGAAAACAAAAAAGCTTATTCAGGATGATTTTGATGTTCAGTTTGCTGATATTTATGATGATTATATTGTCTATTCTGGAACCTTCTCTCCATCAACTGGTCTAGATTTCTATCTTATAAATACTAAGAAAGATACAACTATAAAATTAAACGATGAAACAAGAATAATAGAATCCGCTAAGATCTATAAGGATCACGTAGCTTTGACTATAAAGAATGGATTAGATCGGGACGTTTATCTATATGATATTAAAAAACAAACCTTTAGTCCTATTGATATAACTCCAGAAAAGACCTCTTTGGTTAATTTTAATAACGGGATAATTACATATCAAAATTTAGATAAGCTTAAGATTCACCTATATAACATTAGTAGTAAAAATGACTTGGTGATTCATATAAATAACAGTAATGCCGTAACATCGGATTCAAACGGAGATATTGCTGCTTATATAAGTAGTCCTATGGAAGGTCTAGCAGATATTTTCTATGCATACGCATCTAACATCAAGGTGTCTGCCGATTTTTCTAAAGGATCGTGGAACTTATTGTCATCTTCTCCTACTCCAGTGACCTTAGGTGGGATGGCATATGATGGAAGCAAGTATGTATATTTTGCCGGTGGTTATAAAGGCGGTTTGGGTCCTGATAGGCACAATGGATCTAATAGATTTATTCGTTTTGATGTTGAGAGTATTACTTGGGAAGATCTGGGAGAACTACCCTACGAAGCTTATGCCTCTCACCTTCTAGTAGGTAATGGAAAGTTGTACTGGATTGTGGGAGCTATAAATGAGGGACAGTCCAGAAACTTCTTCTATGAGTACAACGTTGATGACGGCCTATGGAATCAATTAGAAGATATACCAGGGGATTTTTCAAACTCCCATCCAAGTCAAGGTTCGTTCACTTTTGATGACAGCAATTATATATACGGATCCTCGTATAGTATGGTTTCTCCACCGGAGGAAGACTTCTTTAGATATGATATTGCCGCAGATCAATGGGAGGAGATGACTTCTCCCGAAATGTCAGCTCACCATATCTTACAGTCTTATAAGAACTATATTTATAAAATAGGAGGAGATACTCTGGACGGAGATCCGGTAGAGTTCCCTTTGATATTTAGAGATTCCATTCAGAGATTTAATACATTAAATAATACATGGGACTTTGTTAGCCCAGCTCCTGAAGTTATAGATTCCCCTAGTAGCTCTTTTGATGATGAGAAAACAATTTATACTTCATCAGGCTACAGAAATAGGTTTTTTAGTTATAACCTAGAAAATAATAAATGGGTAAGGCTGAAAGATTCGCCTAAGCAGTTAATCGGTTATCAAGCTATTTGGGTAGATGAGCTTGGTTTTGTCGGGGTGTCCGTAGCAAACTCCTCTAACACTTCGAACGATTTATACTTATTTAAACCATAATATTTTATTCTGACGCGATTTTTACTATAAACTTACCATTTCTATTAAGTGTCATTTATGGCCGATTTATGTTATAAGCTGTCCCCATCCTCCCAATACAGAACTTTATTCGAAATTTGATACCTGTTTTTAGTTGATTTAGGGTCCAGAATGAAAAATTATTTTTCCCAGTAATCAATAGACTGTATATTGTCATACCCTGCATCCTTTAATTCTTCAAGTTGTTTAACTAACAGATCTGATTTTTCTTGTAGCTCAATATTAATTTCATCTACGGTATCCATGTTCCTTTCAGCACCAGTGATATTACTTTCCCTTAATTGATTCCAAGCTTCATTGTATACGTTTAATTCTTTGTTCCATATACTATTCATACCTAAGAGAGTTTGAATAATTTCGGTTTTCCTTTTACTGGCATTTTGTAGTTCGCTTATAGTCTTTTCTAAATAACCTGTATTACATTCCAAAGTAAATACACCTATTCCAAGACCAATAACAATCATGATTATTGAAAAAGTAATGAAAAAAGCTATTTTATAAATCTTTTTCACATATATCACCACCTATACAAATAAAACATACTAATATCAATTATAACAAGTCCGCGTTTTTTGACATAATCCAATATTATAGTGTTTCTGAACCTGCTAACTCTATCTGGCTCGCTAAGTGGGATGCTTTTCGAACAATGGAGCTAGAAAATTATATATACGAAGAAGCACCATCGTTTTTAGTTTTTTGAGTTACCCCACCTCTCTCCACACTATATTTTGTTATTTACTGTCTCGAAATGAAAAGTGAGTACTCACCATTTAGTTGTAAACAGAAATTAACCCATGAATTGTAAGATATAGGTATGGAATATTCTTGAGTAGCTAATTAAGAGACAATGTTTATAACTATTTCATGGATTAAAAGAATTTGATCAATAAATATAGTTATAAAATTAATTATAAAGGATAGGGCTCCCTGTTTGAGTGAACAAAACAAGGAGCCTTGCACGTTTGAGATCGAAATACTCAGATCTCACTGAAGTTCAAATCGAAATTGTGACGTTATCTCACACTACCTTGTTCGATCAGATTGTAGGTAGATGATGAGATTTTTCCTCCAACAGCCCATATTGCGTCGCCCGCGGTCGAGCCTGTTACAGCGATGCCGTTAAATCTTTCGCTGAAGTTAGTTGGGACTGACACTTCAGCCCAACTAGTACCGTTGTATCGTATGACCAATGGACGTGGGTAGCTGGAACCTACGGATCCTGTCAGTCCGGTTGCGTAGATAGTACCAGCACTCGCTGCATCGATTGCGAAGAAGCCTCCATGTAGAAGAGGTGCTGGTGCGGTATCGACTGTCCAGCTGGATCCATCCCAGTGCATCACGAGCGGTTCTGACTGTCCTGGTGTGGCTGAATAGGCGAAGCTTCCAACTGCCCAAACATTATTGGACGCTATTGCCTTAACAGCCAGTAGCTGTGGAAGGACGATAGACCCGCTTGGTTCAGGGGTGGTCTGGTAGGTCCAATTGGTTCCGTCGTAATGATAGGTGATTGGGTGTCGATTGTTGCTGCTGTCCTTGTACCAACCGACTGCCCATGCATCGTTGGACGATAGAACGGAGACTCCAAACAACCTTGTTTCAACACTGCCGGTAACGGTGAGCGGATCGCTGGCTTTGATAAACGCGTTGGAGCCATTGTACCGTTCCAGAAGTGGCCGATAGGTGCCCGATTGTAGGTAGTAACCAACAGCCCATGTCTCAGAACTGCTTGGGTCGCTGGATACTGCCATCAGTGGTGACTGCGATCCAGGTCGGTCAACTGTGATTGACGACCATGATCCGTTATACCTCATGGCAAACGCAATTGAGGAAGTGCTACTTCCGACCGCTACAGCATTAGTTGATGATATGGCGGATACCCCATTAAGGAGGTTATCCAGGTAGTTTGTTCCAATGGCGTTGCTTCCCCAGGACTGACCGTTCCAACGGTAGGCAGTTGGATATGTCCTGTATACACCCCCCACATTTCCTGTAGAGGAGCCAACCGCCCAAATGTCATTACTTGCTATATCAGTTATGGCACTTAGGTTGTTGTAAGTTCCTGGGTTCGAAGCTGTCTGAATACTCCAGACAGGAGTCAGCCATCCAGTTACGGTATCTTGAATCACCCAGCCATCCACCGTTTCTGTGGTAGTTCCGGTAGGAGAGAGGTTCTGCTCGATCAGGCTGAGGGTCGCATCACCGTTTGTAGGGTCTGTTACTGTAATAGCGGTGATGATCGCAGTGTGCCCCGGGCTCTCATTGCCATAGCTGACCAGGTCGCCCACTTTTGGAAATGCGTGAGCTGAGCCATCGTTCGGGACAGCGATGAAAGTGTCGGGATAGGCGTTAGCATAGTTGTTAACAACTTGGTAGCCGTATGTATTTCCCATAGAAGGTTTGCTGAACGCCATGAGCAGGTATCGCTTGACTAACTCGGTACACTGCCACTCCCATTCCTCACTTTGGCTGTACGAGAATGTTACTGCTCTGTCTCCATCAGTGCCTGGGAGAGGTCCACAAACTTTCACGCCGTTCCATGTTGTGAGAATTGTGGAATGTACCCCGGTTGCCTGATAGTAGTTGGTATCGTCGCAGTTTGCCCCGTTTGCACCAGTCCACCACGGTGGTTTCAGGTAATCAACCGCATTTGCAACACTTGCAGGTAGTAACATAACAGCAATACTGAAAACTACCAGCAAACAAAGAGACCTTCGAGTGTGGTTAAACACTTGCTTGTCCTTTCATAGAGTTGGTGTGAATATGAATTGTTTTCGATTTGAACTTATCAACGTGCAATGTAATAATACACCGTGTAATATACAGGAAAAGGTTTTAGTTGTTTTTAATATCTGTGTATGGGATTATATGGTTATGCAAAATGGAACTATGATGAATCAAAACAATGGTTTGCCCATTATAAAAAAAGTTTTGATTTTTACATTTTTGGTATATCTATTAGTAGTTGGATTTTTCTTAGGAATTAGATACCAACAAAATAAGGATTCTGAAGCTTTTAACTCATTGATTAAAGAGGCTAATAAAGAGAAAGAGATAGTATATGTATATCAAGCTAATCAAAATAATTCATCGGAACCAGCACCACAAGAAGGTACATTAGAAACCCATACCTCTAAAAAATTAGGTATAAGTTTTAAATATTTCCAATATGAAAAGGCTCTAAGTCCTATTAAAGTGAAGGAAACAGAGGATAAGGTCCATTTATATATTAATTACTTACCTAATGAGCCAGATGATCCAACAGGAGGAAATTATTTGGAAGTTTTTACTAAAGATCCGAATATTTCTTTAGAAAAAGCAGTAAGTGAAAAATTCTTAATAGGTTATTCGAAAGATGATTGTGAAGTAGTTCCTAAGAGATTGTCACAAGATTATATTAGATATACACCCGAATTTGAATATGTATATATAAATGTACCTGGTATAAACCCTGACGATACTCTTGCAGTAAAGCAAGAGAAAACAAATCGCTGCCCTGTGGGATATACATACTTTAATAGCATTAGTTATTTTGTAATGGATAAAAAGCATCCGGATAAATATGCATTTGTAAATATTGGTCAGAGTAGTTTTTTATCATACCCTGGAATTGGTTGGTATTTAACACTTCAATTTAACGATTAACTTTAAAAAAGGTTTACAGTTATATACGAAGAAGCACTGTCGTTTTTAATTTCTTGAGTCACCCCACCTCTCTCCACACTATATTTTTATGTATTACTCAATTTCGGTTTATATCCTTAATGCGTTAAAATTATTACGTATGATTCGTGAGGCTAAATCAACCGATTTTGAGCAGATAAAGAGCATTATCAATAATTATATTTTAGATAGAGAAAAGTTGGATGATTTTGTTTATTGTGCCAAAAAACAACGCGACGGCTTCATTGCAACCGCAGATTTTGAAGATTTGCAAGAAAAAATTCATAGTTCAAAGTTATTTAATGTGTACGAGAAGGAGGAAACAATCTGTGGGTTTATAGTTGCCAATAGAGAACTGTATTTTCCAGAAGAAGCTCAGAATATTATATGGTTAGATAAGAATGCTAAAGAAGTATATTTCCATGGAGAGAAATCAATTGAACTTCACTATATTGCAGTAGAACCAAGCTATAAAAACAAAGGTGTCGCTACCAAACTTTTTGAGCAATCAATTTCAGAACTTAAAAACGAAGGCTTCACTGATTTATTTTCTATAGTAGCCTTAGGACCTTTGACTAATTGCTCTTCTATAATTTGGCATACCAAGAGAGGTTTCAAGAGGGTTTGTGTGACTATGCCTTTCGATATTTTTGGCATGAAGGATTATCAAAGTATTTTATTCCACAGGGAGTTATAACTCAGCCTAATTTTGGCTCCACATAGAAGAGGAAATTAGAAGGATTTATATAAAGGTTTAATTTTGATTAGGACAACTTATTTTGAGGAAAGTTGGTTTCGCCCCAAGTTTTTCTGAAGCTTTTGGGGATCTCCAATTTGCTAATTGAATAATAAAGAATTAGCTTACCCTGATGTAATCTTTCATGTTGTAAGAGCGATATTACAAAACTTACTTTACTTGTTGTTTGTATTTTTTCTATTTCTGTGAGTATTTTTCTCGCAGAGTCTTTTAAACTTGATATGATATCTTTTTTATCCCACCCTGTCATATCTTTCTTGTTTGGAATATCTGTCTGTGGGCTGAAGATTAAATTGCCTGTTTTTAAACCTTTTAGGTAACATATCCTTGTTCTTGCTAAACATGCAAATTCCCAGGAGTAAGTTGTAAACCTCTTTTCGAAAGGTCTCGTGGTCCATATATCTGTAGGGACAGTATTTGCGAATGATATTGTGGCGGTATTTACATTTCGCCAATTATTTTTGAGGCTTTGAATTATCTTATTATCCATTAGGCAAATTATAGCTCAGTATGATAAAAGTTAAACTAATTATTTATTGTTGAAACAAGGATGATTTATTTGGCTCGCTAAGTGGGATGCTTTTCGAACTTTAGAAATAGAGAGTTATATCTTTGAGGAAGTGCAATTTTTATTAGCAGCGTAGATTACCCCACACTTCTCCACACTATATTATGTGTGATCAGAAACGTGACTAATGAGGAGTATATTAAATAAGAGTGCTAAGATTAACACATGGATTGGTTTATTCCAGCTATATTAGCTTCCTTGTTTTGGGGAATTGGGCAGACATTTATTAAAAAGGGATTATCAGATGTTACACCTTTTGTAAGTAATTTATTGATAGCCAGCTTTACATTTATGTTGTATATACCATTTGCTTTAATAAGTGGTGTGTGATGGGATTCTTTTCCAGCCTTGTTGTTGTTTGGTTTTCTAGCAAACCTTCCTAATTTCGTTTTTCCTTATATCATTCAAAAAGCTGAGATATCTCTATCTGGTACAGTGCTAGCAACTTATCCAATTTACACAATAATTTTATCCGTATTGTTTTTAAGTGAAAGGCTAACAGCGTTTCAGTTATTTGGAATATTGGTAATTATCTTTGGAATGTTCTTTGTAGCTAAACCTGAGAACGAGAAATTTTACATTTCTACTTGGATTATATGGACGATTTTAGGTTCAGTAGTTATTGGTCTTGGGGACTTTATTGGAAAAGTTGCACTTACAAAATATGAATTAAACTCATTCCTTTTGGCGTTAGCTTTTGGTTCAATACCTTCTTTGTTGATATTTAGAATTTTTGATAGAAGTCCTATTAAATTACCAAAGCTAACTTCCAACTTTCGAGCAAGTATTATAGGTAATTTTATTATGCCGATGGGATTACTTTCTTTGTATACATCCTTCAGTAAAGGTCCTGCCTCTTTGAGTTCACCCGTTGCAAGTACATACCCTGCAATTACTGTAGTACTTGCTTATCTTTATCTGAAAGAAAAAATTAATAGAAATCAGTTTGTGGGAATTATTATGGTAACTGCCGGTGTAGTTTTTTTGGGATTATAGCTCATTAAGGCTCCCCAGCCCTGAAATCCTTAGATTGTGTGTTGATAATATTATCTGGGTGTTTGAAGATGTGGTACAGGTAAATTTGGGAAAAACAGAGTAACAGAATTGCAATATTGCAACGTTTTTCACGTATAAAACTAGTATAATAAGGCAATGAGCTGGCAACTATTAATTATACTAAGTGTGATCTTGACGTCGTTTTCCTCATTAATTGAAAGAATTTTGCTTAAGGATGGTAAAAGCGACCCGCTGACATACTCTGTAGTGTTTCAACTTATTACAGGTGTGATTATTGGTATATTTGGTTACTTATTCAGTAATATGATTTTTTCAGGGATTAGTAAGTTGCTTCCAAATTTAATCTTGATGATTATATTATATGGAGTAGGTAATTTAGCCTTGTTTAACTCCCTTAAATTAATTGAAGCTTCCAGATTTGTGGTAATTTTTGCAGCCCGTGCATTATTTACCCTTATGGCTTCCGCAATATTTCTTGGTGAAAGATTAGTTTTACTTCAATTAGGTGGCGTGGCACTTATTATTTTGAGTGTTTTAATAGTTACTATCAGATCCGGTAAAGAATTGAACTTGTTAAAACACTTTGGAAAAGGGGAGTTGTACGCATTAATGGCTGCATTATGTTTTGGCTTGGCTAATACTAATGACAGATTCATTCTAAAAGATTGGGCAGTTTATCCATATGTGTTTTCAGCATTTGTATTACCTGCGGTGGCTGTAGTTTTGGTTAAACCCAAAATTTTAAGCAATTTGAGACAGTTAATGACTAAAAGCTTTATGTCTAAAATGCTACTGCTGTGTATTTTGTATGGGATTGGAGCCGTGACTTTCTTTAGTAGTTTAGATATGAGTCCAAGTTCTTCACAGGTAGCCACTATAAATTTGACTGGGGTTGTATTAACAGTGTTGCTTTCAATTTTTATTCTGAAAGAGAAAGAAAGAATACCTGCAAAAATTTTAGGTGCTGTTTTAAGTTTTGTCGGTCTCTTACTTCTTAGTTAGGTTAATCTCAAAATTATAAGAAATCCATGGAAAACCTAAGGCCTGGCTCTATACAGTGAACGAAGTGAGAACTACTTGGGTAGAAGAATACGCTTTGGTATAAAGATACTAAATCCTAAACAACCTTTATCCAGAGGCTAATAATGTATATAATAAAAATATGGAAACACAAAAACCTTTAACCCCCGGGACTGTAGATGGAAAATTAAGTAGAGTTGATTGGGTAGCGTTAATAGGCGGTCTGTTTATTACCAGTCTAATTTTTAAGATAGGTAATTTTGGTTTTATCCCCGCCTTGATTATAGGGTTTGGGGCTTATTGGATAACTAAAAAAATCGCAATATTATTGTTAGAGAAAAAGAACATTCCAGTTGCCCCAAAAACAACTGCAAGCTCTTCAATAAAAAAGAAACCCCAACTCCGCAAGACAACATTACTATTTATAGCAATTGTGACTTTCTGCGGTATATTATATTTACTGCTGACCTCGGCCCAATCAATAACGACGCAGTCAACCGATAAAAGTATCGAAAACTCGCAAGTTGATGGTAACCTATACCGTAATACCAAATATAAGTTTCGCATTAAATTTCCCGAGGGTTGGGAAATTAAACAAGGAGACGGTCCAAGTATTGTACAGAAAGCTGTTAGTGGAAATCACTCATTAAGTATTGGTGTCAAAGCCATGGATGTTGGAAATTCATATACCATAAAAGATATATTAACAATTGACGAATTAAAGATGTCTATTGTCGACAGTATGCAAAAACAATACCCTGATATAAAGGTTCTCAATTATGGAGAAACAAAGATAGATAATATCCCAGCTTATTGGATAAAATACTCCATGTCTTACTCGGCGATGAATGTGACATTCAAGGCTGTTAATACACAGTATCAAGTGTTAAAGGGTGACAACTATTATTTTATTACGGCAGGAAGTACGGCAGATGAGTTTGATTCTGTAGAAAGAGATTTTGTTAAATCTGTTTCATCATTTGTATTTGAGGATTACTAGTTATTGAAAAATCGCACTCACTAGTAATTATTCATTAGACTAGACGGGGTAACAGACAGATGAATGAAACTATCAACATTCCCTTTATTGTTTTCCTTAAATAAGACACTTTATTCCACCCGCTAATGTATTGTAATGGCAGAGTGACAACTGAAGTCAAAATAAAACTTGCTAATGTACCTCCAAAACCCTCGGCCAAGTAATCTGAAAACCCGGGGTTAGTAACTGCGTGTGTATCTATATTTGTTGTACTGAAGACATAAACAAGTATTATATAAGATACTAATAAGAGACCCCAGTATATTTTATTCATAAGATAATAATAGCATTAGCGTGGGTTTACTTTGAATGGTCACCTCTATTATACGGTTTGTGTTCTTTAACGAGTTTTTCCAGTTGTCCCATTGATGCCGAAAATATACACCTATCACACTTCTTGGTTAAAGAACCGTTTACCGCCCTTTGTAGCTCCTTTGATGTAGTTTCTTTGTATGAGATGGTTGGGTTTTCATCTGGTTCGTCCATAATTAAGCAGATATTCGAAGTAAGGGGAACTACTTTTAATGCCCCTTGTGTAAGTAGACCTACACCCCAAAATGGGTCAGGCTTCTCTGTTGTGATTAATAAAAATGGATTGTCAGATGCTATAAAGGCGTGTTTCTGTTCCGAAAAGAATACTCTCCAATTGAGCATATTAAAGACCGGCGTGATGTCCATACTTAACTGTAGCATCTGCTTTATCCAGTAGCTGTTTGGAATATCAACTTTGATTTCGCTCCGTTTCTCATTTACTCCGAAATCAATTAAGTCTTCCAACTTTTCATCAGAGATACCTTTTCCGAATTTTTTTTCGTAAAATTCGCGGAATTTCTCCTTGGGAGTGGTTGCCAATTCCATTCTCATGGTCTCCTTGTAGAGCTGTTCTGTGCCTTTGTTCATGTATTTCTTCGAGGTAGGTGTTCTTAAGTATAGTAAAGAAAGAAAAACCGAAAAGTATTCCTTATCCTCCGGGGTTAGTATCTCTTTATTTTCAATTTTATTAAGTATTTTACCTGCAGAAGATTCAAACTGACCAAACACATCCTCCAAGTTTTTCCTTTCGCCCCCAATATCGGTATATGTGTAGAAATTATTTTCGTGCCCAATTTCATTGATTGATTGGTCTTTTCTAAATTCTCCATTTTTTCCTTTTTTCCTATCGTAAACATTTAGAGTCTCATCATTTTGTGAGAACTTTCTTAAGTAGAACCGAGGAATGTAGTGTTGTTTTTTTGTAAACTTCTGATTCTCGTCGGGCATATGATTTAGTGAACTTTATAGCGATTTTAACAGTAATAACGACACATTAGAAGACTATCTTCGGTATAATTACGGTATAACATATGGCAAGACCTACTATTGTAAAAACTGAATATGTAAAGAAATTAGAGACGGCTTTTAATAATGGAGCGAATGTTTCCGAAGCCTGTAGTTATGCGGGTATTTCCCGTCAGGTATTCTACAATCACCTCAAAGGGTCAGCAGAGTTTTTTGACAAAATGCAGACCGCTGTTTATTCCCCTAAATTGAAAGCTTTGAAGATAATTATGCAGTCAATAAATAAGGGAGATGTGAGTACAGCCAAGTGGTTACTAGAAAAACGATATGGTTTTATACAGGAGGATTTAGGTAAAGAGTTAAGCGAGGGCATTGTAGAGCGTTATACAACTATCGATGCCATAAAAGAAGCGCTAAATTATGTAAAAGGGATGCATAACAAGGGTGAAAAATCAGATGAACAAATCAAGGTGTAATAAAGTAATATAAAGTGCGTATAAGTACTGATTTAGCCCGTCATTACAACATAAACCGTTTGACACCCGTGTCTTAAAGTTGTACTATTTTAATGTAGAAAGTTAATTTCTACCAGTTAAATATAAAAATTAAATAATTTAGAGATACCTAATTTGCGTGGGCGCAACGGGTATCTCTTTTTTTGTTTTTATGAATGATTATATAAATATTGAAATTGAATATCGTGTCAAAGACCTTTATGAAGCGTCTTTTTTATACGCCTCTGGCATTAACCTTTTAAGACTCGAAAGAGATAAGGCAAATTACTATTTTATTTTTTCAGATAGACACCAATGTGAAAAGCTCCGAGACCTGTATTGGTCATACAACGCCAGCATTAACGCCAAAAAACTGGTGGATAGTATTAAAAGTTTGAAAGAAAGGTTGTTCTCCAACGAGAGGTAATGGCATGTTGCCGGATAAAGCAATAAAGGAATATCAAAAGCTCCACTTTAAGCATTTCAAACGGGAGATACCTTTGGAGGAAGCAACCTGCCAAGCAAATGAATTAGTAGATTTTTTGTGGTCTCTTTTACCAAAAAGGACAGATGCATATGAAGATGAAAAAAATAATAAGTCCATTAAGAAAAACTAAATTAGAAAACAGATTTCACGGTTTTCACCGCCACTTTAAGAATAGGTTTGAACTTATAAAAAGCGGCGTATTAACTAATTCAGAATATATTTTATGGGACTTGTGTTATTCAGCGTTAGTTGATTGGGATAACCGCCATTTAACTTATGAAACTTTTGATTTTACCAATGCGGAGATTGCCACAGCTCTTTCGTGGGATGAAACAACAGTTAGTAAGAACATGGCATCTCTTATCGAAAAAGGGTTTATATCTCGTTGTGATGGAAGATGCAAGAAAGTTACTAATTGGGATTACACAAATTACTTGTTATACCAAGATGAGGTTAAAAATATTCCTATTAAAATCCTAAATCATGATATTTCTCATGAACAAAATGAAAAGTCTCCTTCAAAAGATGAAAATAATATCGATATAGATGAAATTATTCATGAAATGGATAAAGATGAATACCTCAAATCCCTTGTTGATAAAGGATTAACACCTAATGCAATACCACCGTAAAGTTTAAGGTTCTTTTAAGGTTAGTTTCTGTTTAATTTATTTAGTATCTAATAAAGGGATACAATGATAGAAAGGATTTATATGAATGAAGAATTGAAATTAAAAGCCATCAATTACACGAGAAAATCATCTGAACCAGATGATAAGCAAGTATTGTCTTTGCCTTCGCAAGTTAGTGAGTTACAGGATTTAGTCGCAAGGCGTGGGCTAAAAATTGTAGATACCTACCAAGAGGCGAAAAGCGCAAAGAAGCCGGACAACAGACCGTTATTCAACGAAATGTTAGAAAGGATTTCGCGAGGAGAGGCTAACTGTATTGTAGTCTGGCATCCCGATAGATTGTCCCGTAATCCAGTGGATGCAGGAAGAATTGTATACCTTATGGATTTAGGAAAGTTGCTTCAAATAGTCACTCCTTCACAAGTGTTTACTAACACACCGATGGATAAATTCATGGTTCAACTTCAAATGTTACAGGCGAAGTTGGAAAACGATAATAAAGGGGTAAATGTAAAGCGCGGTCTTAAAGCCAAATTAGAAAAGGGTGATTATCCTTTTGTTGCAAGACAGGGATATCTAAATACACCGTGGCTGGAGAAAGGAGAGAAGAAAATTATTGTCGACAAGAAACGCTTTAAGATGGTTCGAGAGATGTGGAATCTCCTTCTTACTGGTTGTTATACCGTGCCTGAAATTCTGCATATCGTTAATGAGGATTGGGGGTATAAGACATTTACGAGAAAGAAAATTGGTGGGACGCCTTTATCAAGAAGTGCGCTATACGACTTATTTACCAATCCGTTTTATTACGGCTGGTATAAGGTTAAAGGCATTTGGTATAAGGGGAATCACGAGCCGATGTTAAGCAAAGAGGAGTTCGATAAAGCACAGGCAATATTAAGGCGTTTTGATGCACCAAGACCAAAAACATTTGAGCACTCCTTTGCAGGTTTAGTTAGATGTGATTGTGGCTGTGCCGTCACCGAAACTCAAAAAGAAAAGTATTATCCTACAACTAAAAATACAAGGATATATCACTACTTACACTGTACAAGACGAAAGAAAGAGTGTGAGTGTAAACAACCACCTATACCACTTCAAGACTTTGAGGAACAGATATACAGGATTTTGGGGGAAATAGAAATTCCCCCAGACTTCAAAGATTGGGCGATTAAGTACTTAAAGGAAAGAGCTGAACAGGAGCGAGGAAATATAATGTCGCTACTTAAAAGTCAGCATGGAAACTATTACGACACAGAAGAAAGGTTACAGAAGCTTCTGCAAATGCGTTTAGGTGGGGAGCTGACATCAGATGAGTATGTTGAGGAAAAAGCTAAACTTGTGACTTCCAGAGACGATATAAAGGGAAAGATAAAGAATGTAGAGGCAACAGCAGATAGATTTATGTCCGATATGGAAGAGACATTTAATTTTGCTTGTACTGCAAGGGAGAGGTTTGAAAATGGTCAACCGTTTGAGAAGAAGGAGATACTTTCAAAGATGGGTGAGAACTTCATATTAAAGGATGAGAAACTGCATCTTGACCTTAAAAAATCACTGTTACAGTTTAAGAAGAGTAAAAGTTTGGTAGTAAGTACAATCCCTGCGTTAGAACCAGCAGATTTGCAGGGTATATCAACAGAAGTTGCCAGTCTTGCGACTGCCAATCCTATATGGCTCCGGCGGCAGGACTCGAACCTGCAACCTTCTCCTTAACAGGGAGCCGCGCTACCATTGCGCTACGCCGGATCATTAGCCACAAAATCCTATCATATTATAAGGTTAAAGTTCAATTGTGAATCAAATAAAAGCGGGAGAATAAATATCTGTGATTTAAAATTGAATAATTTCTAAAAGAAAATGAAACCTTAACCGAAACTACTTCTCAACCTTTTTCAATCCAGGCTGTGCTTTGTAATCTCCGCCAATTCTAACCAGCACGTATCCGGCAATCAGCAAACCGAGCATAAACTGCCAGTACGGCAGCGGGAACTTTAAATTAAAAATGCTCAATACGGTGTCCATTATAAATGGCGCGGTAAACGTGTGAATAATAATCTGCAAAAGTTTAAAATATGGCAGATTTATTTCATACACCATTGTTGCGGCTTTCAGAGCCAACGCCATCGCGAAAAACACCAAAAACTTCGTTACACTGTTTATTACCAGTGATCCCCCTACTCCTATTAAAAACAAAATTAAAGGTAGAGCGTTTGCATATTCGCCTAGTCTTTTCATAGATTCCTCCAGTTTTTCACGCGTGAATTCTCCGTTTGGTAAATCTTTTAGAGGTTGGACATCAATCTGTCCGCTAGCGTTTCTGGCCAAAATGTTTGTTTCATTTATTAGAATTAAAGTATTATATTTATCCAAATCTTCGATAGTCCCTTTTGGGTCCAGTACTACAAGGTTTTCCAATTCTGTATTGCTGTCTAACCCCAGTGAGGCGTTGGTTTCGGAAGTTTTTTCCTTGCTCTGTGGGAATTTTATTATTACCGGCTCTTCCCTGTTCAATTTTATTTTTCCGTCTTCAACATTTATTACCAAATCCTGAGGGTAAACTTCCAAAACGGTTTCTGTGATATTTTTTACGTCCTTTTGTATGGTTGGTGCAACTTTAACAGACATGACAGCAGAGCCAATGACGGACAAAACCAGCGTAAGGGTCAGAAAGTACTTTATGGATAAGTTCATATTTGCCGCGATAATATCTTTATAATAAACAGGAGATGTTAAGCTTTTATAAAAAATGTAATATAGGGCTTTTAATCTTTGAATCATCTTGAGAGTATATCATATTAGCGGGTAAATTAGTCATTTATTGGTATTTACTGCAATGTTATAATTCAAGTGTGATATATAAGAGAGCAATCACAATTTTTCTTTTTTT
>AMFJ01033845.1_pt1 | contig 19472 bp, 19 predicted proteins | sample 427208 | NCBI WGS metagenome assembly AMFJ01 (sample SAMN02954298, study PRJNA114691) | groundwater metagenome | biome: aquatic; feature: subsurface aquifer; material: sediment; isolation source: subsurface aquifer sediment | place: USA: Rifle, CO | collected 2008-08 | reverse complement strand
TAAAAAGGGCGTCTGAAATTAATTTCAAACGCCTTTTTTTCACTAATACTAAAAAAATTACATTTAAATAATCCCGACCCTAAGGCCGGGAATTTAACCACCACACAAAATATAAACGAACTAACCCATTTCGTTTTCAACATCTAGGATGGACCGATACAAAGGTCTTTAAATAAAAAATTTGATGCAATAAGTAATTTCAGAAAATAATATTCAGATAAAATAAGGGATTTTACCTATTTGTTAAAAAGACAATAAATTGTTTTTCAGGGCAAATGTTATGACTCCTATCATATTGTTTGAGCTGGTTTTCTTCATCAGGTTTTCACGATGATTTTCTACAGTCCTGTTAGAAATCGAAAGTTCGTTTGCAATCATTTTTATTGATAGACCCTCCATGGAAAGATAAAGAACCTGATATTCCCTTTTTGAGAAGATGTTACTTTCAATTCTGTTAAAATTGTCCCGGCTTTTCCGAAAATCCAGAATGATAAAACCTATCAATATTGAAGATACCTGGGTTTTTTCATAGACAGAAACATAAAGAGAAGCTTCAAATTTCTCTCCAACTTTAGGAAGCAGAACTACATCCTCACGAAAAGAATCTAATAATCCGTTTGTGCACCGGACTATTTTATCTTTAATTTTATTATATGAAACAGTGTCTAATAACTTTTCGACAGAGTACGATTTAAGATCATCCGGCGACAGAGTAAGATTTTGAATCAGGGTAGAGTTTACATTATAAATATAATGTTCATCAAATAAAATAATCCCGTAGGGAGTGAGATTAAACAATGAATTAAACTCTTGCTTACCGGTTTCTTTAAGTTTATTGAATTTTGTCAGCTTCTTCTCTATAATCTTGATTAGCTCTTCATTTGCGAATGGCTTTGAAATATAATCATCTGCTCCCAAATCCATCCCAATTCTAAAATCTTTGGGTTCATTACATGCCGATATAAAAATAAATGGAATTTTATCAAGTACTGAGCTCTCTTTTAAAAAATTATATACACTATAACCATTAACCGAGCCCATTTTTACGTCGCACAGTACTAAATTCGGTTTGTATTCAAATGCTTTCTGAATACCTGATGATCCGTTATTTGCATAACAAACATCATAACCATGCATTGAGAGAACAATTTTTAGAGTTTTACCCAAAATTTTATCATCATCAATTACCAATATTTTTGTTTTCTCAATCATTAAAAATTTATAATTAATTTCTCTAACTCGCAAGCGCTTTTGAGAATGTAAAATAGAATATTATCCCTATTGCAACCGTAACAATCAAAAGATAAATGAAATGGGCCAACATAATTCTCAATGTTGTTGATATCCATGATTTCTTATATAATGTTCTGCCCCCGATAACTACATAAATCGGATAAAGTAAAAGAATCCAGGATTCCGGGGATATATCTTTATTCGGAAAGATTAGATTAACAGACAGAAGGATTATAAATAATAAAAAGAGGAAAGCATGCTGATTAATTGAAAAAATAAAATGTGCAAGAAAATGTTTCTGCTTCTTGCGGAAAAGAACCCATAATAAAAATGAATAAAATGGCATTAAAATAAACAAACTCCAGGAGAGCAACGAAATAAAACGAGATGTGTAATACGCTTTATTCTCATTAATATTGCCTAATATTTCTTTGCCTTTTGTAACATCTTTATCTGAAATATTCTTATCCGTTTGTTTATCGTTTGTGTCGGATGAGCCTTTTATTACAATACTACTATCTTTAGAAATTTTAATATCATCCTTCAAAACGCGGGAAGTAGAAATATTTAAAAGCAAGAAAAAGAAGAAACTGATGAAAATGTATAACCGGAAGGGCGGCATGTATCGTGCACGCTTACCGGCTACGTAGTCCAGAGCCATTTGCCCCGGCTGCACAAGCAATGATTTTATTGTTTTAACAACTCTGGTGTCAAAAGCCCACATGTTTCCCAAAAGGTCGATAATGAGCACATTGAATGGCTGGTCTAATTCTCTTACAGATTGTCCGCAGTTTGGACAAAAATGCCCGACAAATTCTGTATCACAGTTTTTACAAATTTTTTCCGGTCCTGGTAATTCGTCCATATCACTAAGTTTATCAGATTTTTAATCAAGTTTAATTACCTCAAAACATCCTCTGTCTGCCATGGTTATGTAGGCTTTCTTTTCGTCGTTCGATAAAACTATATTTGAACATAGCTTTCCTTTAAGTTGAACCTCCATTAGTACAATGCCACGCGGCGATACTTTAAGAATTGTTCCTTTACCATGGCGGGTAATATATAGGTTTCCGGCTGAGTCACAACGCATTCCGTCCATTCCAAAATCGGGGAATGTTAAAAAGAGTTTTTTATTCTTTAATGTCCCGTCTTTTTTAATATCGTAGACCCATACATTTCTCTGAACGGATTCATTTACATAGAGCCTTTTTCCGTCCGGACTCACTTCTACACCATTGGTTGTTCCAATTTTACCCTCGAGAAGTGAAGTTTTTCCATTTCGTTTAATAAGCCATAAGTTTCCGGTTGAATCCTTCCAGTTTGGGTCGCTTGCATAGAGGAATTCTGTTTTGGGAGATATTGCTATGTCATTCGGCTGATTCATAGAGGAGTTATGAGCAAAAACCGATATTTCTTTAGTTGAAGGATTTACCCGGAGAATATTGTGCTTTGTATAATCGGCAATGTACATAAACCCCTTTTTATCGAATCGGATTCCGTTTCCCACTGAACCGGCAGGAAGGGTCACGTAGACCGACGCTTCTCCATTTGGAGTAACAATTCCTATAGTACCGGGCTCTTTAAAATTTACCGCAAAGAGGTTTCCGTATTTGTCTATAGCAGGCCCCTCAATCCCTTTAGGGAAACTCCATTCGGGAAGTAAATCGAAAACCCTATTTGCTTTCTCCTGTGAAACAACAGATTGGCTAAAGAACAGAGAAGTAAACACCAGAATAACACAGAATATTGATTTCATAATGAATAGGTTAATAATACAAAAGTAAAAAAATAAATTATTTTGTATGTGAAATAAATAAATGCATACCTTTGTTTCGTATTTTTACGAAATGTATTTATGTCTGCTTCTGAAAAACATTACTCCTCTAATCAGGAAAAAATTGCCCGATATAGCAAGGCACTCTCAAATCCGGTAAGGGTATTTATTATGGATTATCTTGCAAATAATACGGAACGGTGTTGCTATAGCGGCGATATGGCAGAGAACCTTCCAATTGCACGCTCTACACTTTCGGAGCATCTTAAAGAGCTAAAAAAAGCAGGACTGATTCAAGGCGAGATAAATCCCCCATACATTAAGTATTGTGTTAACCGGGAAAACTGGGCAGAAGCCCGAATAATGTTTGCGGAATTTTTTAACAGATAACTCATAAATAGAATAATATGGAAATTAAAATTTTAGGAACAGGCTGCCCCAAATGCAAGGCACTTGAAAAACTTACCAGAGAAGTAGTGGAGAAAAACGGCTTTGATGCCAATATAACTAAAGTAGAAGATATTATGGACATTATGAAATATAACATAATGACAACGCCTGCTTTGGTTGTGAATGAAAAGGTGGAGATTAAAGGCAGAATTCCTTCTGCCGAAGAGATAAAACAAATATTGAGCAAGTATTAAAAAAAATAATTAAAACATGAAACGCACCTTTCTTCTATGTATTGCCTTATTGATGGTAATGTTCACTAATTCGTGTAATGCGAAGAGTCCGGAAAAGCAGGCAACTGCTGCAACATCTGAAAAGGTTGAGGCTTATTATTTTCACTTTACTTCACGCTGTGTAACCTGTAAGGCTGTAGAGGCCGAAGCTCAAAAAGATATTCAGGCTCTTTATGGAAACAAAGTGATTTTTAAGTCAATCAATCTGGACGACCCTTCGAGTCAGCAAATTGCAGAAAAACTTCAAGTTCCCGGCCAGGCACTTTTGATTGTAAAAGGCAATAAAATAATTAATCTTACGAACGAAGGATTTCTTTATGCCCGTAAAGATCCCACTAAATTTAAATCTGTTATTAAAGAGACTGTTGATTCTCTTTTAAAATAATTACTGATGGATTTTTTAACAGGTCTGCTCGAAAACAGCACTATGCCTTGGATTTCGGCTTTGGTGCTGGGTTTCATGACTTCTATCAGTCCCTGTCCTATGGCAACAAATATTACTGCTGTTGGGTTTATAAGCAAGGATATAGATAACCGAAACCGTGTTTTCATAAACGGTCTCTTATATACATTGGGACGGGCAATCACTTATACTGCAATAGCACTGGTACTCTACTTAGGAGCCGATCAGTTTAAGTTTTCCGGATTTTTTCAGCAATATGGGGAGAAGATATTGGGCCCCCTGCTGATTATTATTGGTCTATTCATGCTTGATATAATAAAAATCAAGTTCCCTGGTATGAACGGGTTAACTTCAAAAATGGAAAACAAATCCAGATGGAGTTATTTCGATGCAATTCTTCTCGGTATGCTGTTTGCACTCGCTTTTTGTCCATACAGCGGAGTCCTCTATTTTGGGATGCTGGTTCCCATGACAATAAGCAGTGCATCCGGTCTGTATCTTCCAGTTCTGTTTGCAATTGCCACCGGAATTCCTGTGATTATTGTATCCTGGATACTTGCATACACCCTCTCAGGTATTGGCGGATTTTACAATAAAATCAAGTCTTTTGAAAAATGGTTCAGGAGGGTTATTGCCATCCTGTTTATCATCGTGGGGATATACTATATTGTCCGCGTGTTTTAGTTCTCTTAATAAAATATCATATTTAAATTGTTCTCATGAATTGGAAGAAGATTTTTCAAATAATTTTGGGCATAGCAATTTGGTACATTCTTTACCATAATCTGCAATTTTTAACGGATTTTATAATTGATAATCTGTTGGGGTTGCAAAAAGGATTGCATTTTACCGAGGCGCTGCGATTTTTCATTTTTGAAGTTCCTAAAGTATTGATGTTATTAATACTGATAGTATTTTTCGTAGGAATTATACGTACATATTTTACTCCGGAAAAAACCAGAAAAATACTGGAAGGTAAATCTCTGTTTACAGGAAATGTAATGGCTGCCCTATTGGGTATTGTGACTCCATTTTGCTCCTGCTCAGCAATCCCGTTGTTTCTTGGTTTTGTTCAGGCAGGAGTGCCTCTCGGAGTTACTTTCTCTTTTTTGATTTCAGCTCCAATGATAAATGAAGTGGCTGTTATATTGCTTTTTGGCTTGTTCGGATGGAAAGTAGCTCTTATATATGTATTGACAGGATTAGCGATTGCTATTATTTCAGGTTATACAATAGGCAAATTAAAACTTGAGAAGTACGTTGAAAGCTGGGTTTATAAAATTAGTGGAGAAAATGGAGAAAATACCGAAGAAAAGATAAGCTTTGAAGCTCGTATTAAACTAGGATTCACTGCCGTTAAGGAGATTGTAGGTAAAGTGTGGATATATGTAGTTATTGGAATAGCAGTTGGTGCCGCAGCTCATGGATATGTTCCGGAAAGCTTCATGACTAACCTTATGGGTAAATCTACATGGTATTCTGTTCCTCTCTCTGTATTAATAGGAGTTCCTCTTTATTCCAATGCGGCAGGAATTATTCCTATTGTAAGTGTCTTCATAGAAAAAGGCGTCCCACTTGGTACTGCTCTTGCATTTATGATGTCGGTAATCGCGCTCTCACTGCCGGAGATGATTATTCTCAAGAAAGTACTAAAACTTCCTTTGATATTGACCTTTATTGGTATTGTTGCAACCGGCATAATGATAGTTGGGTTTATATTTAATTATATAATGTAACAATGAATAGTCTAAAATTTACTCCGGAGAAAAGTTCCTGCCTTTGTGGAGGGGCAGAATATGTTGTACTGGCTTGTTCGGGTGCATGCGATCTCGGACAGATAACAGATTCAGTTGCAAGAAAATTGCGAGATAACGGCGTGAGAAAAATGAATTGCCTGGCTACGATTGGGGCAGGTCTCGGTAAGCCTTTTGGACAATTAAAAAAGAATAATATTCTTATGTTGGACGGGTGTCCTGTTGATTGCGGAAAGAAAATCCTCGACGATGCCGGTTTTACAGGCTATAAGTATATGCGCATTACCGATTTAGGCTACAAAAAGGGGGAAACCCCTGTTACCGATCAGGTAATTAATGACGTATATGAAAAAGTTGAAATTATCTACTAAAATGAAAGTTCTAATTTTATGCACGGGGAACAGTTGCCGAAGCCAGATGGCACAAGGCTTCCTGCAATCATTTGACAAAAACATTACTGTATGTTCTGCCGGGACTCAGCCTGCCCCCCGGGTAAACCAAACAGCGGTAAAGGTAATGAAAGAAGTGGGCATAGATATAAGAGGGCATACTCCAAAAATGGTTGACGAATACTTAAAAGAAGAGTGGGATTATGTTGTTACAGTTTGTGACGATGCAAATGAGACTTGTCCTGCATTTTATGGAAAAGTAAAACATCGCCTGCATATAGGATTTGAAGACCCTTCTCATAAAACAGGAACTCCGGAATATATATTGAGCGAATTCCACAGAGTGAGAGACGAAATTAAAGATAGGTTCTATAAATTTTACACAGAACAAGTTAAGTCACAAATATGAAAGCAAAGGATTTAAAACTTATTGTACAGGAAAAATACGGACAAATTGCCCAAAACAATTCAATTCAGGGAAAATCATCTTGTTGCAGCACGTCAGGATGTTGTGGCGAATCGGAATTCAGTATGATTGGCGACGATTATATAAATCTGGAAGGATACAACCCCGATGCCGACCTTGGATTGGGATGTGGTATACCCACTCAGTTTGCTGCTATTAAAAAGGGAGACTGTTTACTTGATCTGGGCAGCGGTGCAGGAAATGACTGCTTTGTTGCGCGTGCCATAGTTGGCGAAACCGGAAAAGTAACCGGTCTTGATTTTACTGAGGCAATGGTTGCCAGGGCAATAGAAAACAACAACAAACTCGGTTTTACGAATGTAAAATTTGTACAAGGCGATATAGAAGATATGCCTCTGCAAGACAATCAGTTCGATGTGGTGGTTTCAAATTGCGTATTAAATTTGGTTCCCGATAAAACTAAGGCCTTTGCTGATATAATGAGGGTTTTAAAGCCCGGTGGCCACTTCTGCATTTCTGATGTGGTAATTAAAGGTGAACTTCCCGAAAATCTTCGCAAAGATGCCGAGATGTATGTTGGATGTGTATCAGGAGCCATAGGTATGGAACAATATCTATCAATAATTGGAGAACAGGGTTTTAAAAACATAACTGTTCACAAAGAAAATGAGATAGAAATTCCCGAAAATGTACTTGGAAAATATCTTACAAAAGAGGAAACCGATAAGTTTAAAACCGGAGAGACAGGTATATTCAGTATTACTGTTTCCGGGACAAAATTCTAAAGAGCCATAATATTTAACCATTAATTTAACCTATTATGCCGGCAAACAAAAGATTAAAATTTCTGGACAGATATCTGACATTATGGATTTTCCTGGCAATGTTTGCAGGAGTGCTTTTGGGATGGTCCAGCCCGGAAATTGCAGGTTTCTGGAGCAGCCTTTCCAGCGGAACAACTAATATACCTATCGCCATTGGGTTAATAGTCATGATGTATCCTCCACTTGCTAAAGTAAAGTACGAGGAGTTAGGCGATGTTTTTAAGAACACGAAGATTCTTGGATTATCACTGGTTCAGAACTGGGTTATAGGACCAATTTTGATGTTTTTCCTTGCAATAATCTTTTTGCAGTTCAATATCGATTATATGTATGGAGTTATCCTTATTGGGCTTGCAAGATGTATTGCGATGGTGATAGTATGGAATGATCTTGCGAAGGGCGACACCCAGTATGCAGCCGGACTTGTTGCCTTCAATTCTCTTTTTCAAGTCCTGCTCTTCTCTGTTTATGCCTATGTATTTATAGCTGTTCTGCCAGGCTGGTTCGGACTGCCGGTTAATGACTCTGTATCTCAGATAACGATTGGCACAATTGCAGAAAGTGTATTTATTTACCTTGGCATCCCAATGATAGCCGGGTTCCTGACAAGATTTATACTAATACGCGTAAAAAGCAAAGAGTGGTATGAGACGAAGTTTGTACCTAAAATTAGCCCGTTAACGCTAATTGCATTATTATTCACAATTGTTGTAATGTTTTCCCTTAAAGGAGAATACATTGTCAAAATTCCAATGGATGTGTTAAGAATTGCAATCCCGCTTGTTATCTACTTTGTAATAATGTTTGTTGTCTCTTTCTTTATGAGTAAAAACGCCGGAGCTACATACGAACAAGCAACTACATTGTCTTTTACAGCAGCCAGCAATAACTTTGAACTAGCAATTGCTGTTGCTATTGCAATTTTCGGAATCAATTCCGGCGAAGCATTTGCTGCTGTAATTGGACCTTTGGTTGAGGTTCCTGTTATGATTGGACTGGTAAATGTCGCATTCTGGTTTAAAAAGAAATATTTTACGGTTGCCGTAAAATAAATAAACCCGGATAATTTTGTTTCAATTATCCGGGTTTATAATTTAATGTTTGAAAAACAGTTTAATACTATTCAAAAACAGATTCCAGTTTTTGATAAATAGTGTGTGTTTTTTCAACAGCTGCATCTTTCTTATTTGCATCATTTCCGTTAAGGGTCTCCTTCAAAGCAACGGTTGATTCATAAAGATCTTTAGAAATAGCGTAATATTTTGGGGTTTTATCTTTCAGGCGTTTTATTAATTTTTCTTCGGGATACTTTGTAATTGCATCTGCTTGCGAAATAAGTTTATCCATAACACTTGCAATCTCTCCGTATTTCTTTTCCGGCAACATTTTGTGATAAATAACATAAAGTGTCTGATGGTAAAGATCCATCTCTTTAACAACTGGTTTAACTACCCTGTTCATCGCTTCGTATGCCGAGTGAAATTTTTCGGCAGCAACAAGCAATGCTTCATCGTTATTGTCTGAAGCTGCTTTGTAATAGCTCTCGGCAATAGCGTTAAATTTTACAAGTTCGATCTTCCATTGACCCTCTTTTTCCCTAAGAATACCAGGAAGCTTTGCGCTGTTCATTTTTATCATGTTCTCTTTAATCTTTGGAATGAGCGCTTTTAGAGCAGCAATATCTTTAGCAGGGTACGCTTTATGCCACAAAGGATAAATAATTGAGTGAAAGCCAGTTAGCTCAGGTACACTTGCAGATATTTCGGCAGCTTCTTCTTTTGTTTGTGAAAATGCATAATTATTAGTGCATAGCGCAAAAACAAGCATACAAGAAAATAGTAATAATTTTTTCATTTAAATGGTGTTTAATAATTTTTTATTTAGAATTGCGAATTTAACTATTATTACTAAGACTAAAACATTTGATAAAAGTTTAATTTCATTTTAAATATACCGAATCCGAACTTTTTTCAGAAATACACCTTCGAGCAGCACTTTCAAACGACGGATAATATTCCTGCGTATTTCCATCTCCACCGGTAGTGAAGGATCGTAATGGGCCTCATTAATTTTTGTCCCCATGAGGATATCAATGACATTACTCTCAATTAATAATTTTAAAATATCTGCGGCAGGTGAATCTTCTTGTTTTTCTCCCTCTTTATAATTTTGGATTAAATCTGCCAGATGTCCTAAAGTAAGAATCCCTTCGGTTACAAGGTCTGCTCCTTCCATTTTTGCAGACGACGGGAGGCTTGCTTTTACCTGCTGACGGCCGTCCCCTTTTACTTGTCTGTTTAACTCTCTCGCCAGTATTTGGGCAGTAGTTCCCCCGCAAACAATTCTTTTTCCGGGATAAGTATCGAATATTGAAGCCATTTCCGGATCGTTTGCCTTGTCAAAAGGGGGTCCGGTACATATCAATAATCGCCTGGGAGCTCTTATGTAAACAACAGCACAGGTTATATCGTCCCTTGCCTCGAACAAGTCATTATGAAGTGCCTTTTGTATAATAACCTTTGATAAATCCTGTGCAGAAACACTAGGGTGCTTTGTCACAAAATCTTCGACAAACTCAATAAGTTTGGCCCTCTCCCATCCGGCCGGCAAAGCTTTTGTTCCGAGTCCGCTTTGTGTAACTCCGTCACTTACAAAAATCAGCCGGTCTCCCAAAAAAAGCATAAGATGAGACTCAAGCAATATTCTCTCTCCCTGACGAGTCTTTATTTTTACGACCTTTTTCCTTGGTTCCGCACTTTTACTTTCTCTCAGCAAAATGAAGTCCGGGTTTTCAAATTCAACAATATGCGCTTCCCCAGTCTTGTCAATATCTGCTATCGTACAGGTTGCATAGCTTATCTTTTCTCCGACATCTTCCGGGAGCGTATCCATAATTGTTTTAAGAGCATCCACCAGCGGTTTGTCGTGAATGAGATAATTCACTGCCATCGATGCAGTAAGTGTGCTAAGAACACTTGCTCTTATTCCGCTCCCAAGTCCATCTGATAAAACCGAAACAAAATGTTCACCCTCGTTGAGAACTCTTGATAGAAAGGTATCACCCCCAACAATCTGTTCTTTTTTAAACTGCTGACTATGTGCTATATCTATGAAAAAATCATCTTTTTCTCCATTAATCATAGTAAACTCTATTTTTTCTCTTTTTCTATAACCGAGTTTAGAACGCTTTCTGTAAATGATGCGCTTTCGCCCAGGATGTATGCAATTCTTTGAACCGATTCAGCATTTTGTCTTATTACCTCCTTAATTTTTTCGGAGATTATCTCTTTCATAAGTTGAGAGTCATCCATATTCTGGATAATCCCGCAAACAAGTTTGTTTGGACGAATTGTAACAATTGACAGTCTTATATTTATACCCTCTCCTCTCACATCGAATTCGCTGGTCTCTTTTCCGTTAAGAAGTACAGCTGAAAAATGTTTGTGATAAGGGATAATTTTCCTTAAATCTGCTCCGGCCAGACCTCCCAGTGCCTCGGCAATCATCGCAATTTCCTCACCACCCTGTTCAATAAACTTTTCATTCGAATTTGCAATTATCAGATTCTCATCTACAAGTACAACTCCGTATGGCATTTTTCTTAACAGTATAGATGCTTGGTTCTGCGCCTCTTTTCGCATTTGCGAAATACACATCTCCCTTTCGGCTTTTCCGTCCAGCAGAGCTACTGCATATGCTCGGCAGTTATCGTATCCGCAACCGGAACAATTCAATTCGTCGGACTTTGTATGCTTACCCATTGACCGCATAACTTCCTGAATTTCGGCGTCGCTATACAGGCAGTTTATTTTATACGGAACCTTATAAGCTTCGTTTGACAGGTTTATATCTACTGCAGGAAGAGACACTGCCAGGCCGGACTTCTTAAATGCGTCAAAATCCCTGAGTAGTTTGTTTCTTTTACAGGCAACGCCATCTGTTTTTGATGTTGCGGGTCCTTTTATGCATCCTCCTTCGCAGGCCATTAACTCAATGAAAACTTTTTGTGAAGGATTCCACACGGACAGTTCATCACAAACCTCCATAACCGATTTCATTCCGGAAAAGCACAAATAGCCTGCATCTACCGGTTCAACATCCTTGCACATTGTGCTAATCATTCCGCTGTCTACAGGGAAGAGTCCTGCCCTTTCGGATGCACCAAATACAAAGTTTTCCGGTAGAGATACTCTGTTCATATCTTCAAAAAAGACTCCCTCTATGTCCATTAACTTCACAAATTCTTGGTATGTAAGGACCGCATCAATTTCTTCTCCATAAATATCGCTTTCCTGTTTTTTTGCAATACACGGACCTATAAAAACAAGTTTACTGTCGCGAAATCCGCTTTCACGCAACATCCTTGCATGAGCAATCATTGGAGAAACAAATGGTGCAAGAAACTTTTCGTGTTCCGGAAAATATATTTTTATATAATTTACAACCGAAGGGCAACATGTTGCAATCACAACCCGGTTTTGAGACGTGGCAAGATATTTATTTGTCGCTCTGGCAACCATGTCTGCCCCAAGCGCTGTTTCGGAAACTCCCGCGAAACCAAGCGAATAGAGTGCCTTTATCAACGATTTAAAAGGCACATCTTCAAAATCGGATATAAAAGAGGGAGCAAGGCAGGCAATAATCTTCTCTCCATCGGCAATCCACTGTTGTACAGTATCAATCTCCTCCCGGTATTTCTTTGCCCCTGCCGGACAAGCATTTATACATTTTCCGCAAAATATACAGGTTTCGTTTATTACAGAGGCACTAAAATCCTCAACTTTTATAGACTTAACAGGACAAACCTTAATGCACTTGTAGCAATCCTGACAGTTAATCTTTTCGGTGTAAATTACCAATTCCCGGTTCATATCTTCTTTGCTTAATTCTGCAAATTTACTCAATAGAAATTACAAACAGGAATCAAAAAATTTGGATATGAAATCCCAAATCAATAAGTTTGCAGCAGTTTAAAAGAATGAACAGAGAGAACATCATACTAATTCAGTTAAGCGGAATTTCTTCTGCAGTTCTTTCTTTTGCCTCATTATCAATGATGATGATGCGAATGCATCGCAAGATGCATAGCTAGATTTGGGTCCTGAGCGGATCCTTTGGGCTGGCCCCATAAATCCAATCCATATCCAATTATAGTTTTTTAAATAATAAATCATTTTAAAATGAATTATTCACATTTCGACACCTTACTGGTGCACGCCGGGCGTATAAAATCCGGCTCAAACGGACCTTGCGCAACCCCATTATATCAAACAGCATCTTTTCTTTTCGACAATTCTCAACAGGCAGCAGACCTCTTTGCTCTTAAAGAAGAGGGACACATATATACAAGACTTTCAAATCCTACAACCGATGTTCTTGAACAGAGAGTAGCAGCACTTGAATTGTCTGCAGCAGCTGTTGCAACATCTTCCGGACAGGCAGCACAGTTTATTGCCATTCAAAATATTGCGGAAAGCGGAGATAACATTGTAAGCTCAATGTCTCTTTATGGAGGAACATACAATCAATTTAAAATCAGTTTTGCCCGTTTGGGAATTGAGTTCAGGTTTGCTCAAAAAGGGGGGACAGAGGAGTATGAAAAGCTCATTGATTCCCGAACTAAGGCAATATTTATTGAAACCATCGGGAACTCCGATTTTTATATTCCCGATTTTGAAAAATTTGCAAACCTCAGCCATAAATACAAACTACCGCTCATATTTGACAACACCTTCGGGGCCGGCGGCTATCTGTTCCGACCTGTTGAATGGGGAGCAAACATTATTACACATTCGGCAACTAAGTGGATTGGGGGACATGGTACTTCAATCGGAGGAATTGTTGTTGACTGCGGAAACTATAACTGGGACAACGGCAAGTTTCCCCGATTTACAGAGTCATCGGAATCCTATCACGGGTTAAGTTTCTGGAAAAGCTTTGGCGAAGGCAGCCCTTCCGGCAATATTGCTTTCGCATTAAAAGCAAGAGCCGAAGGTCTCCGGGACTGGGGCTGCTCGCTAAGCCCGTTCAATGCCTTCCTAATCCTGCAGGGAATAGAGACTCTGTCCCTTAGAGTGGACAGGGTTGTGAACAATGCACAGGAACTTGCCGAATGGCTCAGCAGCCATCCAAAAGTGGAGAGGGTAAACTACCCCGGTCTAAAGGAAAATCCAAATTACGAAAACGGAAAGAGGTATCTCAAAAAGGGTTTTGGCGGAGTGATGTCTTTTGATGTAAAAGGCAGCCGGGAACAGGCTTCCAAATTTGTTAATGCCCTTGAACTCCTGAGCCATCTTGTAAATGTTGGCGACAACAAGACACTCATAACTCATTTAGCCTCAACAACCCATGCCCAACTCAACGCAGAGGCGCTCAAAGCTGCCGGAATAGAAGAAACATCCCTTCGCATCTCTTTGGGAATTGAGCATATAGACGATATTAAAGCCGACATTGAACAAGGATTCAGGAGGGCAGGTATATGAAGCGAGAGTACTTTACATTAAAAGCCCCTTTTAATTTCGAGAGCGGAGAGAGTCTCGATATCTTGGATATATGTTATCACCATTCCGCAAATTACTCCCCGGATAAAAAGGTTATTTGGATTTGCCACGCACTTACGGCAAATTCAAACCCTCAGGAGTGGTGGGATGGGCTCACCGGACCCGGCAAGTTGTTTGATACAGACAGATTCTATATAATTTGCGCAAATATGATTGGTTCGTGTTACGGCAGCAGCGGCCCTTCATCTCCAGATAAAGAGGGGAATCCATATTTGCTTAAATTCCCTCAAGTGACCGTTAGGGACATTGTAAGGGCACACAACATCCTGAGGGAACATCTGGGCATCCGGAGTATAGATGTCATGACAGGGGGCTCAATTGGCGGGTTTCAGGCACTTGAATGGAGCATAATGTATCCCAATGTTGTAAAAAACCTTGTTCTCATTGCCTGCAATGCACGGGTTTCGCCATGGGGAACTGCCTGGAACGAGTCACAAAGGATGGCTCTTTTTGCCGATTTCACATTTGAAGAACAAAATAGCATAAATGGAGGTAAACATGGGCTTGAGGTCGCAAGGTCTATCGCATTAATTTCCTACCGCTCATTTAAGGGATACGGGACAACACAGCAGGAGAAAGAAACCGATACTCTCTTCGCCCAAAAGGCAGGAAGCTATCAGCAGTATCAGGGTAAAAAGCTATCGGACAGGTTTGATGCATATTCCTACTACACTCTCACAAAATCGGTTGACAGTCATAATGTGGGAAGAGGCCGGGGAGGCACGGTCAAAGCACTTGGTCAAATTGAAGCATCAACAATAGTAATTGGGATTGACAGCGACAATCTCTTTCCTGTTAAAGAACAAAAATTTCTTTTTAATAACATAAAAAATGCGAAATTTGGCGTTATAACCTCCCTTTTTGGTCACGATGGTTTTTTGCTTGAGCGGGAGCAAACTGAGAACATTCTAAAAAAACATATTAATTTTCTAAACTAACATGCAAGTATTAAAATTTGGCGGAAGCTCAGTTGCAAACGCCGACAATATATTTCGGGTAATTTCAATAGTTTCCGATTCAGTAAAAAAAGACAGAACAGTTCTTGTTGCCTCGGCCATAGGCGGATGTACCGATGCCCTCATTGAGATTGGGAAAGCAGCTGCGGTGCAGAACAACTACTACACAAAACTTATAGACGAGCTGGAAAGTCGTCACATTAAAATTATTTACGAACTAATTCCAATAGATTTTCGCCCTTCCATTGAGCTAAAGGTGAAAAACCTTTTCAACCAGCTTCGCGAAGTATGCAAAGGGGTTTATTATCTCAAAGAGTTGAGCAGTTACTCACTGGACCTGATAATGAGTTTTGGGGAGATTCTTTCGACAAGAATCATTTCCGACAAATTTACCTCAATGGGTACAAACAATATTTGGGCAGATGCAAGGGAAATAATTAAAACCGAATTGCACGGTACTCTCAATGTTGTAGACACAGAAAAAACATTTGCGGGAATACGAAAGTTGCTAATTTCTAATAAGTCAAGACTGTTTATTATACCCGGTTTCATTTCCAGCGACTTACAGAAAAGAACAACAACTCTGGGTCGCGGAGGGAGTGACTACACAGCGTCTCTTTTTGCAGCAGCCTCCGATGCCCGGATATTACAAATCTGGAGCGATGTAAATGGAATGATGACTGCAGACCCAAGAATTGTCCCGGATGCAAAGACAATTGAACACATTTCTTATAAAGAGGCTCAGGAGCTATCTCACTTCGGAGCAAAGGTTATTTATCCGCCCACAATACAGCCGGTAGTAAACAAAGGAATTCCTATCGAGGTAAAAAACACATTCTTCCCTGCAGAAGCGGGAACTTATATTGAGAATTCTCCTCCGGAGAGTCGCGGCAAGATAAGGGGCATTTCGCGAAGCAATAAAATTGCTCTTCTCTCTATGGAAGGCAGCGGAATGGTTGGAGTGCCGGGATACTCGGCAAGACTTTTTGGTGCTCTTGCAAATGCGGGAATAAACATAATTCTCATTACTCAGGCATCAAGCGTTCATACAATGTGTGTTGCAATTGAAGAGGGCGATGCCCAAAAGGCGAAACAGGCAGTAGACGGTGTATTTGCATACGAAATTACACTTAACAAAGTAGATCCTTTAAATATCGAGAGAGGATTTTCAATCATATCTCTTGTTGGCGACGACATGAAAAATCAGTCCGGAACAGGTGGACGGATGTTCAAGGCACTTGGAAGAGCCGGAATAAATGTGAGAGCTATAGCACAGGGCTCATCTGAGAAAAACATCTCAATTGTTGTGCAGGAAGGCGATTCCGATGAGGCAATACGACTTGTCCATAAAGAATTTTTTGGTGAAAGTGTTAAACGAATTAACCTCTTTATTGCAGGATACGGGAATGTTGCGAAAGAGCTTATTTCAATTATCAATAACGGAAAGAATGCAATGAATCCTGCCGATAAAACCGAAATTGCTATTGTGGGAGTATGCAACAGTAAAAAAATGATCTTTGACAAACTTGGTTTTGAACCTTTGGCAATACACAGCCTCATCGAAAGAGGAAAAGAAAGCGACATTTACCGTTTTTGCGAGCAGGGACATGACATGGGTCTTAGCAACAGCATTTTTGTAGATTGTACTGCCGACAGAATAGTCGCCTCTTCTTACCAGGAATTTTTTCTTAACAACTACTCGGTAGTAACCTGCAATAAAATTGCTCTCTCTTCTTCAACCGAAAGTTATAACGCGCTCACTCAGGCAGCAGTATCGCAGGGTTGCTCATTTCTTTATGAAACAACCGTAGGCGCTGCACTTCCTGTTTTATCCACAATTAAGCAGATGCGTCGCAGTGGCGATAAAATTGAATCAATTGAAGCAATTCTTTCCGGAACACTTAACTACCTTTTTAGCAATTACGATGGATCGGTAAGCTTTTCGAAATTGCTTCGCAAAGCAAAAGAGATGGGATATACCGAGCCCGACCCAAGGCTGGACATTGCAGGAACAGATGTGCTCCGCAAGGCGGTTATTTTAAGTCGGGAGATTGGGATTGAAAGAGAGCCTGAGGATATAGAATGTATACCATTCATATCTCCGAATGTTCTTAAGGCACAGGGCGAAGAGTTCTTTGAAAAACTGGAAGAGTATGAAGGTAAAATTGCAAAAATGTTCCGGGAATCAAAAGCAAAGGGCGAAAGGTTAAGATATGTTGCAAAAGTTTCAGGAACAGAATGTAAGATAGGAATAGAATCACTCAAGCCGGAGCATCCTCTTTACGACATTTGCGGAAGGGACAACGCGGTAAGTATCTACAGCCGGGACTACGCATCCCCTCTAAGAATAATCGGCGCCGGTGCCGGAGCAAGGCAAACAGCTACAGGAGTGTTTAACGATATATTGCTTGTGAAATAATGAGAGTAGCTGTTATTGGAGCCACGGGCCTGGTGGGCCGGAAAATTATTGAAGTGCTTCAGGAAAGAAAGTTTCCGGTTTCTCAGCTAATTCCTGCCGCTTCCGAAAATTCAGCGGGAAAAGAGATTTTGTACAGAGGAGAAATTGTACCGGCAGTAACGTTAAAACAGGCGTTGGCACTTCGTCCGCAAATTGCTCTCTTTTCGGCGGGAGCTTCAGTTTCGCAGGAATGGGCACCAAAATTTGCCGCTGCCGGATGCAAGGTCATAGATAACTCCTCCTTCTGGAGAATGAACCCATCTGTCAAACTCATTGTTCCGGAGGTAAACGGAAACACTCTTGATTCAAATGACATGATTATTGCAAACCCCAACTGTTCAACCATCCAGATGGTTGTTGCACTAAATTTGCTGAATAAAAAATTCAGATTAAAAAGAATAGTTGTGTCTACATACCAGTCTGTTACCGGCAGCGGACAACGGGGAATCGCCCAGCTTGGCCGCGAAAGGGAAGGCAAACCTCAGGGTAATGCGGTGCCTGCCTATAAATACCCTATAGACAAAAACCTTATCCCCCAAATTGATTCGTTTCTCGAAAATGGTTACACAAAAGAGGAGATGAAGATGATAAACGAAACTCAAAAAATCTTTGGCGATGAGTCTATTGGAGTTACTGCCACGACTGTCCGGGTTCCTGTTGAGGGAGGACATTCCGAATCGGTTAATGCCATTTTTGAGAGGAGTTTTAATATGGAGGAAGTTTTCGAAATCATTAGAAATAGCCCGGGAGTCGTCCTTGAGGACGATATTCAAAACCAGATTTACCCTATGCCCCTTTTTGCGCTTGGAAGGGATGAAGTATTCATTGGAAGGGTGAGAAAAGATTTTTCTGCACAAAATGCCATAAATCTCTGGATTGTTGCCGATAATTTGCGCAAGGGGGCTGCAACAAATGCAGTTCAAATTGCAGAACAACTCTTGAAGCTCGCATAAAATTTATAACTTTGCATCAAACAGCCATACTAAATGAACACATACACAGAGAACGAAATCAAGACACTTGAGTGGAACGAACACATACGCCGCAGGCCCGGTATGTATATCGGGAAACTTGGGGATGGCACTTCGCCGGACGACGGTATTTATGTGCTCATCAAGGAGGTGATGGACAACTCGGTGGATGAGTATGCAATGGGCTATGGCAAGCAGATACTCGTTTCAATTAAAGATAAGGTTGTATATGTCAGAGATTTCGGGCGAGGTATTCCGCTCGACTCCCTAATTATTGCCGCCAGTAAGATGAACACCGGCGCCAAGTACGACAACAAAGCATTCAAGAAATCCGTAGGATTGAACGGAGTAGGTATCAAGGCAGTAAATGCACTCTCTATAGATTTCAACATTCAGTCTTTCCGCGACGGCGAATGCCAGATGGCTAAGTTTACAAAAGGCAATCTGCTTGACCAGGAGAGAAGCCTCACAAACGAGAAAAACGGAACACTTGTCACATTCATACCGGATGGCGAACTCTTTGGCCATTTCGAATACAATCTGGAATTTGTGGAAACAATGCTCCGCAACTACTCGTATCTAAACAGCGGACTCCTTATTAAACTAGACGGCAAAGAGTTTATTTCCAAGAACGGACTACTCGACTTGTTAAACGAATCTCTCACAAAAGAACCAGCCTATCCGCCAATTTACCTCAAAGGAGAAGATATAGAGATTGCAATTACCCATGGCAACGACTACGGAGAGGGAATCTCCTCTTTCGTCAACGGCCAGTTTACTACACAGGGGGGAACCCATTTGGCTGCATTCCGCGAAGCAGTTGCAAAGACTATTAAGGAGTTCTATAAAAGAGACTTCGACCCGGGCGACATCCGCCAGGGAATGATAGCAGCCGTGAGTATAAAAGTTCAGGATCCAATTTTCGAATCTCAGACAAAAACAAAGCTTGGCTCCAAAGAGATGGGCCCGGGCGGAGCAAGCGTGAGAAACTTCATAGGCGACTTCCTTAAAGAGCACCTAAACAATTATCTGCACCGCCA
>AMFJ01025499.1_pt1 | contig 19540 bp, 21 predicted proteins | sample 427208 | NCBI WGS metagenome assembly AMFJ01 (sample SAMN02954298, study PRJNA114691) | groundwater metagenome | biome: aquatic; feature: subsurface aquifer; material: sediment; isolation source: subsurface aquifer sediment | place: USA: Rifle, CO | collected 2008-08 | reverse complement strand
GAAAATAGAGTCGTGAACTTCCAACTCGAATCTACCTTCAAACCAACCGGTGATCAGCCAAACGCTATCGAAAAACTGGCAATCGCTATCGACCAGCAAAACCCTCACCAGACACTGGTGGGCGTCACCGGCAGTGGCAAGACCTTCACCATAGCTAACGTCATTCAAAAGACCCAGCTGCCGACTCTCGTGATGTGCCACAACAAAACCTTGGCCTCTCAGCTCTATCAGGAATTCCGCGACTTCTTTCCCCACAATGCCGTTTCCTATTTTGTCTCTTATTACGATTACTACCAACCGGAAGCCTACATACCCCAAACCGATACCTATATCGAAAAAGAGGCCGACATCAATCCGGAAATCGATAAGTTCCGCTTAACCACCACTGCTAATCTACTATCCCGTCCCGATAGTATCGTTGTCGCTTCGGTTTCCTGTATTTACAATATCGGCTCTCCTCTGGATCAAGAAAAGAATCAGTTACCGCTGGCAATTGGTCAAGTAATCTCCAGGGATACGGTACTCATGAGGCTTTCCGATCTTCAATACACCCGCACCAACTCCGAACTTGTCCGCGGAATGTTTCGGGCCGTAGGCAGTACAGTGCAGATATTTCCTTCCTACAAAGATGTCATTATATCAATGACATTCGACAAAAATACTTTAAGTAATATTGAGATCCTGGATCCTTACAACTACACCAAGATCGAAGACGAAGACCTGGAGAATACAGGCTTCCTCACCATTCACCCCGCCAAATTGTTCATCACCGACCCCAGGACTCAAGGTGACGCAATTGCGCAAATCCGGAAAGATCTTTCCCTCCAAGTCCAGTCATTTAAAGATGCCGGCAAAATAATTGAAGCTCATCGTCTGGAGCAAAAAGTAAACTACGACCTCTCCATGCTGGAGGAGGTCGGCTATGTCAGTGGTATTGAAAACTACTCACGCTACTTCGATGGTCGAGTTCCCGGCTCGGCTCCCTACTCCCTGCTCGAATACTTTCACTACAATGCCAAAAAATTTAACAAGCCCGGGTTCCTGACCGTCATTGACGAGTCTCATATCTCACTACCCCAAGTAAGGGGGATGTATAACGGAGATCAAGCACGTAAAGAAAACCTCATAAATTTCGGTTTCCGGTTACCCAGTGCCAAAGACAATCGCCCCCTGACCTACACCGAATGGCAGTCCCGCACCCCAATCAAGCTTTATTGTTCCGCGACTCCTACGGAGCACGAACTCTCTCTTTCCCGCAGTAGCGCCATCCCCACGGTTGCCGAACAGCTTATCCGGCCCACCGGACTCCTCGACCCCCAAATTCAGGTTTTTCCCTCAAAGGGTCAGGTAGATCATCTGACCCGGGAAGTCATCAAAAGAACGGCGAAGGGCGAAAGAACCTTGATTTTGACGATGACGAAGAGAATGGCCGAAGATCTCTCCGACCATCTCAAAGAAAAATATCACTTAAAGGTCGAGTACCTTCACTCCGATATCCACACCCTCGACCGGGCCGACATTCTGGACAAACTCCGTCTAGGAGACTTTGATTGTTTGGTGGGCATAAATCTCCTAAGAGAAGGCCTCGATCTTCCCGAAGTGTCGCTGGTCGCCATACTGGATGCCGATAAAGAAGGTTTCCTCCGCACCTCCACTTCGCTAATTCAGACCATGGGTCGGGCGGCGAGACACGTAAACGGAGTAGTCTTTTTGTACGCCGACAAAATCTCGGACTCCATGAAAATAGCTATCGACGAAACTCTCCGTCGCCGGAAAATTCAAATGGACTACAACACCAAACACGGCATTATCCCGCAGGGAATCAGTAAACCCATCAGAGAAAGATTGATGAAACGTACCGACAGCGCACCTACTCCCCGTATCAAAGAGCTGGCCGAACATGGCTGGAGTGAAATAGACGACATTAACCCCGAGGCCCTTACCCCGCAAAAGAAAAAGATCCTGGTTGTCAAGCTCAAAAAGATGATGAACCAGGCGGCCAACTCCTGGAACTTCGAACTCGCCGCCCGCTACCGCGATACAATTCGAAAACTGGGGAAATAACAAGCTACATTTTTTTGAAATCTTCTGAACCGATTCCCTCAGTAACGTTTTTAAGAATTTCAATCATTAAATCGTCTGGTATTTCCTGACCCAGTTTCTTTTCTTCTTTATATTTCCAATAAAAAATTTTACCAAATCTTAATTCATCGGCTTTTCCGGAGTCGACCAGGTCTTGGATTTTTTGTCCCAACTCTCTTCCCTCGATGGGATCCATCTCAATAAGTTTCATCCAAAACCCAGCAAGATCCATATTTCTACTGGCCAAAAAATGTCTGAGCCTGGCTGTATCCGCAAATTCGTCCCTCCTAGCTAAAGCGTTGTCGTCTCCACTTAGACCTCTGACGGGTTTTTTCAATAAATTCATGCAGGTTTGTACAGATTCAACTGTCGCGCCTTCTCTGTCTGCGGCACCATCCATTACGGTTGCGGCCATTCTCATGGCATCATTGGCATTAATTCCATCTTCTTCTTGAAGTCGCCTCGCATAATCACCCAACGCCTTTTCCGCTAGTTCTGTATGAGCAAAGTCTAAAGATGATTCCATATCTAGAATATACCAGAACCGAATATAATAACCACATGGACGAAACAAAATTAGTCAGCAAAATCTGGGTTGATAACGGAGTAACCATGAAGTTTACCTGGTATCCGGGAGATGACATAAAACAATACGAGCCTTTCAATCAGGTGTACGGCGTCGTCTTTGACTCGGATGGCCGGATGCTTATTCAAAGACGGGAGACAAGACCGTGGTGTCTTGCCGGCGGTACCGTAGAGGAAGGTGAGAACGCCGAACAAACTCTAAGACGGGAACTGATCGAAGAAGCCGACGTCACCATCAAAAACCCCATCTTACTGGGCGGCCAAAGAGTTCAGTTCCCCGGCGGTCACAACCCCACCCCCACAAAACGATTTGTAGGCGATGACTTCTACCAACTACGCTATTATTGCGAGGTCGATGAGATATTACCCCAAACACCCGATCCGGATCATGGCATCATCAACGAACGCCTTTTTGTTTCTTCTTCGGAAATAAATAGTTATCTCAACTGGGGAGATACGGGACAAGCCATCTTTGACCGAGCCATCGCTCTCTTTCACCGCCTCCACCCCTAATCACCTGCTAGTCACCTGCGAGGATTATCCTCGCAGGGCAAAATAAACATAAAAGGATCAAAAGGGACTCTCCTCGAAGCCCTATAATTTAAAGAAATTCACGGATTTCCTCTGGAAACAAATCCACTAGAGTTTTAGCTTTGTTTCGATCGACCCACTCTAAAACATAAATATTATCTTCTCTCATATTATCTTTTTCAGGGCCGCCCAAAACCGGTTCCATATCGGGAGCCGTTATTACTTCAAAGAAAAAATGCTTTCTTCCTTCATACCCCGGACATTCATGAATGAGTTCAAAACTTAACACCTCCAAAGAAGTTTCTTCCATCACTTCTCGACGGAGAGCCTCCTCAAGTGTTTCTTCATCCTCAATTCCACCCCCGGGAAGGACCCAGTACTCCTGACCGTCTTTATGGCGGTGAATCAAGAGTACACTATCACCTCGTCTCAATATGGCCCCGACTCGTTTATTTGTTCTCATATTTTGACAATATTTGATCATAATCCGTCAATCTATCTATCAATACTGCTCTATAAATATCCGTACTGGAAATTCGGTGTTTGTTGTCACCCTGCGCCTCCCTGGCTTGCTTTAACTTCAATATTGTCAGTCTATTCTCGGGAGTCAACTTTTCCTTAAATCGCAGATCCCGATCTATCTTGTCCTGAGGATACTTTTCCAAAAACCAAATTTCCGTCTCCCACCTCACTCCATCCATCTCCGAAATCAATACAACAATGAAACCAACGGGCCAACCCGTTCTCGAAAATTTTACAAAATCACCATACTGATATTTATGAAACTCTCTCTTCTCTATTAATTCCTTAATAACGCTCACGGAAGCATCTCTTGGGTTATTGGTTTCCACGACGATGTCGATGTCCGGTCCGTACATCAGGCTCAAGTCAAAACTACCTATGACCGAACACTTTCCATACTTTGAAAGGAAGGGGATCAGTCCTGTCTCGGATAAAATTCTCGTAGCCGTTCCTCGTTGTGTTTCGGAATATTTAAGAAGTTCTTGATCCGTCATTAGGATATTCTACCGCAATTCAAAACCGGAGAGTTACTCGAACAATAACAAGAGAATATTTGTGGAAGAACGCGCACAAACTTCAAACAGAGTTAGAATAAAAGTTGAATGGTTTACTGGGATATAGTCCGATTTAGCTTTCTACGTTTCTTTGCATATCCGTATGAAATTTTGGCGAAAACGGCCGAAAGAGTGATAGAGGTAATCTTCTTGATTATGTTTTGGTCGCTATATTCCAAAAGTTCAAATCAAGCTGTATCCGTGCCTCAAATAAGTGCCTATTTTCTAATTGCCATGGGAGTAGCCGACTTAACCATGTCCCGTTGGGGTGCTTTATCAAATCTCATTGGAAACATGGTCAAAAGCGGACAGATAAGCAATTACATGATCAAGCCGGTAAATTTAGTTTGGGCTCTCTACGCAATCTCTCTTGGTAGAAACGGATTGAGAGTGATGTTGGCAATTATCAATATCCTATTGGGATTAATCATTTTCCCCCCTCAAGGAATACTTCAAATCGGAATGTTCGTAGTTATGCTTATTTTGTCGTGGTTCATTTCCTTTGCCTACAACCTGTTTGAAGGAATTTTGTTCCTGCACTTTACCGATGCCGTTGGGATCAGAAATTCGATCCAAAATTTTATCAGAGTATTTACCGGAGCCATGGTGCCGATCTATTTATTTCCGTCTCCATTAAAAGAAATTGTCCTTTATTTACCTTTTCCGGCCATGATTTATGGTCCGGCTAGTGCTTTTTCTATCCAAACGTTTGACTACAGCGTCATCAGGCAAATACTGATAGCCTTATTTTGGGCCGTCTTCCTAAATATCGCAATGAGAAAATGGTGGCATTATTCAATGAAAAAATATGAAGCTGTCGGAATTTAAAAGATCAATCGGACTAAGATGGTCAATTCTTAAGACCAACATCTGGTTTTCATTCCAAAACGATATCGCTTACGCCGGAAATAACTGGGCTTTCTTGGCCTCTACCTCCTTCTTTACCATAAGTATGCTCATATTTTTGAACATTCTGTATTCAAATATCAAAGAGGTGGCGGGTTATAGTCGACCGGAAATATTACTATTATTCTTGATGTCCCAGGTAAATTATTATTTGATCTGGGCCTTTAGTCTTCGAAACTGGCAAAATTTGATTGGGGATGTCAATAAAGGAAATCTCGATATGGTCCTTACAAAACCGCTACCTTCACTTTTCTATCTTAATACCAGGAATATCGGTTTACTGCCTCTGCTTAGGGAGGCCCTACCTCCAACTCTCATGATAATCCTGTCTATCAACTGGGTAGAGCTAAACATCAATTTGGTGAATCTGTTGATCGGGGGTGTAATAATGGTCTTGGGACTTTGGGTATTAAACATATTTACATTATTGGCTACGCTACCCGTTTTTTGGCTCGGCGAAAGCGACGGGGTTCTCGATCTTTCATTACAACTATCATCTGGAAATGGTGTGCTGATACCGCTGGAAGGCTATAACAAGGGTGTGCAAATACTATTTTCGACTGCCATTCCCATTCTGTTAACCACGGCTTTTTCCACTTCGGCAATATTAAATAAAACCAACCCTCTACTATTACTGGTTTCGGTTATCATAATAGCCGGGGTGGCAACCATTATCAGAGATAAAATGTGGAAACTGGCCATTAAAAATTACACCTCCGCCTCATCATAAAAATGATCATTAAAGTCAAGAACTTAAGTAAGGATTATCCGGTAAAGGAAAAACACGGCTTTTGGCGCGATGCGTTTTTCCCGGTTCACAAAAAAGTAAACGCTGTCAACAATATCTCTTTTTCAATAAACAAAGGGGAATCGGTCGCGCTCTTAGGTCCCAATGGAGCCGGAAAAACCACTACCATGAAAATGCTTTCCGGACTCCTTTACCCAACAGCCGGTGAGATCGATGTCATGGGCTATTTCCCTTTCGACAGAAAAAGAGAATACTTAAAAAAGATCGGTCTGGTCATGGGAAATCGGTCAGGCATGGCCTGGGACCTAACCCCGAACCAAAATTTTGAATTAGCCAAGAAAATTTACGAAATTAAAGAGGAAAGCTTTGTTTACAGGGTAGGATCTTTGGCAAATATGCTCGGAACCGAAAAGTATTTAGATAAACAGGTTAGGAAGCTTTCCTTAGGAGAAAGGATGAAGGTCGAGTTGATGTCTTCTCTGCTTCATGATCCTGAGGTGCTCTATTTGGACGAACCGACTATCGGACTGGACATCATCTCCAAGCAAAAAATCCGGAATTTCTTGAGAGAGATCCAAAAAGAATCGGGTGTCACCTTGCTCCTGACTAGCCACGATATGGACGACGTGGAGAAGGTGAGCGATAGGGTTATCGTGATCAACCGGGGAAAAATATTTTATGATGACTCCATGTCCGCTTTGCTTCATAAATATAAGGATAAAAAATATCTAACCCTGATCCTGACCGAAGATGTAGCTGAAGATGTGATTAAAAAATATGGAGAAATAATCGAGAAAAAGCACTTTAAGTACACCATTGAAGTAGCCAAATCAGAACAGTCTAAAATAATCGCCAAGGTTATGGAGGAACTACCCATTGACGACATTGACATCGTCCACGTGCCCTTGGAAGAAATAATCGGGGATATGTTTACTTAATCCCTCAAGGGTTATATTGATTCTAATGCCAAACCAGCCCCGACGGAAGTAAAGGGGTCAAACTCGGCTACTTTCTCATGTCCAAACATCTCAACGAGCATTTTTTCAAATACCGGCACTAGCGAAGAACCACCTGTCCGAACGACAATATCAATATCTGCTGTAGTCAAACCGGAGTTTTTGATGGTTCTCATAATGGTGTCCCTGACAGCGATGATTCTTGGCTCGATCATTTCCTCAAATTCCGACCTGGTGATTTCTTCATTGATGTCTATGAGGCCGTCTTTAAACACAATTTGTGCCTTCTCTTTGCCCGTTAATTCCTTTTTTGCAACCTCAATTGCCTCATACATTTCAAACCCCAAATTTTTCTGAATCAGATAAAGTAATCGGGTAATCGCCTCAGGATCCGTATTTTTATATTTTACATTTCCGGTCAGAAATGCAATATCGTCTGGATTGTTAAGATTGGGGATGCCAAACCAAGATCGGAGCCCCGATATTATGTGACCCGGCATCTTCATTTGTACCTCTCCAAAAAGTACTTCGGTACCGAAGTACTTACCCAATTTATGATAAAAAATATCGGAATTCAGGAGATCACCCCCAACATAAACTCCATCGGTCGCCAGAACATTGAAACCTGCGACTTCATCAACCTCCATGATCGTAGTATCAAATGTACCTCCGCCAAAATCAAAGACCAGTACATGCTTCCCTTTACTTGGAAATTTAGACAAATAGTATTTGGCCGCCGCCACCGGTTCAAATTCAAACCTAACCTCATCAAACCCTGCCGCCCGTATTGCTTTTTCCAGTCTATCTTGGGCCACCTTATCTGCTTCCGGATTAGGCGAAAAAGCAACCGGTCTACCACAAACCACAGATTTTTTTGTTTCTCCAGCTAGTAAATCCGCCGTTTTCTTGAGTTCACTCACAAACTTCCCAATCATTTCCTCTAGGGTATATTCCTTACCAAAAACTCTAGCACCTTTATAATGTGGCGATTTTAAGGCCGTCTTCAGAGCGTGAAATAGTCTCCCCGTTCCAAAATCCACTTCCTCATAGTAGTCGGGAATGTCCCCTGTGACCACTTTCCCACTAGGGGTGGTATACAAAATAACATTATTATATTTACCGGTATAGATCTTTCTCTTTATACCCTCGTGCCTTGCCTTATTATCTTTCAGATAAGTCGAAACCGCTTTGCTTCCGGTGCAAATCCTTTCTTCTCCTTCGTACCAAACCTGATCATGTATAAAAGTATTGGTGGTCAACTGTTCTTTATTTACCTTATTGGAGATCATAAGCTGCCGGGGATAGAAATAAAGGGCCGATCTGGCCACACCCTTATCATCAGCAAACGGATCGATAGGCATTAAAACAGCTTCGCCATCTACTAGCGTACTAAGAGAAGTATTAGTGGTACCAAAATCCAATCCGTAAAATGTCATACAAAAAAGGGGATAACCCAAAAATTATACACTATCAAGTACGATGGGGTTGTTCACGTTGTCAAAATTAGATTGCTCGAATAGACTCAATATATTTTTGCTCAACATCAAAAGGAACGTTTGACAAATGCAGGTTAACCTGTTGATCAACAAACCTATTTTTCTTGTCGTTAATTTCTCCTGAGTCATAAGAATACTCAATTAATTTAGCTTTAGTATAACCATGATCAAGCAAATCATAATAAATTTTCGTCCCCGGATATGGCCTAAATTTAAAGGAATTAATTTTTGTCCCCTCCGTTTGGGGGGCTAGCGCTTTGATGTCTCGAGCTAAATTTACTGTGTCAGACATATCTTTCTCTGATTCACCCGGAAATCCTAACATAAAGTAGGCAGTAACAAAAATCTCATTGTCCGCCAATCGTTTAACAACCCTCTTTACCATTTCCGGCGTCAAATTTACTTTATTAACACTTCTCATCGCGGCAACAGAGCCCCTTTCTACTCCAACATTCAATCTTTTTACTCCCACCCTTTTCATAAGAGCGAGGGTCTCATCTGATAATTTGTTCAGAATGTCAATTCGTGCATGCATTCTGAACTCCATGTCCGCTTCCGAAGTATAACCTGCATCAACCACTGGTCTAAAAATTGCTTCAACTTGTTGATCATTAAGGATCGCAAGTTCATCCAAAAATCGAACATCCCTAATTCCCAATTTTGCATAACTAATAATTTCCTCTGCTATTTTGGAATCAGATTGTTTTCTAAACGAAGCACTTCTTCTTAGTGCGGGGGCTGCACAAAAATAACAGTTAAAGGGGCATGTTCGGCTTGTAAGCATGAAAAATCGACTTCTGCCTTGAGGGTTAAACTCAGTGTGAGTTGGATCGAAAGGGACGTATCTTCTGTCTAGAGGTAAGTCATCAAGATTCTTGGGGGTGTAATCCAAGCTTGCTTGTGAACGATCTGCTTTCTGGCATAGCACACCGGGAATATTTTTCTCACCATTTAGCCATCTATCAAAGGATATTTCAGATTCCCCACAAAATACTGCATCCACTTTCAATGCTGGATCCTCCAGTAGAGTCTCAGGCAATAAGGTTGCATGAGGTCCTCCAACAATAATTTTTCTGCAAGGATCAACAGATTTAATAATTCGCTTCACTACTTTAAAAGAGGGAGTTGTTGAATTCAATCCTACGACTTTATAGTCATGGATGCTTACGATTTCTCCGACTTCTTCGGGTGATAATTGTTCGCCTGACGCATCCAATATTTGTACCAAAGTATTACTATTTTTATGCGTAAAACTTGCAAGATAGGCTAAGCCCAATGGCGGCTGATAAACTTCAAATTCTGAGGCTGATTCAGTCGCAAAGTCATAGAGAGGAGTGTTGATTAATAACACCGTCGCCTTTTTATCTCCAAAAAGTGTCGCGTGTTTCCCACTTTCAAGTTTAATGACCTCTGGCGTGTAATTGTTCATATTATTTCTGTTCAGAAACGAACCTAATACCGTCGCCATATTGCATATATATATTTTCCATTTGAATTGCAGCCTGATTCATTGACTCGTTACAGCAATTTTGACAACCGGGAACTATTGGGTGGTTTCCAAGCTTAAAGGCGTTTCTTATACTATATTTGTCCATAACTATAACTTGGTAATCATGATTATCTCCTTCCCAGGTCGATCTTAAACAGGGATATACCTTAGCTGTTTCAGAAGAGAAGGGATCAATGTGTGGTCTCACCGTAGAGATCCAACACTTCTCCTTTTTTTTGGTTTCATTTATTTTTTTATCAAAAGTAGTTAATTCGTGGGCAATGTTTTTTGCATTTTTAAAGTCGGAAAACTTTATCCAAAAATCGGGAGAGTTCAATTTCTGAATCTCGGGAAGCTGATATTCGAGTCTCTGTCGATTATTCTCCGTAAAGTTAAGAAGATTACATGCCAAATTTCCTTCATCAAGGATGGGTCTTATCTTTACATAATCAAGTCCGATCTCGGATAATTCCTTTATAGTATCAAACAAGGAGTGATCATCTCTTAATACGTACGGAGCTATAAGCATCGTGGCACCGATGATTTTATTCTGGCGAATTCTTCGATCCTTGAGGTACACAATATATTTATGGAGATTATCTATATATTTTCGATATACTCCGGGTATAGTCTTCTGGGTGGTGGCTCCCGTATAGTGGCCCAATGATCTGGATTCATCGTCAACAGAGTCGATTGAAAACCTTTGATGATCAACCATTGAATATGTTTCAAAGATATCATTGTTCGGATTTAGGAGCTTTGTTCCGTTTGAAATGTTTTTGCATAGTAGGGGATAGGAATCAATTTTTTCCAGAATCCTCTTAAAATCTTTGTGATAAAAAGCTTCACCTAGATGACTGAACGCAATTGATACTCCTCCCGCACCAACAAATTCCTCTATTGTTTTATCGATAAAATCCATATTTAGGCTTATGGGGTTTTTTACCAGATGTCTTCCATAATTGCAAAACCAACACGCATCCGTGCATCCTTGTGTCACACCAAAATCTATTTCAAGAGATGTTGGGTTTTTAAACCAAGCTGGAGAAAAGTCCTCAGGCCTTAGCATGTCATCTGTGGGAAAAGAAAACGTCCCAATTTTTATGTCGTTTAAATAAACCATTGGAACGAATTTTTGAAAAGAACGTGCCCAACTATCTTTTTTATTTTTTAAATTGTTCATAGGATATTTTCTAATGAATCAATAAAGGCATCTGTATCATAAGGAATAATATTGTCGACATGTGATGGTCCAAGGTTTGTGATGATCTCCTCCCAAAACTTCGCTCTTCTGGAAACGATTCTTTTAATAAATTCAGTTCCTTCCTTGTAGGGATTAAGTTTTGGATCATTCCATCTCGCAGAACTATGAAATGGTGTGTGTGGATTACTTAGAGAAATAAGTTTAAGTGTGTTCATTTTCATATCAGGATTGTAATCTTTATCAAAAAAAATTATTCCTTCAAGGGTCTTGATTACTCTTATATAAGACTTATCAATAAATTTTCCACCTGTCTTTGTAGAGTTGATATTTTCTTCTATACCGATTACATAATTTTTTTCAGCACCGCAAATCACACCGCCCCAATCATCAGTTAGCAGTCTAAATCCCATTGTCTGAGCAATAACACTGCTATATGTTTTCCCCTTTGATGTGTGTGAACCCAACAACATGACAGCCTTATTATTCTTCTCAAAAATTGCAGCGTGTACAGGAAGAATTGGCAATTTTTCATCCAAATCCAGGTCAAAAGTTGAAATACCCTTGATGACACCATCAAGAGACCCATACTTTTCGATACCATAAATCATCAAGCTTCGCTTTATGGGGTCGAAAGCCACCTCGGCACGTTTATGAAAATGCTGTTGTTGTAAGGGATGAAGTGTGCCGTCGCACAGACGGACGTGAGGTTGCGATTTTGTCATGTAGATGATTTCAGCGTCATCCTTTTCGTCTAAATGTTCCAATTCATGCACGGTCTTTTCGCTTTCTATTAGTGTTAAGTGATCAATAAGTAATTGAGAATCCGTTCTTACAGTTATGTGCCGGTCAAAAACTGTTATTCGTGTACACATTAGTGCTTCGGGAAAAATAAAATCATCACGTTTGACAACAGCCCATTCCTTGGATGCCAAATACTCCCCGGATTCTTTGATCTCCGGGTCAAAGACTTTCTCTAGAGATTCGGATAATGGTTCTGAACGGAAACTCATTCTAGTTCTGTAATTGATAATGTATCCAAGTCAATCTTGGCTTTTAACCCCATACTCTTTGGAAAAACCAATTTATATCTCGCTTGTGGAAATCCGGTACCAATCTCCCCGGCTACAAATTTTGTGTATGTGGGGCATAATTCATCAAAAAAACTTCTATCAATTTTTATCTCATTAATATTGTTTTCGCCCAAAAACCTAAAGAAATTTTTTCTAATCTGGAATTCGTCTTGATAGTTTTTATTTTCGGCAACCTCAGAGTTAGGCAGCCTAGACAGACTCGCCTTGGCTTTGGAAACAATACCGCTTCCAATAAATATCTCTATTTCTTTAAACAGAAGGATCCTTTTTAACGCCCGGCTGCCTTTTGCTGATATTTCTTCAAAAAATGTATCGGGGCTTATAATGTTTATGGTTATATATAGTCCGTCTAGAATAGCTTCGTCTATTACTAATCTTTTTGCGGACTTCTCGGGATCTTTAGAAACCATAAAACAATCAACATCAACACTGGCGTCGGTTCTTATTAGTTTTGAGTAGAGATATTTTCCCTTTCGAAAGTACCTTTCGTCACGGAAGGCGTAGTTTGAAGTAGTTCCGTTCACGAAAGAACCATGAACGAAGAAAACAACAACATTCCTATCTCGATTAACAACCTCAGATAACATTTCGAATATGATTTGTCTTTGTTCGTTATAAGTTTTTGTGGACATATTGTTCTATTTCTTGATTAATTTCGAATCCCAATGTGTCAACGAAGTTTGACTTGTAGATATAGTCTAGAGTTTTTAAGGCTTGGAACGCCAACATTTTTGTTCCTTCAATCGTTAAATGACCCAAATGTGAAGCGATATTGAGAAATTCGGTTTCAATAGGGTAGTAGTTCATTTCTTGAAAAACTGCCGTATACTTTGCCAGCAAAATGGTTTCAAACTTTATCGGGCTAGAATATGAATCAGGGTTTGTCCTAAAAAAGAATTTTCCAATTGGAGTCGCATTTACCACCAAATCGCATTTAGTAATGATCTTGTCCACCTCCTCGTAATCCATAACAACGCGAATATTCTTAATTTCCTTTATTAGGCGCTTAAATTTTGTTCGATCAATATCAAAAAGATACACATTGCAGTTTTTATAATCTGACAGATAATAACTCAACGATCTCCCAGCACCACCGGCTCCTAAAATGAGAACCGACTTTTTATCAATTTTCCCTGCAATTTTTTCATAAGGCTCCACAATTCCAAAGACATCTGTATTGTGGGTAGTTAATTTGCCATTAGTATTGACGATTGTATTACAAATACCATATTTATTAGTAAAGTCATCTTTGATATCCACATGTTTCATTATCTCTTCTTTCCAAGGAAGAGCGACATTGAAACCCTTGATTGTTGGGTCCTTTCTAATGTTCGAGATAAACAATTCAAGTTTTTCCGAAGATTCGATAGCTTTGATCACGTGTTCAAAAACGATGCCCGTTCTCTTTGATATCATTGGCCATAAAGATCCTGCTACGGTGTATTTGGCAATTTCTGGGCCTCCGATTAGCAATATTTTGTCCATGTTCTTTTTAAATCAAAATCTTTGAAACGGCCAATTCTAGAGAACCATCCTTTTCTGACAAATCCAGTCTGTCGTAAGTGGATTTAAAGCTCAGTGTAATGTCTTTTGGTCGTATTGTGCTTATTTTTGAATCATCTGTGATAATTAGTGAACTATTGAGTCCGTAAATCCTTGCAACTAGTCTTGCAAAGTCTAACCTCGATATCGCCGTTGATCCTACAGTGTGAAAAATACCGGAAAGATTGTTTTGTGTTATTTTCGAGATCATACTTGTAAGCAACAGAACTGAAGTTGGATTACTCATGTAAGCACTAGAAATATATACCGGAAAACCCATTTTTAATCTTCTCGCGGTATACTGCACAAAAAGAGTCTGATTCTGAAGAATGTCGTTCTTAAGCTCATTGTTGAGTATTTGACTATAATCGTCATCAATATTTCCAATAACCAAAGCGGTTCGACATATCGCTGAGTTAGGAAGTAATCTTACAGCATTCTCCGAAGCCACCTTAGTCGCCCCGTACCAATTTATAGGAGACGGAGGCTGATTCTCCTCATAATCACCAGTTTCACCATCAAAAACGACATCCGAACTGATATATATGACCTTAGCTCCGGATTCCTTGGAATACTTGGCGATTGTCTCAGTACTGTTAACGTTGACCTTCCACGAAAACGCTCTATGTTCTTCACACAATTCCAGCTGCTTAATGGCAGCCGTGTGAATAATAACATCAGGCTTAAAATTATTTAATTCCTTGGTTAACAACCCTAAGTCCGAGCAATCTAAAATTTTTGTATTAGTAACAATATCGTTCTTTAAATCAAGACCAAGGAGCTCGTAATTTGTTTGGAAATTGCGGTATAAATGCCTCCCAATAAAACCATTAGAACCGGTGATAAGGATCTTAATCATCTCTCTAAATTTAAATAGTCAATAATATGAGAAATTGCTTCGCCTGTGTTTTTTGAAATCTCGGATGGATCACTTAAGATATTGTCGGTGATACATTTTATTGAAGCAAAAGGAAGGTTTAATTTGTTACAAAGAAAACATTGTGGAGCCGCTTCCATGTCAAAGACTAAGGATGGCCGTCCCCCTAATAACTCAGAAGCCTTGGCGGGTGTTATAAAAGAATCTCCCGTCGCAATTGTAGTGCTTTTTAAACCACCTTCATTAACTAAAAGCGAGATACTTGGAGAATAATATTCTTTCTCTTTGCCTATCGGTGATAAATCAAGATCCCATTCAAAAAACATTTTGCCGATGAATAGACTAAGAGGCTTCTCTGTAACACTGCTACCGGTTCCAATATTTATTACTTCTTGAGGGTGCCATTTATGTATAGCCTGAAAAGTCGATATGGCAGAATTTACCTTTCCAATACCGGTTCTCAAAAAAAAGTACTTCGCTGAACTGGGGGTATAAGAATAAGAAAACGAATTGTTGTCAATTTTTGCCAATTTCGAGGTTGGGAGGAATTTCCGACAAAATTCCAATTCCGTTCTGCTTCCGACGGTTATCAATATCAAGCTCTGGTTAGAATCTTTAACGGCGTGCATTATATGCACCAACTATATCCCAAAAATTATTAAATGTCAAACATTTTCGTCAATAATATAAGGTTAGTTGCTTAAAAGAGAGTTATGGGTTATAATTAGGTATGCAAAAAGTATTTTTCACTTGCTCAACCAGAGAATTTGCCCAAAGGCACGATACTTACGCTACCATTGTAAGAATAATTACAGGGCAACCGAAAACTAAGATTGTACACAACTGGATTGAAGATCAAAAAGCCGGAAACGTTCAGGATGAAGACAAAATTGTAGATATTTATGAAACAGTCAACGAAGCCATTTCCGCTGCTGACGTTGTGGTGGTCGAAGGTTCGGTCTCGAGCATGAGTCTGGGTTATCAAATTGTTTTGGCTGTCCAGATGAAAAAGCCTGTTCTTTTTCTGCAGGCACAAGGGGTCAAAAAAGACAGCTTTGTAATAGGTCTTAATTCACCTTTTGTTTGGAGTCGATATTACACCGAAAATAACTTGGAAACCGTCTTGGAAAAATTTCTAAAATATTTTAATGAGGCAAAAAGGCTTAGATTTAATTTGGTTCTGGATTCTGAACAAGTGAATTTCATTACTTGGAAAGCTTTTAAGGAAGCAAAACAAAAAACGAGAGTAATCAAAGATCTGATAGATACCGAAGCCTTCAAAGACAAAGATTATCGGAAGTTCCTATCCGGAGAAGAAAAATGAATAAGTGCTGAATAATCAAGAGATCCTAAGAATTCTGCACGATCATGAAGCTTAAATTTATGAGGGAATGCTGATTCCGTGTCACCAATTAATTCATAATCGGTCGGATAAAACGCTCTAAGCCTGTTTTGCCAAGGTATCTGTGAGGGGGGGATACCCATTAGTTTGGTGGCAAACGTGTCCAATGTGAGCGAATCTGTCGAGGCGAGCGAAAAACCCAGATCGATTTTATCTCCCATAATTGGACCATTACCTTCTAATGAATTTGTAAAATCGAGTAGGGAGAGGGTGGATCTTAGTTTAACTGAGGCGAGACACAAGTTCAAATTTAATAAAGGTATACAGACTCGCATTCTATCTTCATCGGTTAACAAAGGTGGATTATTGTGGTCAAAACCATGCATTGTAAGTTTGTCTTCGTAGGCAATACCCCCCATAATGAAATTTTTTTGGCTCAAGGAATTTAGAATGGAACTATGAGATTTTGGCTTAGATAAAGATATTGAAAACTTAGACTCGAGTAGTATTTTATATGCGTGTATCGGTAGTTTTTGGTTATCAATCAGTTGTGCAAAACCAATTTCTTCGAAATTGGTTGTATTCAAATCCAGTAATTTAACATTTTTATAACCCTTTGTTACGGCAGAAATTCCTGTTTCATCAAACATCATCAATGTCTCGGTACCCCTTGCTTTTGGTGAACTCTCAGCAATTACTATGTCCTTTTTCGAAATACTGCTAAAAAAGTCGATTACTGCACGCACTGAATCCGGGTGTGTGGAAGCCATCCCATTGTCTCCGAGTCCGACTAAATTTGGTTTAAGAATGATAGGCTCATTTGATTTGTCCAATAACGAGATAATTTCTGACTTAAGAGTAAAAAGAGCTCGGGTCATAGATGTGTATGTGTCACCTCGACCAACAGCTATATTATTCTTTTTCACCATATATAATTATCTCATGAAAATATTTTTCACCTGTTCACCAAAGAAACTATTCGAATTACGGGAATATTACCTTGCGATACACAGATCGCTTCTGTCTGAAGGACATGACGTGGTAGCCGACTGGCTAAAATCCGGAATTGAAAGGCATTCCCCGACAGGCATAAGAACCAAGATAAGTCGGAAAGAGTTTTACCAACAGTTGGAGAGAAGTATTGAGGATTGTGGCATTCTCCTTGTAGAGGGAACGGTCGACAGCATGAGTCTTGGCTGGCAAATCGCTAAAGCTCTGGAAAAAAATAAAAAAATCGTATTTCTTCAAATAATACAGGAAGACTCTCCTCCCATCCATCCCTTCATTGAGGGTGTCATGAACGAATCAATTCATTTCTCACAATATAGCTTGGAAAATATTGGTGAAGTTTTAGCTACGGTTCTAAAGTGGGACTAAATGGAAAGTAGTTTTTCGGTAACTATATTTGGCAAAATATTATTCTTATGATTACTGATAAAGGATATGTCTACCCATATCAAATCTGCTATCTCACCCGGTTTGACTTCGGGATTAAACTCCTTCATTTTCAAATGTTCCTTCTCGCTCGTCAAATAGAAATATTCTGTCGCAAAGCCCGGCTGTTTTAATTCATAGAACAGCGCCACCGGAAGGATCGTTAGTCCTGTCTCTTCCTGGATTTCTCTGGACAGAGTTTCTTCCAAAGACTCGGTTACTTTATTGTGTCCTCCCGGGAAAGTGTAGTATTCATGATCGTTCTTTATTCTATGTATCAGAAGATACTGTTCTTCTCTTTTAATTATCGCCGCGACCCTGTTTTCGGTATCAAATGGAACAATATCTATATTTACCGGATTTCCTGATTCATCATAGGCATCTACCTTATCAACCTCATATAACACTTCATTAAAGTTATACCTAAGTTTCATCTTAGAAGACATAAACACTTTTCCCATACTCATGCCTTTGAGTTTTGGTCCGATAACGTGAGATTGCAAAACTTTAACAACAAATCCGTCACATTGATTTTCTATTATTACTGAATCTTCCATGTCAAAATTATACTAGCCCAAGACTTGAATTCGATATTTAAAAGTTTTCTCTCTGGGTAACAACAACATTTTCCTATATCTGGCGTAGTTTATTTGATACTCGGATAGTTTTAAAGAACCTGACCGGTCGGGGTGGTTAATGTGATAAACAGTGGCTCTTTTTATTGGTATAACAAATCTTCCAAGTGAAATAACCTTAGCCGCCATAGACGTATCATTCAACCCCCAACCTACAAAATTTTCCGGAGCTCCTTTTACTTTAAGCAAATCTTCTCTAGAATAACAAATTGAACACGTTAAACACATTTCCGGTAAACTCAGGCCGATCCGTTGTCCGTATCCTAAGAGTCTCAGGTCTTTTGAATTATCGGAAATACTTCCCTGATTTTGCTTATCACATCTGAAATCACCTTTAGCGAATCCCGCTGGAAAGTCCTCAACCGAAAACTTCGTTTTATTGGTAAAACAACGGTATGAAATCGTGACACATTGATCTAAAAATGAGTGAATGCTTAGATGCTCATCAAGATAATTGGGGGGTAGGACAATGTCTGAATCTATGAAACAAATCACATCTCCTGTGGCCATTCTCACACCTTTGTTTCGACAGGCCGCAGAATACTTTCGGTATCTATTCCGTACATAAATAATGGGAATTGGTGAAAAAACTGAAAGCTCTTCAATTATAGGCTCAGTTTGATCAGAGGATGCGTCATTAATTAAGACGATTTCCTTTATTTGATGAGAGACGGTTTGGTTTATTATCGATTTGACTACCTCATGCAGTGTTCTGGATGAGTTAAAGGTCGGAATAACAAAAGAAGCTGTCTTTGAAATATTTTGTTTTTTACCCAAAACAAAAAGATCCTCCGGGTATTTGTTACTAACATGTTTTAGGGCATCCTGTAGACTTTTGTTTGCCATACGTGCATTATATGCACCAATTATATCATTGCTCAAACTGTTGAAAAGCTGTTAAAGAAATAGCCCCTTCGGGTATTTTGTGGTGATTTGGTGTAAAATAGACAGTCATGTCCGGCACTGCATCTTCAACTCATTTGATCATCAAGGGAGCCCGTCAGCACAACCTTAAAAACGTCAACCTGACTCTCCCCAAAAACAAGCTCGTGGTCTTTACCGGTGTCTCCGGTAGCGGCAAGTCGAGTATGGCTCACGACACTATCTACGCCGAAGGCCAGCGCCGCTATGTCGAATCCCTCAGCTCCTACGCCCGCCAGTTCCTCGGCGTCATGGACAAGCCCGATGTCGACCAGATCGAAGGTCTTTCCCCGGCCATACTTATCGATCAGAAGCAGGGGAGCCACAATCCCCGCAGTACCGTCGGCACTGTCACCGAGATCTACGATTATCTCCGCCTCCTCTTTGCCCGTATTGGACACCCACACTGCCCCAAATGCGGTCGGGAGATCATGCCTCAGGACATCAATCAAATCTACAAATCGGTTATCGACTTGGCCATAGCTCATCCAAGCTATCAAAAGCAAAAAGGTGTCCGCCTGCTCATTCTGGCTCCAATTGTCAAAGGCCAGAAGGGGGAGTTCAAAGAATTATTTCCCGGACTACTAAAGCAGGGGATTGCCGAAGTCAGAGTGGATAACAAAAT
>AMFJ01001675.1_pt1 | contig 19617 bp, 18 predicted proteins | sample 427208 | NCBI WGS metagenome assembly AMFJ01 (sample SAMN02954298, study PRJNA114691) | groundwater metagenome | biome: aquatic; feature: subsurface aquifer; material: sediment; isolation source: subsurface aquifer sediment | place: USA: Rifle, CO | collected 2008-08 | reverse complement strand
GTTCATTTTTTCCCACAGGGTAATGGCTGCATTCGGGTTATAACCTGCGCGCGCCATCAGCATTAAACCGCCTTGGTCAGCACGGCTTTCCAGATTACGCGAGTATGGCAAGCCAATACCGATCTGACTACCCAATTGTGCTGCTGCAGCGCCACCTTGACCCACACCTGCTGCATTTAAGCCAATACCCAAAGCCAGATCAGTCAGGGCTTGAGCACCGATTTTCTGCTTAGAATGCTCTTCTAAGGCATGCACCATTTCATGACCCATAATCGCTGCAATTTCAGCATCGGTCAGATTCAGTTTATTCACGATACCGGTATAGAATACAACCTTACCACCTGGTGCAACAAAGGCGTTGACCTGATCAGATTTGAGCACAGCCAATTGCCACTGGAATGCTGTACCGGTTTGATTCATCTGGTTAGCAACTGGCTTCAAACGATTAAATACATTATTAATCCGTTTATAGGTGGCTGAACTGGTATCCAGTTGGCCTTTATTGCGCGCATCATTGACCATGGCATTATAGCTTTGGCTCGCAGATGCATTTAAGGTCGCAGTATCTGCCCCTGCCATATCGGCAATGGTGGTACAACCTGATAATGTTACGACTGTAGCAGCCGCCATACTCAATAAAAGTTTATTCTTCATTATAATTTACTCCACCTTGGCTTAAGGGCAATTTACATTGTAAAAATTATAAGTGAAAGCACGCAGCAGCTAAACGCTTAATTCATTCATCTTCTTATAAATTATGTAATTTTTAAGCCAAATACTGTATCGCCAACCAATAAATCAGACAGATGATATTTAAGCCCAAGTAAACCTGACTCAGTGGTTTGATTTTCTGTTCAAGCATTTCGTCTTTACGTTTGAAATATAAAAAAGCATTTTGCAATAAAATAATAGGCACTAATACACAGGCGATAATGACACTCAGACCAATCAGCGCCGCATAAATCACTTCGGGATTTTGGGTTTGCGCACGAATAATCATCATGGCCATTGTTGGCGCCCCGCCCATCGCGAATAACAATGAATAAAACATGGTCGCCGATATATTTTTTTGCATCCTGCTGCTCATTTTTCTTTCTTTATATACCGCTATGTTAAAGCACATCACGTGGTATTACCGATGCAACTTTAGTCTTGAAATACCTGCATAAATTCAGCATATAAAAAAACCCATCCGGAGATGGGTTTTCATCATTCAAGCTTTAATCTAATAAAGATTAAGCATCAAACGGGTGGCGAAGAACAATCGTTTCTTCACGGTCTGGACCTGTTGAAATGATGTCGATTGGACATTCAATCAATTGCTCAAGACGTTTTACATAGTTCAATGCAGCTTCTGGCAATTGATCCAGTGATTTCGCACCGAAAGTTGACTCAGACCAGCCTGGCATAGTTTCGTAGATTGGTTTCAATGTTTCAAATGCAAGCGCATCAGAAGAACCGACACAACCAGAATCTGCAGCTTCATAACCCACACAGATTTTCACTTCTTCCAAACCGTCAAGAACATCAAGTTTAGTCAGGCAAATACCAGAAAGTGAGTTTACGTCAACTGAACGGCGTAGAATTTCAGCATCGAACCAGCCACAACGACGTTGACGGCCAGTAGAGGCACCAAATTCATTACCAATCGTACCGAGGTGTTTACCAATCGCATCACCTGTGTCATTTGCAGCGTCATACACCAACTCAGTTGGGAATGGACCTGCACCTACACGCGTTGTGTACGCTTTAGTAATACCCAGTACATAGTCAAGGTGCAAAGGACCCAGACCTGAACCAGAGCTTACGCCACCAGCAGTGGTATTCGAAGAAGTCACATACGGATATGTACCGTGATCAACGTCAAGAAGTGAACCTTGCGCGCCTTCGAACATGATGTTGTCACCGTTTTTACGGTAGTTGTGCAATTCAGTAGTCACGTCCACAACCAGTGGCGCAACAACTTTACGCCATTCGTCGCAAAGTGCCAGCACGTCTTCCAGTTTAACTGCTTCAACACCGTAGTATTCAGTCAGCTGGAAGTTATGGTAGTCCAGAAGTTCAGTTAACTGAGCAGTCAGATGTTCACCACCACGTACTAGGTCAGCAACACGGATTGCGCGACGGGCTACTTTGTCTTCGTATGCAGGACCGATACCGCGACCTGTCGTACCAATCTTCGCATTACCACGTTTTTTCTCACGCGCCTGATCAAGTGCGATGTGGTTCGGAAGAATCAATGGACAGTTTGGAGAAATGCGTAAACGTTCTTTAACAGGAACGCCTTCTTTTTCAAGAATATCCATCTCTTTGATGAGCGCTTCAGGAGAAAGAACAACACCGTTACCAATTAAGCACAATACGTTTTCACGTAAAATACCTGATGGAATGAGGTGTAAGACAGTTTTCTTACCACCAACCACAAGAGTGTGACCTGCGTTATGTCCGCCTTGATAACGAACTACCGCTGCCGCTTGATCTGTGAGCAGGTCGACGATTTTACCTTTACCTTCGTCGCCCCATTGGGTACCAAGTACCACAACATTCTTGCCCATAATAGCCTCATTACATCATGCTGTTAAAGTTGAAAGCCCCGCTCAGCGACATGAACACTGAGCCAAGCAGTTAAATCGTTTTGACTGTCCACTCACCATTCGCATTCACCAGCTGGTGCGTCGCATATGGAATCGAGTTTAAATCATCATTACCCAGTAACTGAATTACACTTAAGCCTTGTGCGCGAATGTTCTGAATCGCATTCAGAAGTTCTGCATCAGTGCCTTTAGGTGCAACCACGACCTGTACCGCATCAAACTGACCTGCGCTTAAAGCATATAAGTCACAAGAGAAACCGGTTGCCGGACGCGCACGGCCAAAATGTTCACCAATGCCATCATAACGGCCACCTTGTGCCAGTGCAGCTGCACGGTTCGGTGCATAGACTGCATACATCAAGCCAGTATGATAATGGTATGAACGTAATTCAACCACATCAATCCCAATACTCAAGTTTGGCCAACGGGTTTGAACTTCGTCTTTGGTCGTTTGCAAGACATTAAAAGCCTGAGTGAATGCTGGATTTGCCAACACTTCAGCACTTAAATGCGCTTGTAATGCATCCAGGTCGCTGGCATAGCGTCCAAGTGCATAGAAATCTTGACCAAATTTCAGGTCTGCCGTGAATTCTTCTAATTCTGGCAAAGCCTTGCGTTGGTATAAATCAGATAATTGCTGTTCAGCGACTTTGTTCAAGCCTGCTTGAGCCACCAGACTGCGGAATAAACCGACATGACCTAAGTCCAGATGGATACCATCTGCCAGACCTGTCTCCTGAATCAGACTTATCATCAAGTCGACCATTTCTACATCGGCATCGATGCTGTCTGAACCAAATAGCTCCGCACCTAACTGTAGTGGCGCACGCGAAGTGTTAAAACCGCGAGGCTTGGTATGCAGAACGGTTCCTGCATAGCAGTAACGTGCTACACCTTCCACTGGATGTACATGCGCATCAATACGAGCCACTTGTGGTGTCATATCGGCACGCACACCAAGCAAACGACCAGAAAGCTGATCGATGACTTTAAAAGTGGCTAAGTCTAAATCTTGATTCGATTCTGAGAGAGAAGATAGAGATTCGATGTATTCAATGAATGGCGTGTACACCAACTGATAACCTCGAGATGCAAGGAAATCCAGTGATTTACGGCGCAGACTTTCAATAACTTGCGCTTGTTCTGGTAATACATCAGCTACACCATCAGGTAATAACCATGTCTCTGAAATGGGCATGTTGTAAACCTAAATTCTTGTCAGCGCGGAACGAATCCGCATAAAAAAATCGGGAGCACACCCGATTTCTCCTAGTCTAGCACGATAGTTTTGGCTGTGCATCGCAAATTTTATAATTTTCGCTACCTGATGAAATCAACAACAATTGTGTCAACTATCAGCGTTTTAATGCACATTTAAAACAAATAGCATGACAAAATCCGGCATTAAACCAAAGGCAATGCAGTCGTGCTTTTAACCGTTTGCAATGGAATTTCAGTTTTTACACTTTGAATGCAGGGAATTTGGGTTAAATGATGAATCTGAAATTTACGATAGGCATCCAGATCAGCCACCACAATTCTTAAAAAGAAATCACAATCGCCTGCCATTAACTGGCACTCGACGACTTCTGGCATTTCCTTGATCGCTTCGACAAATTGATCGACCACAGCAGCTTCTTGAGACTTGAGCCAGACGCGTGCAAACACGCTCATCGCCAAATTGACCTTTTGTGGATTCAGCAGTGCGACATATTGCTCAATCACGCCATCATCTTCCAGCTGTTTTACCCGTCTTAAACAGGGTGATGGCGACAAGCCAATCAGTTGAGCCAGTTCATTATTTTGCAGTTTTCCATTCTTTTGCAGCTCATTCAGAATGCGTTTATCTATTTGATCCATATCTATGCTTTGGCATTTAAAACCTCTTAAACTTAATTTAGCGCAATTTAATTTCAAATAAAACTCAAACCTCTTTCACTACAACAGCAAATAGCCTGAATATCGCCATAAAATATGGTTTAGTTTTGCAGTACCCAGGTCATTTCCATGCTTTTGTTCAGACAAAGCACCGCAGCAATAGTTGCCCCTACCGATTTCAGTGAATTTCAACGTGGCATGAAAGATTCTATTCCCATGCTTTTAGGGATTATCCCCTTTGCGCTGGTGTTGGGTGCGACGGCAGTACAGAAGAATTTCAGCTTGCTCGAAGTGCCTTTACTGACAGGATTAAACTTTGCCGGCGGTTCTGAATTTGCCATTCTGGAAGTCTGGAGCAGTCCACCAAATTTACTCATGCTGATGTTCATTACCTTTCTGGTAAATAGCCGGCATCTGTTGATGGGCGCCAGTTTGGTGCCGTATTTAAAGCATCTTCCGAATCGTAAAGTTTTTCCGGCGCTGTTTTTTATGGTCGATGAAAGCTGGGCACTCGGTCTGGCTGATGCACAAAGGAAACAGGCGCAACTGGGTTATCGTGCTGCGTTTAGCATGCCTTATTATGCCGGCCTGTGTTTTTGCCTGTACTTGATGTGGGTCGGATTTACCACACTCGGGGCCATGCTTGGACCTGTATTAGGCGACATCAACCGTTTTGGTTTTGATATGGCCTTTCCTGCTGTATTTCTGGTGTTACTAAGAAGTATGTGGAAAGGTTTTGAGGCTGCCCGGCCATGGCTGGTCAGTTTAGTCTGTGCGGCTTTGGCTTATTTATATTTACCTGCGGGCTGGTATGTGCCGATTGGCGCCTTGTCTGGAATCACTTCGGCATTTTTCCTGATTCAAGAGGATCAAGCATGATCCAGATAAATACCTTGGTGGCCATTATTCTGATTGCTGTGACCACCTATTTAACCCGGCTCTTGGGCTATGTCTTATTAAAAAATAAAACGCTGACACAGCGCCAGCGAAAAATTCTGGAAGTAGTTCCCGGCTGCGTGCTGATTTCAGTGATTGCACCCTATTTTGTTCGAGACCATCCTGCAGACCTGATCGCCTTGGCTTTAACGCTATTTGCCGCTACGCGTTTTGGATTATTACCAACCGTCGCCATCAGTATGGTTTCTGCCGCAGTTTTAAGAATTTTAATCGTCTAATACTCAAACAAAATCCCTTTAAATAATTTCTAAAGGGGTTTGGATTATTTCTGTGGATCGACCACTTTGGTCAGCAAACTGACCAGTTCGGCATTTTGCAATTCAACCTGCTGAAGTTTGGCTGTGGTCTGATCCAGCACTTCCTGCTGCACATGCATTTTTTTGGCTAGATCCTGCATAATTTCCAGGGTCTTTTTCAAATTTTCTTCCAGATGCAAGATTTTTTCTTCGACTGGCACGCCTTCCACGCTACGTGGTTCATCATTCTGATTAAACTGCAGCCAGATCAGAAAAATCACCGCCAAAGTCAGCAGTATAATAAATCCCCAAACTACCATCATGTGCTTGCTCTTATTTCATTTTATTGTCTTTATCTTAACGAAAAATGCTGCGGATAACGTAAATAATTCAGCCTCGATTCCTGATTTTCGATCAATTACCGGCAAATTCTCTTAAAACATGGCTTGTAGAATATTTACAGGCAAGAAAAAAGCACCGTATCTTGGTGCTTTTGAGGTTTAGATGACCCGAACTTAATGAAATGATTCACATAAATCCAGTAGACGGTTGGCATAGCCCCACTCGTTATCGTACCAGGCAAAGACTTTAGCTTGATGCCCGACCACCAGAGTCTGGGTCAAATCCACAATCAATGAATATGGGGAATGATTAAAATCACTCGATACCAATGGCTCATCCGTCACAGCCATGATTTCCGCAAAATCCTGCTGGGCAGCCTTGATCAACACTTCATTCAGCTTGTGATCGGTAATCGGTGACTGGGAGACAAAGGTCAAATCAATCGCGGCCACATTAATGGTCGGCACCCGAATCGAATAACCATCAATACGATCTTCCATTTTAGGCATGACACGCTTTAAAGCACCGAGTGCGCTCGAAGTCGTAGGAATGATGTTATGGCCTGAAGCACGTGCACGACGTAAATCACGATGTGCATGATCCAGTACCGATTGATCCGCCGTGACAGCATGGATTTCAGTCATCAGGGCGCTACTGATCCCAAAAGCATCATCGACAATTTTGACCAGTGGCACCAAAGCCTGAGTGGTACAAGACACGCTGGAAATGATTTGATCCGATGCTTTGACTTCATGATGATTGATACCATAGACAATCGCGGCATCGACCGTATCAAAAGGCGCGGCACCGATAATCACACGTTTCGCTCCTGCCACAATATGCTGGGTCGCGGCTTCACGAGAACGGAACAGTCCGGTACATTCAAGCACTACATCTACCGTCAAGTTTTGCCAAGGCAACTTAGCCGGCTGCGACTCACACAAAACCTGTACTTTTAAAGCGGCATCCTGATAGCTGATATGCATATAGATATGTTCAGCATCATAGCTGAGATCCACCTGCCCCGGAAAACGGCCATGGGTCGAATCATATTTAAACAGATGAATTAGGGTTTCAACATCAGCAATATCGTTAATGGCAACGATTTCAAAATTAAAATCTTTCGGATTTTCAAACCATGCACGCAGTACATTCCGCCCAATACGCCCAAATCCATTGATTGCCACTCGTTGCATGACTCGACCTTTTATATGCCTATTTTAAAACTCTTCTATGTTAAAGGATTTCTGGCGCCGTACATTAAAAAACTTCAGAGAAAATACTGATTTTCGATTATTTTATTTCTGATCCATCCGTCTGTATCTGGGTCATTTAAAATTCCAGTTATTTTTAATGTGATGGATATCCACGAATTCTACTGTGGGAAAATTCAATTTAATTATTCAGCGAAAAACCTGAGTAAATAAATCCTTCGCAATTGGTTTTAAAATGATTGGTGCCTACTGCTTTTTCCGTTATAATTTGGCGTTTTAAATTTTTAAGCCCCGCATTGCAGCAGAGCTCTTGTATGCTTGTCAGACTGTGGTGTTTTAGCCAAATCGGAAATTATGGAGTGACTTGGTTGTGAGTACTCGTTTTATGACATCAGCTGAAATTCGTGAAGCATTTTTGCGTTACTTTGAATCGCAAGGGCATACACGTGTCGCGTCGAGTTCTCTAGTACCTGCCAATGACCCAACTTTGCTGTTCACCAATGCTGGTATGAACCAGTTTAAAGATTGCTTCTTAGGTCTAGAAAAACGCGATTATGTACGTGCAGTGTCATCACAAAAATGCGTGCGCGCAGGTGGTAAGCACAACGACTTGGACAATGTGGGTTATACAGCACGTCACCACACTTTCTTTGAAATGTTAGGTAACTTTTCATTTGGTGATTACTTCAAACGTGATGCGATCAAATTTGCCTGGGACTTTTTGACTAACGAAGAATGGCTTGGTCTTCCTAAAGATAAACTCTATGCAACCGTTTACCACACCGATGATGAAGCCTTTGACATCTGGAACAAAGAAATCGGTCTAGACGCTTCACGCATTATTCGTATTGGTGACAACAAAGGCGGTCAATACGCATCAGATAACTTCTGGGCAATGGGTGACACCGGTCCTTGTGGTCCATGTTCTGAAATCTTCTTTGACCATGGCGATCATATCTGGGGTGGCTTACCGGGTTCTCCTGAAGAAGATGGCGACCGTTTCATTGAAATCTGGAACAACGTTTTCATGCAGTTCAACCGTACTGCGGATGGCGTATTACACCCTCTTCCAGCGCCTTCTGTGGATACAGGTATGGGCTTGGAGCGTATTTCTGCCGTTTTACAGCACGTCAACTCAAACTACGAAATTGACTTATTCCAGCATTTACTTAAAGCTGCGGCTGAAATTATTGGTCTGGATACTACAGCGCTTGAAGCTGAAGCTGCTGAGAAAGGCACACCAGTTCAGTATCCTGCTTCATTGAAAGTCGTTGCTGACCATGCACGTTCATGTTCATTCCTGATTGCTGATGGCGTAAACCCATCGAATGAAGGTCGTGGTTATGTACTGCGTCGTATTATCCGTCGTGCAGTACGTCATGGTAACAAATTAGGCGCAACAGGTTCGTTCTTCCACAAAATGTTGAAGCCACTGATCGAAGTGATGGGCGATGCATACCCTGAACTTGCTGCTCAACAAGCACGTATCGAAGCACAACTTCTTAAAGAAGAAGAACAATTTGCCAAAACACTTGAGCAAGGTTTGAAATTGCTTGAAGGCGAATTGGCACAGTTAAAAGGTTCTGTGATTCCGGGCGAAGTGGTATTTAAACTTTACGACACTTATGGTTTCCCGACTGACTTGACTGCTGACATCGCACGTGAACGTGACTTAACCATTGATGAAGCTGGTTTCGAAACTGAAATGGCTGCACAGCGTCAACGCGCACGTGATGCAGGTAAATTCGCGATCGACTACAACAGCGTAGTTAAAGTTGAAGGCGAAACTCAGTTTGATGGTTATGACGCAACTGCAGGTGAAGGTCAAATCATCGCAATCTACAAAGATGGCGAGCAAGTTGATGAAGTGTTTGAAGGCGATGAAGCACTGATCGTACTCAACCAAACACCTTTCTACGCAGAAAGCGGCGGTCAAATCGGTGATACAGGTATCTTTAAAAACGATACTGGTATTTTCGAAGTTCAAGATACCAAGAAATCTGGTGGTGCATTTGTACACCAAGGTATCGTGACTATGGGTAACTTGAAAGTTACTCAAAATGTAGAAGCAACGGTTAAAGCAGACATTCGTGCAGCAACGGCACGTAACCACTCTGCGACTCACCTGCTACATGCTGCATTACGTCAAATTTTAGGTTCACATGTACAGCAAAAAGGTTCATTGGTTGCATCTGACGTGTTACGTTTTGACTTTGCCAACGACCAGCCTGTAAGCTTTGAACAGCTGCAAGAAATTGAACGCTTGGTCAATGCTGAAGTGATTGCCAATACTGCGGTGTCTACTGAACTTCTGGATATCGAGTCTGCGAAGGCTAAAGGCGCGATGATGCTGTTTGGTGAGAAATATGGTGACGAAGTACGTGTACTGTCTATGGGTTCAGTGATTGAAGAGAAAAACTTCTCAATCGAACTTTGCGGTGGTATTCACGTAAAACGTACCGGTGATATCGGTCTGTTCAAAATCACCTCTGAAGGTGGTGTGGCAGCCGGTGTACGTCGTATTGAAGCAGTAACAGGCACTAAAGCAGTTGAAGTTGCGCAAAAAGCCGATCGCGATATCAATACGATTAACGGTTTGCTCAAAGCACAAAAAGACCAGACTTTAGAAAAAGTTGAAGCGTTGGTTGATACTGCATCGAGCTTGCAGAAACAGATCGAACAACTCAATCAAAAACTTGCTAGCCTGCAAGCCGGTGAACTTCTAAGCCAAGTTCAAAGCATTGCAGGTCGTGCAACCTTGATTACAACTGTTGAAAACATGGATGCGAAAGCACTTCGCAACCTGCACGACGGTGTGAAATCAAAATTAGAAAATGCAGTGATTGTTCTTGCAGGTGTAGAGGGTGACAAGGTGAGCTTGATCGCATCTGTGGCAAAAGACTTTACTGCTTCTATTAAAGCAGGTGACATCATCAAACATTTGGCAACTGAGCTAGGTGGTAAAGGTGGTGGTAAACCTGACTTGGCACAAGGTGGCGCGCCACTTAACGAGAAGTTTGCTCCAGTGATGGCAGATTTAACTGCCTGGCTTGCAGCAAAATAAAACTTCAATTTTGTGTAACTGACCCTGATAGGTACATCAGGGTCATGGCTTATATGGAACAACTATGGCATTAATCGTTCAAAAATATGGCGGTACCTCTATGGGTACTCCCGAGCGCATTTTAAATGTTGCTCGTCGTGTAAAGCGCTGGCATGACCACGGCCACAAGGTAGTGGTAGTGGTATCAGCAATGAGTGGCGAAACCAATCGTCTACTTGCTTTAGCGAAGGCCATTACCGAAACCCCTGACCCACGTGAACTAGACCAAATGGTATCTACGGGTGAACAGGTTACGATTTCTATGTTAGCAATGGCGCTGAACTCAATTGGAGTTGAAGCAAAATCACTAACAGGTCGCCAGGTTGGCATGAAAACCGACAGCTCATTCAATAAGGCACGTATCGAATCCATTGATACTGAAGTCCTGAACTCAAATCTGGATGCAGGCCGCGTACTTGTCGTTGCCGGTTTCCAGGGTTTTGATGAACATGGCAATACCACTACTTTAGGGCGTGGCGGTTCTGATACTTCAGGTGTTGCAATTGCTGCCGCCCTCAAAGCAGATGAATGCCAAATTTATACCGACGTTGACGGTGTATATACCACCGATCCACGTGTTGCACCAAAAGCAAAAAAAGTTGATCGTATTTCATTTGAAGAAATGCTTGAGATGGCGTCACTCGGTTCGAAAGTCCTGCAAATTCGTTCAGTTGAATTTGCTGGCAAATACCAAGTGCCTTTACGCGTATTATCAAGCTTCGACAATGACAACGATGGCGCATTCGACGAAGAGTTTAAGCAAAACGTTGGTACACTTATTACGACTGAATTGGAAGACAATATGGAACAGCCAATTATCTCCGGTATCGCATTTAACCGTGACGAAGCAAAATTAACTATTTTAGGCGTGCCTGACGAACCGGGTATTGCTTCTAAAATTTTGTGCCCGATTGGTGATGCCAATGTTGAAGTGGATATGATTATCCAGAACGTTGAAGAAGATGGTACAACTGATTTCACTTTTACTGTGAACCGTGGCGAATTAAATAAAGCCAAAGCTATTCTTGAAGCAACTGCTCAAGAAATTGGTGCACGTGAAGTTGCGACCCGTTCAGATATCGTGAAAGTATCGATCGTAGGTGTCGGTATGCGTTCACATGCCGGTGTAGCGAGCAAAATGTTTACAGCATTGGCAGATGAAGGTATTAACATCCTGATGATCTCGACGTCTGAAATCAAGATTTCTGTGATCATTGAAGAAAATTATCTTGAACTTGCGGTTCGTTCATTGCATACCGCATTCGGTTTAGACCGTGAACAAGGCGAATCTAGCGCACGTGCTTAAGCGTTAAGATAGAATATTGTCATTGTTTGACAGTATTTTATAAAAGTCTACAAAAATGCAGAGCCACTATAGTTTTTTTTATAGTGGCTCTGTTATATTAAGCCTGAGGATTTTTAACCAGCTGAGATAGATTAAAATCTTTCACCCAGATGACAGAATTTCTATCCAGATCTTATTTTGTAATTTTTGGTTGTGCTTTTTGTTTTATATTCAATAGATTGCAGGTTTTGCATTTTGCAAGGAGAAAAACATGCTGATTCTGACTCGACGCGTCGGGGAAACTTTAATGATTGGTGATCAAGTCAGTGTGACTGTGCTTGGTGTAAAAGGTAACCAGGTTCGTATCGGGGTAAATGCTCCGAAAGAAGTCTCTGTGCACCGTGAAGAGATTTACCAGCGTATCCAGCATGAACGTGCAATGCATGAACATCTTCAACATATCGATCAAGATTACCAACCTTCTTATGAAGACGATAGCCAGACACAAAATAACTTTAACCGTTAATGTTTGTGCGAAGAATAAAGCGGCTTTTGAGCCGCTTTAAATTTGTCTAAATTTTATACAAAAATATTAAATACTTAGATAATTTAAAATAAAACTTAAAGTTCTGCACCCTGCTGTAATGCTGCAATCACCTTTTTTACCGGCCCAAAACTGCGACGATGCTCATCAATCAGGCCATGTAAGGCAATCGCTTCAAAATGTGCCTTGGTCGGATAACCCTTGTGCTTGGCAAAGCCAAATTGCGGATGCTTCTGGTCCATCTCGATCATCTGATGATCACGGGTTACTTTCGCCAGAATACTGGCTGCTGAAATTTCAGCATGCAGTGCATCACCACCCACCACGGCATCACAGCTCATAGCAAGGCCCTGTGGAATCTTGTTGCCATCGACCAATACATGCTCAGGCTGAACTGGCAAAGCTTCTACAGCACGGCGCATGGCCAGCAAAGAAGCTTGCAAAATATTATGTTCATCAATCTCTGCCGCAGAAGCCTCAGCAATGGCCCATGCCAGCGCTTTTTCCTGAATCTCGATAAAAAGTTTTTCACGCTTCTTTTCAGTGAGTTTTTTAGAATCATTTAAACCCTCAATCGGGTTGTTCGGATCCAAAATAACTGCCGCAGCGACCACCGAACCCACTAATGGCCCACGCCCTGCTTCATCTACACCAGCAATCTTCATGTCTATTTTTCCATAAAAAATAGGCTGAACCAGTCAGCCTATTTCAATTTAATCTTGGCTTAGTTTACAGCTTCAGCTACACAAGCGTTAATGGTTTTTGCAACCACATTGCCGACAATCGTCGCACGTGCTGCCGGGTCAATCGCTGCAGTCGCCAAATCTACCGCTGTTACGCTTTGGGGTGCTTTTTCGCTGACACAGCCACAAATTTCAGTCTGGATATTCTGCTTTTGGGTCGTAGTCATTAGACGTGTAGCTGTTTGCCATGCTGGAATATTATTCAGCTCAGTCGTACATTTTGCATTGATCGCGATTTTAAGCGCAGCCCCACCCAGCTGTTGAGTCGTGGTTTGCGTTTCAGGGCTGCCTGTTGTTGCACAAGCCGATAAAACCAAAGTAAGCGGAGCAAGTGCAGCCAATAATTTTTTCACAGATCTGTTCCTTGTTTATTCATATATGAAGCGTGACGCTATTGTGCCGAAATTCACCTGAATAAGAAATCTATAAATCATCCTGAATGTTTAATCTGCACCCAGCAATTTCAATAGATGTTGCATGAAAGCCACCATAGCGTTGCAGATTTGGAATTGCTGAGTTGATTCGCCCTTTGCTAAGGTGCATTCATCTTTGAGGGCAATCGAAAATCACATGGAAAAAGTACAATATTACACGCGCACGGCACAATGGCTGCACTTGATCATGGCAGTTATCTTTATTGCGGCCTGGCTGATTGGTTTTTATAGTGGGAATTTTTTAAGTTATGAAGTCGATGGCAGCTTTAAAGGCGATGTCATCACCCTGCATAAAAATATCGCCACCACCATTATTTTCCTACTGGTTGTGCGAATTTTCTGGCGTTATACCCACCCTGCCCCTGAACTACCGGACACTATGTCACCCCGGATGAAAACTTTGGCACATGCAGGTCATCTGGCTTTGTATTTTATGCTGATTGCCCTACCTGTCACCGGCTGTTTATATAGCTGGAGTCTGGGCTATCCAGCACCAGTGCTATATTTATTTAACCTGCCGGCACTGATTTCAGAAAATCCGGCTGTAACCGCGATCGTAAAACCCCTGCATATCTGGCTTTCCTGGGCAGTTGGCTTACTTTTAGTTGGACATATTTTCGCAGCACTGAAACATCATTTTATCGATAAAGATCATGTACTCAACAGCATGACCCGACAATCCAAATCTTCTAAAAAATAATCTGCAAAACCACACTCAATCAGCTTTCATTGCAAAGCTGATTTTATTTTAAGAACTCGGTCATGCAGCCTTTCAGACTGTTTGCAATAGCCTGTTGCGTGAGTTTTGACTTTACTTCTTCATCCAGAGTCGCTTTCAGTAAAGTACTGGCTGGAATATCCTTGAGTGCATGCTCACCTACACATGAACAGACATTCTGTTCAAGTTCAGCTTTATTTTTGTCCTGCATAAAATAGGTCGAGGCGGTCCAGAATTTAGACGCTTTCAACTCTTTTGCACATTGGTATTCAATCACGGGTTTTAAAGTACCCTGTGTCAAAGTCATATCCGTATTTGAGCAAGCGGCAATCAACAAGGTACTGATGAGCAGAATTACATGTTTCAATTTCATATCCATCTATAAAAAACAAAGGCAGAGCGTACCCTGCCTGTTATCTAAAAACTTAAACCAGGGCACGGATCTGGTTGATCCATTGCTCTTTATCAGCATCGGTAATAAAAGAAGCTTCAAATGAGTTGATGGCCAACTGCTTCAATTCCTCTTTGCTTAAATCCAGTGCTTCAGCAATGGCAATAAAATTGTCATTCATATAACCACCAAAATAAGATGGATCATCTGAATTGACCGTGACATGCACACCTTGCTGTAAGAGGCGACGGATATTATGCTGCTGCATATCATCCACGACGCAGAGTTTCAGGTTTGACAATGGGCAAACTGTCAGTGGCATCTTTTCTGCGATCAGGCGCTGCATTAACGCCGGATCTTCTTCCGAACGTACACCATGATCAATACGATTCACTTTCAGCAAATCTAAAGCTTCCCAGACATAGGCTGCCGGGCCTTCCTCACCTGCATGTGCTACAACCAAGAAACCTGCTTCACGCGCTTTAGCAAAGACACGTTCAAACTTTGAAGGTGGATGCCCGACTTCACTTGAATCCAGACCGACCGCAATGATCTGGTCTTTATAAGGTAAGGCCTGTTCCAATGTTGCAAATGCAGCATCTTCACTTAAATGACGCAAGAAGCACATAATCAGATGTGAACTGATACCCAGTTTAGTTTTGGCATCATCACAGGCTTTTTGCAAGCCGTTAATCACGGTTGCAAAAGCAACGCCACGATCGGTATGGGTCTGTGGATCAAAGAACATTTCAGTATGCACGACCCGGTCTTCAGCACATTTCTCAAAATACGCCCAGGCCAGATCATAAAAATCCTGTTCATGAATCAATACAGTAGCACCAGCATAATAAATATCCAGGAAGGACTGAAGATTATGAAAGTTATAGGCCTGTTTAACTTCTTCAACAGATTTATACGGGATGGCAATTTTATTACGCTGAGCGATCGCAAACATTAGCTCAGGCTCAAAAGTGCCCTCAATATGAACATGAAGCTCGGCTTTTGGCAAAGCTCGAATCAACTCAAGACGGTTCATCGCTTCTCCTCATGAAACCTAAAATAATAAAAAAAGGGTGCAAACTGAGTTTACACCCTTTCCAAATCTAGAAAAATTAGCCGCCAAATAGTGCGAATTTAAGCGTCCATAGTACTGCAATAATCCAGACCATATACGGTACAGTTGATGCCTTACCGGTTAACAATTTGATCAGTGCATAGCTGATGAAGCCCATCGCAATACCATCAGCAATTGAATAGGTAAATGGCATAAATACAATGGTTAAAAATGCAGGAACTGCTTCTGTAATATCTTCCCAGTCAATATGCACGATACCTTGAATCATTAAGACACCGACAAATAACAGCGCTGGTGCTGTTGCAAAGCTTGGTACAGACTGTGCCAATGGTGCAAGGAACAAACAGGCAACAAACAGGATACCGACTACAACAGCAGTTAGACCTGTACGGCCACCGGCTGCTACGCCCGCAGAAGATTCAATGTATGGCGTAGTTGAAGATGTACCCAGCGCTGCACCTGCAACAATTGCAGAAGAGTCCGCAAAAAGTGCTTTTTTCAAACGCGGCAGTTTGCCATCTTTCAACAAGCCTGCACGGTGTGAAACACCTACAAGCGTACCGGTTGAGTCGAATAAATCGACCAGGAAGAAGACAAAAATCACGCCAATTAAACTGGCAGTGAACAGACCTTCAAAGCTCATTTGCATAAATGTGGGTGCAATCGATGGCACTGCGCCAACCACACCTTTAAATTCACTCAGACCCAATGCTGCTGAAATACCGGTTAACACCAAAATACTGATGATGATCGCACCGCGCACTTTAAAGTGATGCATCACAACAACCAGAAGGAAACCAAATAATGCAAGCAAAACCGATGGTTGTTTTAAATCGCCCAAACCTACCAACGTAGCAGGATTATCCACAATCAGGCCGGCATTTTTCAAAGCAATCAGCGCAAGGAATAAGCCAATACCACCACCGATGGCCAGTTTCAGCGACATTGGAATCGCATTGACAATGGCTTCACGGATTTTGAACATGCTAATCGCAATAAACACAAGACCCGAGATAAACACAGCCCCGAGTGCTGTTTGCCAAGGCACACCCATTCCCAAACAGACGGAATAGGTAAAGAAGGCATTTAAGCCCATGCCTGGTGCAAGTGCAATTGGATAATTTGCAATCAAACCCATAACTAAACAGCCAATCGCGGCTGCAAGACAAGTTGCTACAAAGACAGCCCCATGATCCATCCCCGTTTCGGACAAAATCATTGGATTGACAATAATGATGTAACACATCGTTAAGAATGTAGTTACACCGGCAAGAACTTCTGTACGGAAACTGGTTTTGTTTTCACTCAGTTTAAACAGACGTTCAAGCATACTTTCTGAAGATGGATTAGGAGTCGTCATGACCTAGCCCCTATTGAGTAAACTTTATGCTTTAAGCAAGCCGTCAAATAAATGAAATTTTATAAAAAAAATTCATCAATTTTAAGGATGTGTTAGCAACGAATATGCCAGCATAGCCATTTGACGGGTTAAAATGTTGGAACAGCTTACAGCCCCAGGGCTATGCTATAAAAACCCAAAAAAAAATCTAAACAAAAAAGCTGCATAACCTTTATGCAGCTTTATTTTCTTGATTTAAACCAAATGCTTAACAAGATGAATTCTGCTTCATCCTGATCGTTGGCAAATTATAACACATTGATTTCTTATTGCTTCTTAGATTTTACACTTTATTAGAAATTAATATATCTTAAATGAATACTTTAAATTTTTATTATATTTATTATTGATTTAATTTTATCATTTTAGCCCAATCAACGAAAGAAGATTGTCTAGCCTGCTTAATGTCGATGCCGATTGGATTCCAGCAATTTGCTTGAATCACGTCCATCGTTCAAGACATGACGGATCTTTTCATATTTTCTGATTTCGGACTGTTTATGGACACAAAATCCTAATAAACTGATCATTAAGGCAAAAACAGGGATAGCATATATTTTCATTTTTATTATGCTGCTTTGTAACACTATGCAATTATGCTAACAAAAAACCTAACAAACTTGTGACATAGTTTACATTTAACCCGATAGAAGGCATTTATTTATCCTATAAATATTAATTTTATGTCGTTTTATTTATTAATACTTAATTAATTTATAATTCTTTTTTCAAAAAATCGATCCTATTAAAAATCCTTTTAAAAAAAACTAAATAATTGAATTTAATATATTTTTTAAACCACCTAAAAGAAGTTTATTCAAAATTAAAATATGTAGATAAATGAAATCTAACCTATTCAATAGAACTTATTTCGGTTTATTTTATCGGCCTTTTCCAAGAATGCTCAACTTTAATTTTTAAAATAAAATGATCTAAATAAGGGAGATTTTGCGAGGGATTTCAAAGTGTTTAACGATATTTTTTATTTTTAATTATCTTGAAACTCTGCCTGATATTCAAAAATTACAGATCTTGAAGTTTTCATTATGCAGTTCATCCACACTTCACTCATCATAGAGTCAAATCGTTGAACACTATTTAAGAACCTAACCATGATAAAGACATCCCAATATCCGGCATACATATCCTCATGCTGGATACTGGGAATCATCTCATTTATGCACTCAGTTGTTCATCACGCTTGAACACCAGTTCTCCTTTGAGTGAACTGTCTGCATCAAAATAATAGCCATCAGTATTAAAAGCTTTTAGCCCCTCTATACGATCAATTTTATTTTCAATCATAAAACGCGCCATGAGACCGCGTGCTTTTTTGGCATAGAAACTAATCACTTTATATTTGCCATTTTTCTGATCCAGAAATACCGGCTTGATAATGTCTGCCTGAATTTTGCACTCGTTGACTGATTTGTAATATTCATCAGAGGCGATATTCACCAGGATTTCAGAATTTGCTGCTGCTAGATCCTGATTAATCAGATCAGTAATGTGATGAGCCCAGAACTCATATAGATTATGCCCACGGGAATTGGCTAACTTGGTTCCCATTTCCAGACGGTACGGCATCATTAGATCCAAAGGACGTAACAGTCCATATAATCCAGACAACATACGTAAACGGTCTTGTGCATAGTGCAGATCTTCGTGCTTCAAACTATAGGCATCCAGTCCGGTATAGACATCACCCTTAAATGCAAAAATCGCCTGACGGGCATTGGCTAAATTAAAATCTGGCTGCCAGTCATTGAAACGTGCGGTATTTAAACTGGCAATTTTTTCACTGACACTCATTAAGCTGGAAATTTCTGTTGCAGAAAGTGTGCGACAAACTTTAATCAAGTCCTGTGAATGTTCTAATAATCTCGCTTGAGTAAATTGGTCAGTCGGTAATGGAGTATCGTAATCGAGAGTTTTGGCTGGAGAAATTAAAGCGAGCATGGCAACCTGGTCAAAAAATGATTAATCAAACTATATCAGTCTGCTTATTTTAATTCCAATTCATGTTTTTATTCACCATAATCGTTAAAATGCACGATTCTCCTGTTAATCATCGGTTTTTATATGCCCGAGCAAATTTTTCTTCAAGGGCCTGCGGGTCAGATTGAAGTTTTTGTGGATTATCCTCAGGGTGAAGTGAAAGGATTCGCGGTAGTTTGTCACCCCCATCCATTGCAAGGCGGTACACCACAACATAAGGTTCCGGTTTTACTGGCACAAATGTATCTGGAACGTGGCTGTATTGTGTATCGTCCAAGTTTCCGTGGTTCTGGTCAAAGTGAAGGTATACATGACGAGGGCTTCGGTGAAACGGATGATGTATTAGAAGTCATTCGGTTCGCTCGCAACCAGCATATTGCCCTGCCTTTTTATGCAGGTGGTTTTAGTTTTGGTGCGCATGTCATGGCAAAAAGCTATGCAGCCTTACCCGTAGAACTGCAACCAAAGCAAACCATTTTATGCGGTCTGCCAACTGCAACAGTGGCTGGTATTCGCCATTATGTTACGCCTGCAATTAAAGGCGACATCCTGTTCATTCATGGTGAAGCCGATGAAGTGACTTTGCTCTCAGATATGATTGAATGGGCAAAACCACAACGCCATTTAGTGACCGTATTACCTGGTGCCAACCATTTCTTTACCGGCTATTTAAAGCAATTGCGGATCGCAATGACCCGATATTTAG